>Ga0187875_10000173_pt1 | contig 59006 bp, 52 predicted proteins | sample June2016WEW_17_1_2_FD_132978 | JGI IMG/M metagenome (GOLD analysis project Ga0187875, IMG submission 132978) | Peatland microbial communities from SPRUCE experiment site at the Marcell Experimental Forest, Minnesota, USA - June2016WEW_17_10 | ecosystem: Environmental > Terrestrial > Soil >... | reverse complement strand
CTGACAGTCGCAGCAGGTGCGGCGGCGGCCGCAGCGGGTGTGGCGGCAGCGGCCGCAGGTGTGCTGACAGTCGCAGCAGGTGCGGCGGCGGCCGCAGCGGGTGCAGCGGCAGCGTCCGCAGGTGTGCTGACAGTCGCAGCAGGTGCGGCGGCGGCCGCAGCGCATTGTTCGGAGATCATGTGCAGTTCGGTGACGGCAAAGCTGTCATCAGCAGCGGCGGAATTCGCTCCACTTGCTCCGTGCCCGATGAGCGTTACGTCGTGGCTCATTTGTGGCTTGAGATCAACAGTGCTCGTGGTGATCTTGAAAATGCGGCCGGTGTTGTCTTCCACAATCGTGTAGTTACCATCAGAGCCACCCAGGCAGCCCTTAATGTTGGTTTGGGTATTGATGCTCGCCGCGGGAGTTTGGGCAAACCCCAGCGCGACCAGCAGGGTCGGTACGACGATCAACAAGAATGCTCTCTTCATGGAATCCTCCGAAGATTCTCGCCTTGCGGCGGTCTGAAATTTCGCTTGGGATTTGATCCTGCTTCCGATTCTGGTGTCGAACCCTCGAGGCTTTCGGGCTCTGGCGTGAGAACTTGGAGCATCCAGGTGAAACCACGCAATCTTATTCGGCAAGAATCTGGCTGTCTGCTCCAAACAGCTCACATTTGAAAAAGAGGCTTACACCGGTCGGTCAGGAACGAGACTCCGACGAGCAACCGATAGAACGGCCAGTAAGGATGGAAGAAAGCTGTTCGTAGTGGGAGCGCTGGCGCGCGGAGAGCTGATACGCTATGACGCGAAGTCGGCGGGGCTCGTTCCTTTTCTTTCCGGAATTTCGGCGGATAGCGTTAGCTTCTCGAAAGATGGTCAGTCGGTGGCCTATGTGACCTTTCCAGAGGGAACGCTTTGGGTGAGCAAGTCGGACGGCAGTCAGCGCGTCCAGCTCAGCTTCCCGCCGCTCTACGCCATGCAGCCTCGCTGGTCGCCCGCTGGCAAGGAGGTCGTTTTCTTTGACTTTTCGCCCGGCCAAAAGGCGAAGGTGTATACGGTTTCGATCGATGGAGGAGCGCCGCGCAAAATGATACCCGACGACCTAGAGGAACAATTGGATCCCTACTGGTCACCCGACGGAACCCGAATTGTTTTCGGTGGCGCTTCATCCGATCCCAACACTACCATCCGGCCCCGGCTACGATTCTTAAGGAATTTCTCAAGGGCGGAGGCCGCCCGGGGATGGGCTGCGCTGGTGGAGACATCGAGCCCCAGCCGTTGGGGTTGTTGTAGAAGCTCCGGGCGGTGGCAGCGGTCAGAAGCGGGCTCCCGGAGCTTTGGTGGGCGGGGTTCGGGACCTAAACTGGACTTTCAGGTAGCATTGTCGGCATGAAAAAGGTTAAATCTGGCAATCGCGGTCGTGCGGCGAAAGGTAAGGGCGCTCCAAAAACGGTAGATGAATATCTTGCTGGTGTCTCGGAACCCGCCCGCGGCACCCTGAACAAGATTCGTGCTGTGATTCGGTCGGCTGTGCCACCGCAGGCAACCGAGACCATCAGCTATCGGATTCCCGCATTCAAGTACAAAGGAGTGCTGTTGTGGTTCGCCGCGTTCTCGGACCACTGCAGTTTGTTCCCGACCGCCTCCGTCATCGAAGCTTTCAAGAATGAACTTGAGGGCTTCTCCACATCCAAAGGGACCATCCAGTTCCCCACGGAAAAGCCATTGCCTGCTTCTCTCGTCAAGAAATTGGTGAAGGCGCGGGTCGCGCAGGTCGAAGGCAAGAGACGGCGCTGATCGGGTTGCCGCGAGATTCCGCGATAGCTTGCGAGATCTCGCGTTTACGCTCCGGACCGAGTCAAAGAGTGAACCCGCCTGCTTACTGCAGCGGGTTTTTCTCGCAAGTTAGTCGTGTATGCATTGCGACATTCACCTCGTCTTCCCCAGAATCACCTCAAGAAACCAGGGCTCACCAAGGCTCGGTATTGGGGAGAATCTTTTTCCTCACCCACTGCAGGCTTCTTGTGCGGAGCTGACCGACGTGTCGAAAGCGTCAAACGTGGAGGCCAAAACGGATCGTCATTTCGCGTCGCCCGAGACTTGTAACGCGCAAGGCTCGACTATCGAGATCCTGGAGCATCCATCTTCTCTTCAGCACGACCCTTAAAAGGGCCGCCGCGAGCGCCCCCCCGAGATGAGGCCGTCGCTCACTCCAGTCCACGCAGGCGTATGCGAAGCGACGGCGCAGCGTCCGACTTTCTTCGATGTCAATGCCAAGACCTTCAAACGCTTTTGCCCCGCTTGGTGTGAGGTCAAATGCATCCTGTCCGGTCGGTGAATCGGCTGACAGCCAGCTCAGTGTCTGGAAGCGGTCATGTAGCGAGACGCCTAGGCTACCTGCGATGTGATCGTAGCAAGTGCGAGCAGCACGCAGCCAGTGTGGCGTACTTGGCACAAAGGGGGCGCAGGATCCGCCTGCGAGCACGCTCAAGGTCTCGAGCGCCGCGGCCACATTGACTCCTTCCAGACTGTAGTAGCGATGTTTCCCCTGAGCGAACACCTTGACCAATCGTTGCATCTTCAGCCGCCGCAGGTGCACGCTTGCGGTGGATGGAGTTACATTAGCGACCACCGCAAGCTCGGTGCTGGTTCGTGCACTGCCATCCAGCAAGCAGTAGAGGATGCGGGCGCGTGCCGGCTCGCCGATGGCCAAGGCTATTCTGGAGACCGCGATCTCGGGGTCGAGCTTGACATTCATAGTTTGATCGTAGACGAAGTGTCCATGTTTCGACAACTGGCATAATGCCAGATGTGCATCCGGTTTGGTGCCTGTGGTCCTCGAGCGCAGTGGAAGACACAAATGGAGTATCGGAGCGCAAAGCGGTGCAATTTTGAGAAAAGGTGGCAGAGAGACGAATTAGCCTGTGTGAAAAATGAAGCCTCGTGGAAAAAAATTGATGAAACTTTCCAACTTTCCCTCGGCGCTCGGTGCACAAGGATGACCGACCAGACCCGCTCGTAAGGATAAGAGGATACCAGTGACGATTACCTGCATCATCCGCTACCAGATAGATCCGTTTCAGCGAGACGAGTTCAAGAAATATGCCGAGAATTGGGGCCCCATCATTCCTCGGTACGGCGGCCACCTCATCGGATATTTCCTCCCGTATGAAGGCACGAATGACGTGGCTTGGGGTTTGATCGCATTCGAGAGCCTTTCCTCTGGCCTACCGAATCCGCTTGAAGTCAGATCCGGAAGCGCGGGAGAATTTTGCCATGGCGCAGACCAAACGACTTATCCTCCGCGAAGAAAGAAACTTCGTGGAGGCAGTCGATGCAACAGTCGATCTTCCCTCGACACTCGCAGAAGCAAGGTGAATCCGCATGGCGCAGATTGACAAGGGACGGGCCTTTCGCGCGCTCCATGAGCGTGACGGGGCATTCATTATTCCTAATCCGTGGGACGTCGGGACGGCGCGGCTACTGGCACACTTGGGGTTTGAGGCGTTGGCCACCACCAGTGCCGGCTATGCTTTCTCAGTCGGGAACCGGGACAACACGATTGATCGGCACGAGATGATGTCGCACCTTTCCACGATCGCCTCAGCCACTGATCTGCCAGTTAGTGCCGATCTTGAGAACGGCTTCGGAGATGCACCCGAAGTCGTCGCGAAAACCATCGGGCTTGCGGCGGCCGCGGGAGTAGTCGGCGGTTCCATCGAAGACATGTCTCGTCAGCCAGGCCATGCCATTTATGAGCGTGACTTTGCGATGGAGCGAGTTCGCGCTGCAGCAGATGTGGCCCGGGCGTTTCCTTTCCCGTTCACCCTGACGGCACGCGCTGAGAACTATCTAGCGGGGCGGCCTGACCTGAAAGACACGATCGAGCGGCTGCAGGCCTATCAAATGGCGGGTGCCGATGTGCTCTATGCCCCCGGCCTTACCAGTAAAGACGATATTGCCACCGTGGTCAGCTCCGTAGATCGACCGGTGAACGTCGTCATGGGGCTGCAAGGCGTTCAACTAAGCCTCGCCGAACTCTCGGCGATCGGCGTCCGGCGCGTCAGCGTTGGCAGTGCTCTCTCTCGTGCTGCGTTTGGCGCCTTTCTTCGCGCCGGCCAGGAGATGCAAGAGCACGGGACCTTTACGTTCGCAGAGGAGGCAGTGAGCTATCGGGATCTCAGCGCTATGTTTACGGCATGTGTACAACCGATAAGGAGATAAAACCGAAAGAAAATTGGCATCGTGGAGGTGCTGCTGATCATTTCGATTTTCGACTGGAATTATGTTGGAAGACAGTTTCTCGAGGCGGTGCAGTTAAATTGACAAGCCCCGGTTGCAACTTCGATTGTGGCGCGAATCTATGCAACCGCTGTGTGTGGCGGCGCGCCATGTCCAGCGTCAGGGAAGAGTTCGCCCTCGCCTGGATCAGATTCGCGGCAGGGTGCATTCGTCGGGAACTCACTAAACGAAAGAGCGCCGCCATTTCGTAGGTCTCGCCCGCAAACCGCATCGGAGAAGGTCTCCCACTGAACTTCGCAACCAATCTTCCGGGCGGACGCCATCGCCGCACCTCGCGTGCTGGTCAAAGGCCAGCGGATCGACCAAATCGGTAGGTAACAGTTACGCTTGCGTAGGAGGGTATGCGCACTCCCACGACCTGCTGAATATCGGACGGGAAGAAGTTTTCTGTTGTCTGCCCGGTGTAGCCGCGTGCGATGAGGAAGTTTACCCCAGCATTCATGCGCCCGTTCATGAAAGGCCGAACGACAGCGCCGCGCAACTCTTTCACCGGAGTTCCGGTGCACTCTGCATTCAAGTTGGGCAGACATCCCCTGCCTAAAGGCTTCGTGCCTACAGACTCGAACTCCCCTCGCGCTTCCAGCCGAAGCGGAAGCCTTTGAATCGTTCCCAGCAGATCGAAAATGGTTCGTGGCGCTTCCGGTGTGGGTTCTCCGCTATCGAGGTCTCGGGCATCGGCCTTGGAGAGAGTTGCCAGAAGCGATCCGTAGCGGAAGGTTTGCCGCACCGCCGCCGTCATAAAGCGAAGGCGGCTGGGCCCTTCGTTAAACTGGAGTCCGGTATCCGGGTCAATTTTTGCCAGCTCCGTGCTGCTGGTTACATGGCCCAGCGTAACGCGCAGATCTGTGTTGTGGAGCGTCTTACTGGCGACGACCTGATAAGAACGCGATGTGGCCACCGGAGTGCCCGGGGAAGTTCCGGTTCCGGACGTTCCAATGCCAACGCGAGGATCTTCTGTGAAGAAAGCCCGGCCAAAGCTGAGAGAGATGAGGGGGACGTACCACGATTCCTGGGGAAGAAAAGAAACCGTAGCCTTGGGTGAGTTCACGCCAACCCATTTCTGAAACGAATTCTGCGGCCGGAGCAGATCGTCGTTGTCAAAATTAATTTCATCGCGGCGCCAGCCGAGATAGTAGCGAAAGTAGTGGGACAGACCGCCTTCGGCGGCCATGTAGGGCGTCACCGATCCTATGGTGACATTATTTCCGTCCACGGGAGTGAACGGACCATAGTAGGTGGGGGTGGTGGGATGAAAGAATCCATAGTGATCCAGATCATCGCGGCGCGGGGTTTCGCGCTCGTAGTCGAGCCCTCCCAGCAAGGAAAAATACTCGGCGATCTTGTTCACATAGTTCGCGCTGCCGCCGGCCACGGTGCGAAACTCACTCTGACGAATGAGGCCCTGTCCAAAATCTGAAAATAAGGAGAGATTGTAGGTACGAAAAAAGCCGGAGAGCTGCAATTGCTGGCTGCGACTGAGTTGCCAGACGTCGTTCAAGGCTAGGAGCGCGGTATGGGTCTGGTCTTTCTGCCGCGGGTCGATCGTGTCGCCGTAATCCAGGAAATTGGCATCGGCGGAATTTGAGGCAAAGAGCGGGACGAGTCCCGGAACATAGGAAAAACCGTAATACCCAACTCCAAACAGCGAGAGCCGATGATCGCCGATGTGGAACACTCGCTCGCCATTGAATTTGTACTGTTGCCGGTGTTCCAGCCGATCCAGGAATCCATTGCCATAGGAGGCTGCGAACGCCACCCACGATTCAGGAGTAGGGCGTAGTCCGGCCACAACATCCGTGTCCCGATAGTCTCCGGTAAGCGTGATGAACGGATCGAGGCGAGATCGAAGTCCGTACGTTGCCGCCAGATTGACGGAATGATTTCCTTCCCGAACGTTGAACGCTCCGCCATCGACCTGGACGCTTTCGAGAACCTCCGGGATAAATACGTTCGGATCGGAATAGCCGTTGCCATGGGCATTGGCCGACAAATTGTTAGGCACGAGGTAGCTGCCCACGGCGATGTACTGTGCAATGGGTTCGCCATGATCTCCCGCCACGCCCGGCGCAAAGTACTGCGGCGCTTTAATACCGCTGGAGGCGGTTTCGATAGGATACCCGGGAATCGACACCGGGGCGCCGGGTCGGCCGGGATTCGCGTCCAGCAGGTCTCGGCGGACAAATATCTTCTCCGCCGGGTCGGGAGAGAACACATCGGTGCCGTTTACATCCGCAGTAACGGTGATCGCATCCACGCGGGATAAGATCTGGCCGATTTGGACCGTGATCTCGGAATTTCCGTTCGGAGGAACGTTCTGGGGCACGATGACCTGTCGAAATCCGGCGGCATCAACCTGGATGTCGAACTCGCCGGCGGACGCCGCCCTGATCTCGAAGTGGCCATCCGGCCCGGAAATGGTTTGTCCCACAGTCTGAGCTTTTCTATTTCCATCGGAATCGTGTCGGATGAATCGAACCGAAGCGTTGGGCAGCCCGTTTCCCTGAGGGTCGGTAACTTGGCCCCGCAACGCAATCTCCTGGCCCAGGAGAGGAAGATGGATCCGAGTCAGCAACACGACAAGAATTGCGAGATTTTTCCAGTGTGAGAGCATTTCGGCTTTAGCATTGCCCCTCGTCTAAGGTTGCGTACTCGCCCCCGAGGCCTGAGCTAGGACAAACTGCGCATGTTCCGATCCGATCGTGTGCAGTGACGCCGCTTCCTGTAAGTAATTCTGCGCCGCGGCCTGGTCGCCCTGCTTCAGAGCGATCTCGCCGGCATGAGCGAAGATTCGGGAGTCGCGGATTCCGACCGCCAAGGCGGTCTCGATCTGCTTGCGTGCTTCCGCATCCTGACGGTTGACGTGCAGCGCCCAAGCATAGGCATCGAGCGTGTACACGTCATGACGCCACGCGTACTCCTGTTGCGCCACCTTCAGGGCTTTCGCTGGCCGGTGCGCGTGATCGGCATAGTAGAAGACCAGATTGCGGTTGGAATTATCCTTAAGGACGGACTCCGCCAGTGACTTGGTCTCGAAGTCAGCGAATGCCTTCTCGGCTTCTGTGTCGCGGCCCGCTGACTGCAAGGCCTCGGCCAAGTCAAAGAGATTCTCAGCACGGGGTAGCGCCCGATAGCGTTGCTCGAAGAGCGCTACCGCTTCCGCATAACGCTTCTGCGTGATACGAACCTGCGCCAGATTTCCCAGGGCAGAGGAATTGCCTGGAAAAGATGACAATGCCTCCTGGAAGAGTTTTTCCGCCGTGACGGTGCTGCCGGAAGCCAGCCGAAGATGGCCCATTTCGGTGAGGAGCCGCGCACGCTCCCCGGTTTCGCTTGGCGGCGTCGACTGATAAGCCAGATCCATCAGCTCACATGCACCCTCCGCATCCCCGAAGAGCTCGCGCAAACGGGCGGCACGAGTCAGGGCAGGCAGATTGCCGGGTCGAAGATTGAGCATCCACTGTGCTGCATTCTCCGCATCGCTGTAATTGCCGAGCTCCACGTTCGCGTCGCTTAACAAGCCGTAGACCATTACGTCATCGGGCACTCTCTTGTTCAGAGTCTTGGCAGCCTCCAGCGCGGCAGGATACTCATGTTCGCCCAGGAGGATCGAAACTCGTATTTTCTCGGCGTCGAAATTGTTTGGAGCTATTTCCAATGCTTTCTTTACCGCATCCTCGGCTTGAGCGTAGAACGTAGCATCGGAAGTCTCCTGTGCGCGGTGAACCAGCGCCGCTGCGAGAAGGTTGTACCCCGCAGATTCCATCGGCTGGTCACTGATTACTTTGCTGGCTGCTGCGATGCTTTGCTCCCCCGGGGAAGGATCCTTAGCTGCCCTGCCGGCTGCGCTTTGAGAAGCAGCGAACGTAGCAACCGTCACTATCGTCATCATGCACAGCGCCGAAATAATTCTCTTCATGGCATGCCTCATTTTCGAGAAGAAATCGTGGCCGCCGCTTTCAGTACGACGGCCACAAGGGTTGGCTACTCCACAGGGCAGACACCGCCGGGTTGTCCGGTGCAGCCTGCCTGTCCCGGTCCCGTGTGAGCGCTGTTGCGCCCGCTGTTAGCCGGCATTACATAGGGGAAGGCATTGTTGAAGCCTTCGGTTTTGGTGTTTACGCCATCTCCCAGAGCCAATCCGTACTTCGAGGAGTCCACCAGGATGCCTTCGATCGCCCGGAGAGAGATGTCGAACACATCGTCGATTGGTCTGCGTCCGTTGGGATAGCCCGCCACGTCGCCGACGATGAAGCCGAGCCGCTTCTGACTGCCGACCGGTGTCGGAGGAATGCCGGTGTTGAGCCGCAGCAGATCGGCGACCGGTCCCGCATCCTTGGGCCCGCACCCAGGACAGATGGGAGGCTCGTACTGCACCAGAAGCAACAAGTCAGTACGCGGATTGGGTGGAACCGGAACACCCAAGGAGCTCAGTACGCCTGCCGCCACCGGCTCCAGAACGAAATTCGCGAACTGCGAGTCGTTCGTTGGAAAATCCATGCTGAAGCGATCCTTAAAGCCGGTGCCGATGATCGCCTCGTTGATCAACGAATTGCCTTCACGGTTCACCTGCTGGAAGGCGCCGTAGTTCTGGTCGGGATCCGGCGAGCGCCGCACCGTGATGTGGTGGCGCGACGTGCTGCCATAGGTTCCGATGACTGCTCGCTTGTCGCCGGCGGGGTGAAGCTTGCCGTCGACCGTCAACATCGCGATGGGAACTTCCAGCACAATGGAATTAACGTTGTAGCCACCCACGGCGTCGGGAGCGTAGTTATGGGTATTGTCAGCATCGATTGACGGCGACAGGACCGGGCCGACTCCGCTGCGGAAATTCACCGAGTCGAAGAAAGCACCCAGATCGATAAAGAATGGGTCATCCGCGGTTCCCGCCCATACGCGGATTCCTTCGCCCAGGCTGTGAACTCCCTGGCTGAACAGCGCTTGGTAATTCGGCATGGTCAACGGACCCACGTTCGAGGGAACTACGTAAAGGGTTTGTCCGTCGTTCAGGCACGTTGATTTGCCATTCTTGACCATGGTCACGGTGTAGGTCTGGCGAAGGCTCAATCCCTCAGCACCGGCGCCAGTCAGTGAGGTGATCGGCGGGATCCCGGCAATGCCGCCAACGAATCCCGTGAACAACTTGGGATCGCGGATTTCGGTGTTGAAGCGGAATTGGAAGACGACGTCTGGAATTCCGTCCTGGTTGTTGTCGATGAGCATCTCGTAAAGCACGCTGGGATCGAAGGGGAAGTAGTTGGGTCCGTTGGCTGGCTCAAGCAGCGGGTCAACGTTCAAGATGAAGGTGACTTTCTCTGGGTGGTCATAGCTGACAAAGGCGTACCAGTCTGTGACGTCCGCGCTACGATCCAATGCCGTGATAGGCGCTTCGCGATGGCTCGACGCCAACATGCTGGAAGGTGCCAGCATGAACAGCGACATCGCAAGAGCCGCGATTGATTTCAGCTTTTCCATGGAAATGCCTCTCTGCAGAATTCGTTGACACCGCCGTGGATTTATCTGCTCGTGAGTAATGCCTGTCGCAGTTCCTCCGGCTCGCCCACGTATCCGAGTTACGTTGTCACGATGGAAAACGGATTCGCGAACTTAACTTTTCTCAACACTGAGACAAAGATTGCTTGGTTATCTGTCGAGAAGGGTATCAGCGTTCCCTAACATCGAAGACCACACGAGTAGCGAAGGTAATGGGGAGAGATCTCGCCACTTATTTCAACTTATTGCGGAATCCAGTGCACTCGCGAAGTAAATAGCCCGTCAACAAAACCGATGTGATAAACCAGAAAGATGCCGAAAGCCATACTGGCGCAACCAGAAATCGCAGCCAAGTGGCGGTTGAGTTTGAAGAATCTTTTCCCCGTGTAAACCAGAGGCACCGAGATTGCAGCGGTCATGAGCATCATCCCCACCATAGTGCCAAAGCCAAACACCAGCAGGTACGCGGTGGACCAGAGCGGACTCTTGATGGTCGAAAGGACTAACAGGGCAACCGCAGCCGAACCAGCCAAGCCGTGCACGAGACCGACCACTAAGGGTCGAAGCGTCTGATAGAGGCCGAGTTTACCGATCGCTCGTTCCGTTAAGATTTCAATCCGGCGGCAAACACTTGGGATGGTCTGGGCAGGGTTCGCGGCGGCGGCATCGACGGTACCGGCTGGTTGCGCCGCCGCCGCGGCACGTTTCGCTGGAGTAAGTCGCGAGGTAAGCCAACCGATTACCCCGCTCAGATTCAGTACCCCCAGCAGGATTAACATCAAGGCGACGCAAAACTCCATGGACAACCCGAGACGGGGCGGGATTACGACGCCGAAGATGATAATGGCAGACCCAACCAGAAAGATCGTAAGGGTGTGTCCTAGGCCCCATAGCAAGCCGATCGTGGCTGAGCTTCTGATCGATCCTTGGCGGCTCACAATAGTGGAAACTGCCACCACGTGGTCGGGGTCCGTGGAATGCCGCATGCCGAGGAACAACCCGAGAAGAACGACGGTAGCGAAGGGAACGAGTTTGTCTCTGGATAGAAAACCAGATGAGAGGACATGCCACATGGGCACGGATGCGACGGCGGACGCCGTGATTCCCATGCCCAGCACCACCATGAACGCGGAAGACAAAAAGGGGAGATAGCGAAAGGCAGCGTTGCCGGCCCGCACACGAGAAGAGACCATGCGTTTGGCATAGACCATGGTCAGGCCGACGATCACCAGCACAGCCGCCAATCCCAAACTAAATGCGGTGATCAAAAATAATCCGAACCCTATCCGGTGAAGCGAGAAGGCACTCAGCAGCACGACGAGCGCTGCCGGACAGGGCACGATTCCTCCAGTGATGCCCAGCATGCAGAGTTCGCGCAATGACAGGGTGCGATCGATTGATTTCGAATCGTCAGAGATCGCCGCGCGGTTCCCTGGTTTCGCGGGCGCAACTTGCTTGAACACGGAAAGAAACCAGTGCGAATGCTGCTCTGCGGGCGCGTGCGAATGCTCTCCGGTCTCTCCGGTCCAGTGTCTGAGGAAGATGAAAATGCCGAGTCCTGCAACGCTCAGACCGGAAATCGCTCCCAGCCATGGATAAAGCTGCTCAGGAACGATATATCGTGATGCATAGAGCGTTACGGCTCCTAACAGGTAAACGCCCGCCGTGTGCGCGGCGGTGACGACGACTCCCAGCAACACGGCATGTCTCGCGGTGCCGCGCGAACCCACAAGATACGCGGCAATGATGGTCTTGCCGTGTCCCGGCTCGAGAGCATGAAGCGCGCCCAAACCGGTTGCGATCAGAGCGGCCGAAAACAATATCCAGAAGCTCAACCTACCTTGGGTCGAGATCAGTTCGGTAAAGCGACTGCGCGGCGTGTTCTGCGTGCGGGCCTCAAGTGGCAGCGGAGCCACTGTAGATGACGCGACGCTGGTGGAAGCGGATTGCGCACGGTTTAGGTCACGCGACGCAACTGCATCTGACGATCGGCTCGGCCTCTCATGCGTGGGCGAAGTAGCGGACGTCGGTTTCGCCGCGTTTGTCTTGCGGAAAAATATGGGGTTGGAAGAGGTCGGCGCCGTGGCGGTCCTCTCCGGGTTGGAGAGTAAAGATCTGAAGCCGACCAGAGCAGATAGTTGCTGCGGGGGACTGTTCAACACATCGCTTGAGTAGTTGGTCAGTTCCTGGCTGCGATCGGTGCCGGGGGCGGAGCTGTCCAGAATCGTGACTCCGTCGCCGAGAACCACAATTTCCTTCCAACCTGCCCGCCCGGGAAAGTTGTGATCGAAATAGGAGAGTTTGTGAGTGCCCGCCGGAACGTCAAGTTCGCCCCGGAATACGAATCCGATTTTCATCGTAGTCAGGCCGCCGGCGCCGTCCGCAAATGTTATCTGGCGAGATATCGTATCTAACCGGACAGATTGACCAGCGCTCTCCAAGGAAATCCCTTCCTTCAACCGCGGCTCCTGCTGGTCGAGGTAGCGGGAGGCGCTGGGGTCGTCCGCCGTAGGAGTAATGTCGAACTGCCGACTCTCCTGAAAAGTAGGAATTTCAGCCATATCGATCAGATAGAGGATTTCAATCGACCCTTGCTTGATGGTGATCTTCGAATAATGATTGACGCTGAAATTTCCCATGGGGTGGGCGAAGGAGGTCGCGGAGTTCAACATCAACACCAACAACAACAAAAGGACTCTCGGCCGGCGATGATTGTTCTTGTCTTTACCTTTCTCTTTATCTCTGTGCATTGCTTGACCTCAAGTCCCGGGCGTGCGCTTGGATATCTTCTAAAGTTCGACTCGCTACGTCAGCGTGAAAAACATGGAAATGCGGGTTTGTTTTCAACGCACGACTCAGGAAGTCTTCGGCTTCAGAATCCTTGGCCAAGCTGTGGTAGATCATCCCGGCATGAAACAGGAGCAGCGAGTCATTGGTGTGCAAACCAAGAGCTTTATTGATCGCTTCGGTCGCTTCTTGGAGTCGTCCATTCCTGTAGAGAACCCAAGCCAGGGTGTCCCATGTGTAAATGTCGTGTCGCACTTCTAATTCCTTTCGCGCAAGCTCCAGGGCCTCCGGCAGCTTGATCCCTTGATCGGCATAGAACAGGGCCAGCTCCCGATTGGCCAGAACTTGATTTAGCTTGCTGAGGTGTCCGATGTACTCGACCAGGTCGTAGTGCTGCTGAGCTTCGTTCACCCGTCCCAATTTCTTGTAAACGTCGCCCAACTCAGCGACGTACGCAGGAAACGGAATGATGGCAATCGAGCGCTGATAGAGCCGAATGGATTCTTCAAGTTTCCCCTGCGCGGCCCGGACCTTCGCCAGTCCAGCCAGAGAGCGATAGTGATTGGGATCGGCTGTTATGGCTGCCTGATACGACGAATCAGCATTCCCCAAGTCGCCGGTTTGAAAGTAGCGCTCGCCTAATTCAAAATAGAGCCATGCTAGATTTTCGCGAGGAACATTGGTTTGAAGCGCGGCCTCGAGGGCGCTTTTCATCAGCCGGATAGCTCCCGTCGAGTCTCCGCGCAAGTAGCACAAATATGCCATGCGGCTGTCGTTCAAGTATGCGAGGGCCAGGGGCGACGAGGTCGCCCGCCCAATCGACTGTACGGCGTCGTAGGCCTCTGCGGCCTCGTCGTAATCCCCCATATCCGTATAAGCGTCCCCTTCGATGGCAAATGCCGCTAGATTTCCCGAGCCTGTGCCGATCGCCTTTTGTGCATAGGCGAGGGCGTCCGAGAAGCGATGTTCGCCCATAAAGACCGAGGCCATGTGAACGAGAGGGTCGGCGGTTCGAAAGTCTTGCGGCGCTAGAACCAGCGCTTTCTTGAGCGTTTTCTCGGCCAAGTCGTAATAAGCAATGTCGCCGGTCTCTCTGGCCTTCTGAAAGAAGGCGGATCCTAACCCGTCATATCCCGCGTAATCACCCGGCGCTTGCTTGACCTGGTTTTGCAGTGTCTGAATCAGCGTGTCCGTCTCCGATTTACGGCCGATGTGTCTCAACTCGGCCGATTCGAAAGGCGCAGACTGAGACCATGCTGATGCGGCACAGAGAATCGGAAGAATCAGTAGCCACTTGGCCATTCCAGCCTCACCGGGTTGCAAATAGAGGATTGATCTTGGTTAACGCCGTGTGCAAGATTGCCGCTAGTGTCCGGTGCTTTCCGGAGCGTTGACCACCGGCCCGCCTACGTTATGAAATACGGGCATGGGCGCAAATCGGATTTCTGGCATCCGACTTTCTTGCCCGTATTACACAGGTGAATCTGCTCGGAACCGGCTCTTCGCAAATCGAGCAAAGTCGGAAAGCCCTGGTTCTCCGCTGAAGTGAGATGGGTGCCGAGAGGTGTTCTCGCCAGCCTTGCTATTCTAGATTGGAAAATTGACCCTAGACCATTGAATAGAGGAGGCTTGCTGGCTCGCGAATTATAGAGTGATCGGGTAAGAATCTGCGGGAAGGAATGCAACTCAGCCCTTGTTTGCTTCCGCTTCTTAGAGAAGTCCTCTAATCAATAACTTGAGTGACGCGCACTCTTGAATGACAGTCTCGAGCTTGGGAATGGTTGTGCGGAATTCGTTTTTCTCGACAATGCTGTCTGTTAGAGTTTCCACGACGCTTTCCAGGGCTTCGCCGACCTCCCTGATCAGGCGGGAAACCGTAATCAGCTTCTGGAGGAATCCGGCCAGCGCAATCATTTCCGCTGCCCAGGGTATTTTGGCGTGGATATGAGTCCGAAGTCCTGGAGCTCACAGAATCGCAAGAACTGCGTTTCTCATGGGACGTGTTCAATGTGACCGATGCCGTTCGCTTCGATGGAGGCACTTTGAATCAGTACGTACTGTATGGAGCGACCCTGGGTAACTTTAGACAGAAGCTGACCAAGCCGCGCTGATGCAGTTTGGCTTGCGCTACAGTTTCTAAAACGGAGGGCGATTGAAAGACAAGTTGCGGTTTCTTGTCGTCCTGGTTTTATCTTTTGGCTTCGCGGCCCAGTCGTCCTGGGCGCAGCTGAAGACTCGAAACGTCGTCCTGATCGTGAGCGACGGTTTGCGGTGGCAAGAGGTTTTCAGCGGCGCCGATCCCGATCTGCTGAACGAGAAGCACGGTGGCATCTGGGCAAGCCCGGAACGATTGCGTCACGAATTCTGGAACGACGATCCGGTTGAACGCCGGAAGATGCTGTTCCCATTTCTCTGGAATGTCGTGGCCAGGCAAGGCCAGATTTTCGGCAATCAGAACCAGGGCAGCATCGCGCACGTCACCAACGGCCTGTCCTTCTCCTATCCAGGATACAACGAGATGCTGACCGGACGCCCCGATGCGCGCATCAACAGCAACGAGTTCGGACCGAATCCAAACACCACAGTCTTTGAGTGGATGAATCGCTTCCCCGAATTTCACGGGAAGGTCGCGGTCTACGCTACATGGGACGTTTTCAAGAATATTTTCAACGAACCTCGGAGCCAGCTGGTGATGCAGGTGGGATGGGATGTTCCTGGAAAAGGGAATCTTACACCCAGGCAAGAACTACTCAACGAGCTATATCGGACGACTACGCGGCTCGATGACGAAGATGTGTGGGATTCGTTCCTGCAGGTGCCGCTGCTCGACTACGTGAGGTCTGGCCATCCGCGCCTGCTTTTCGTCGGTTACGGAGAAACCGACAATTGGGCTCACTCTGGGCGATACGACCTGGTGCTTGAAAGCGCTCACCAATTCGACGAGTTCGTGCGACGACTGTGGGACATGATGCAGGCGATGCCTGAGTACCGCAACCAAACGACGTTCATCATTACGACCGATCACGGCCGAGGCAGCGGGCTGGAAGAGTGGAAAGAACACGGCGCGGGGCAGAAGGGATCGGAGAACATCTGGATTGCAGTTATGGGTCCAGATACAAATCCTCTTGGTGAACGCGCGAACGCGGTTACGGTCACTCAGGCCGAGATCGCCGCTACGTTGGCCGAGTTTCTCGGCAAGGATTTTCATCGGAGTTCGCCGGATTCTGCGCGGCCGCTCCCGGGTGTCGTTTCCCGAACGGTGGCGACAGTCGAGTGACCACTTCGGTGCTATTCCGAACTGATGCCTATCGAGCGTAGTTGCCGAGGTTGGAGTTTTGCCAGAAAGAAGTTTTGGCGAAGAGTGAAGAAGCCTTCCTTTTATAAATCAGACGATTTCCGGCACGCACTTGTCAGGCGGCGAGCCGATGTCGCCATGACGAGTTAAAAATAACTGTTGCGCTGGGGACGACCATCGATCGGGAGTTTCATGACCTGATTTGCGGTGGCGATAAATCCGACGCCACGGCATATCATTCACAGTCGACAAGAGAGGCACTGGAAACCGTTCTATGAAGCCCTTTATTCGTCCTCCCGGGCCTAGGAATCGAGGGATGATCGGGAACTTCCCGTTGGGAAGCACGGACCCCCTCGGCGTATATACGCGGTGGGCTCGTCAATATGGCGACATCTTTTACTACCGCGTTTTTTCCCGTCACATCTATTTCCTCAACCACCCGGACCTTATCGAGCACGTTCTAGTCACCAACTACCAGAGTTTCATCAAGGGCGAAGCTCTCCAGTCCAACCGCCGGATCTTTGGAAACGGTCTGTTGACCAACGACGGAGATTCGTGGTTGCAGCAGCGACATCTCATTCAACCGGCCTTTCACCGCGACAGAATCGAATCTTACGGCGACACCATGGTGGCCTATACGGAGCGGATGATGGCTGCCTGGCACGATGGTGAAGTGCGTGACATTCATCGGGACATGATGCGCCTCGCGCTGGAAATCGTGGCTAAGGTGCTCTTTAATGTCGAGGTCACTGCCGACACGGACAGAATCGCAGGTGCTCTGAACACGTTTATGGAACTCGGCTCGCGCGGGCGTATGCTGTTACCTCCAATTCTTCGCCTTTTGCCAACGGCCGACAACTTCCGTTATCGGCGTGCCGCCCGCCAGCTCGATGACATCGTATACGGCCTTATTCACCGGCGACGCTTGGATGTCGAGATTGCCGATGACTTGCTCTCTGGGTTGCTGCAGGCTCAGGCAATTGGCAGGCGCGCGATGTCGGACGAGCAGTTGCGCGACGAAGTGATGACCCTTCTTTTGGCGGGTCATGAGACTACTGCGGTTTCGTTATCGTGGACCTGGTATTTACTGGCACAGTATCCAGAGGTCGAGAAAAAGCTCTGGTCAGAACTTCGAGCAGTACTGAATGGCAGAAGCCCAAGAGTGCAGGATCTGTCCAGATTACCTTACACGGAGCGAGTCGTGAAGGAGGCCATGCGTCTCTACCCCCCAGCCTGGGCGATTGTCCGAAACTCTCTGAAAGACAGCGATCTCGGCGGCTATCGAGTGCCCGCCGGAGCGACTGTCATGATGAGCCAGTGGGTAATGCACCGCGACCCCCGATATTATGACCAGCCGGAGCAATTCAATCCAGACCGCTGGTTGGAGGGGCGTGCCAAAGGCGCTTCCAAGTTTACTTATTTCCCGTTTGGTGGAGGACCACGAACTTGTATAGGCGCATCTTTTGCCACGATGGAAGGCGTTTTAGTGCTGGCAGCGATCGCGCAGAGTTATCAAGTCCGCGTTGTGCAAGACTGCCCGGTCGAGCCATTACCCACGATTACACTCCGACCCAGGCGCGGCATCAAAGTGGTACTCACGCGACGAGTCGAGAATCCAACTGTCTAAGCGGCCGAATGCTTTGTGAAACAGGCATCAAGCCAGCTCGCAAGCAATCATGAACGTCCCATTCGCTCCGGGTGGCAAGCTAGTGGCTGGGCGCTCGGAAAGCGAGCACAGCATTGAGACCGCCGAAGGCAAAAGAGTTCGAGAGAGCATATTCCACTTGGGCAGGACGGGCGCGATTCGGCACCACGTCCAGATTGCAATCTGGATCGGGCACCGTAAAGTTGGCCGTGGGCGGAAGCAAGCCATTTCTTAGCGCTAGGACTGTACAGACTGCTTCCATTGCACCGGTTGCACCCAGAGTGTGGCCGTGAAGTGACTTTGTGGAACTCACGGCCAGCCGGTCGGCATGGGCCCCGAAGAGGTCGCGAATTGCACGCGTTTCCAGCGGATCATTGATCAGCGTGCCGGAACCATGGGCATTGATGTAACCGACTTGCTCCGGCTGAAGCCGAGCGTCACGTAATGCCGCTCTCATCGCGCAAACTGGACCATCGATGGAGAGATGTGTAAGGTGATGCGCGTCCGATGACATTCCAAAGCCCACCACTTCGGCATGAATCATCGCGCTTCTTGCCCTCGCCGCAGCAAAAGGTTCTAAGATCAGCATGGCGCCGCCTTCCCCCAAAATCAGGCCGCTCCGGTCTTTGGAGAAAGGTCGGCACGTATCTGGGGACATCACTCGCATCGCCTCCCAGGCTTTCAAAAAGCCAAAGCTAAAGGGAGCCTCACTGCCACCTGCGATGGCAAGTTCTGCAATCCCATTGCGAACCATCCAGAAAGCTTGCCCAATGGCATGGTTGGCGGAACAACAGGCGGTAGAGATCGTATAGGCAGGACCCGTGATGCCAAACTCCATTGAGATGTGGCTGGCGCCCGCATTCGGCATGGCGCGAGGAATGATCAGAGGATCGACTCGACCTTGATCGCGTTGGTACAGTTTCGCGAATCCTGCGTCTTGCGTGACCTGGCCACCCATGCCCGAGCCAGTCACAATGGCGGCCTTTCTGCAAAGCGCCGGGGTCAGTGTGATTCCAGAATCTCTCAGGGCTTCCCGGGCTGCGATGACCGCGAATTGGGAAAATGGGTCTAGCAAGCGCGCATGATCGGTTTCAAAGTGTGTGCCGGGATCGTAACCACAGACTTGAGCACCGTTCTGAAACCGTAGTTTCGAAACGTCAATGGAATTAATCGGGGCGATTCCAGATCTTCCGTCGCGGACCGCATTCCACGTCTCAGAAGTGTTGTTACCCAGGGCACAGATCACACCCAAGCCTGTGACTGCCACTCGCCGCGCCCTCATGGCATGCTCTCAGGCGTGGCGTAGTCGAGGAAAGCGTTCACTGCCAGACTCGTTGGCTCATTTTTTCTGCAGCCCTGCGACCTGCCACCGTGCGAACTGGTTTGCCGCATAACGAGCAGCGGCTCCCGGCACATTCTCGATCTCGTGCAGAGTCTTCGTATCGGGCTCGCCTGTCGCAGCTATATGCAGTCGGTAGTATCCGCGGCTATGGAGGAATACGGTTCGGTCTGTGCCTGCAGGTTGGGGTGGCACATGGAAGGTGAGGTCAGCGGTGTCGCCTATATTAGGCATCGTCAGGTAGCGATCGTCGTTCGCTGCTAATTCTGGCAACACATTTTTCCCCTGCAGGTCGTTCGCTGTCGCTGGCGCGATCGTTTCAACATTCACGGGGCGGTCTGCGGTGTAATCCACGGCAAACGAGTTCAGAGCCCAAAAGCCAGCCGGAGGTTGAATGCGAATGCGCAACTGATCCCCTTGCACGCGGCTCACGTCCAGCAGGACGATTCGGTCCTTGGAGATAAACGGACCCGTCCCCGGCAGAATCCCGCGCACCTCCCAGCCTCTGGGTTCCTCAACAGAGATCTTCAGCGCGAAGAGTTCTTCGCGCACTTCCCAAGCGAAAAGTGCGTCGCGGGCCGACTGGCTTTCGTCCATCGACGTATACCAGTCACCGACATCGCGCCCCCGTAGCTCGACCATTTTCTTGATCATGTACGAGCCCCAAAGACCGGTCGCAGCGTTGGCCACCAACTTCACCTGGGTCGTTCCAGCCGGCTTTGGAAAAGTCATAACGATGTCACTCTGCAACGTACCGTTCGCGTCCGGCACCGCGGGCGGTTCCCAAATCACACGGTCGGTGGCGCGGAGCCAGGGAAGGAGATCATGTCCGGCAGCATCTCGCGCAGATAGTGGGGCCTGTGGCGCCGCCAACGTATGCAGTTTGCCGCTCACGTCTGCGGCCACGCGGGTTCCGGCGGCATGGTCCACAACCCAAAGCTCGGTTAGGTTCGTGAACTGAGTCTCATCGACGTCGTTCGTAACCTTCAGCCTGTAGAGACCATTCTGCTCGCGGAGATGTTCCAGTTGCGAATAGTCGTCCTTCTCCAGGCCACGGGAGATGGCTCCGCCGTACGGTTCGGCGTCAAACACATATCGCGAACCGTCCCAAGAGTAAACGAATGGGCAGGATTGCTTGAGGGCTACCGCGATGCCCACTATTAGCGCCAGCGTGCCAACGGTCACTGCCGCGACGAGGCCGATGGTTCGCGCTTTTTGCAGCGTGTCTGTCTCCACCCAAAACCGTTGTACTTGGTCCAACGGCACTGCGTAGGGGGTCTTTTTTACGGTGGCGGAAAGCGTCCCATTCTTGATCGACGCTCCCGGCGGGTCGAAAGAAACGTCCTCACCCTTTATGGTTGTAACCCCAACGATCTTTTCGTTTTTGGGCTGCGGCACATCCACGGTCGCCACCCTCTGAACTTTTCGTGAATAGCAGCCAGGACCGAAGGACAGCAGGAGAGCGAGAACCAATGCGATCGTTTGTTTCGGCATTGACCCACCTCTTAGAGTCTTAGAGAATGTGGCCGGCCAACGCAGAAAAAAACTCAGTCCTTCGTCGGCGAGTTACTTGTCCCTGGGTTGTTGTGAATCGAGGCGGAGTATACTCTCACCACCCTTCCGCGTCCACTCTCGTGGGCCCTGCGCGGCCCTGCGCAGCCACTTCTGAACTTGGGTGTGTCAGGATGTCGGACGCGACGTAAAGACCCAGGGAGAGCAGATTGCGAAGGGCGAAGCCTGAATCGGTCTATTTTCTTGCAGGCATTTGCCGGTCCGCGGAGGCGGCCGGCGTGCGTGGATCGCAGGGGTTGGGGAGAAGCGAGACAGTTCGACGGAGGAGGCACAACTAGCTGGTGTTGGGGCGAGAGGACGCGAAAGCGAGACCCAAAGAAGGCGGCAGAGTTGCTCGCCGGAATGGATCTTGTGACTGCCACGATGGAGATAGCGGATGCGATAGAGGCGCTCCATGATTAACGCCAACAGGGTGAGAAGATAGTTGAGGAGGACACTGTTTTCCTCATGGTGACAAGTGTGCTCTCAGCCATAGCGATTCTTGGCGTCGTTGAATCCTTGGTTTTCAATCTCCCAACGACTCTTGGCCATGTGATACAACGACAAGCTGCTCACCTGGCGCAGGAAAGTCGGTCAACCATTCGGCCTCGACCACTTGAACGTTAGGTTTGTGCTGGCGATAGCGGATCACGCGCACGGTGATCCATGCAAAGGATCCCAAGATCGAAGTCGTCGGCATCCCAGATCTCGACCCGATCTTTGCCGTCGCGATAGACGTGAGTGGGGGCTTGTTGCTGGAAACGCTGCTGCAGCGCTGCGAGTAAGAGGGGCAGATTGTTTTTCAGACGAGCCACGACCCGCAGCCCCAAGCGGTCAAAAGTCCGGTCTTCTACTCGAACCTCTTGCCGGATGAGCTGATAGAGACGGGGCTCTCGAACCTCGCCGGTGCCGTCAAGGGCGGAGTCAACTCCGCGATCGTCGCCGGGCGCGGTGCCAATTTCACCTTGAAGCGAACGGTCTTGCCGTTCTTCGACGGACCTAACACCATCTGTAGGTCGCGGGCGTGGAGCCGGAACACAATCTTACCGGGCGCTGCCTGAGGCTCAGCGCTCTCGGCACCAACGTTCCACGATCCGCCCAGTCCCCATTGATTCAACGAGGGTCTCGCAGGTGGGCCCTCATTTCCACATCCGGAAGCCGCGGTCTGTAGCAATTTGCGCGCGTTCTCGAGATGTCTCGCCGGGCAAAAGAGAAACCAGAGCCTCCAGTTCGATTGCCGCTTCGTGCGTGCGGTCGGAATGTGTCTTTATCAAATCCTCGAATTTCCGTATGCAGGTACATCGATACGGCCGGGGGGAGAGTGAGCACTCTTGCTCAGACAGAGCGCAGCGCCATTGCTAAGGTCGAATTGAATGACAACCGCTGAACTCGAGCTGGCGTCTACACACGCTGCGACCCAAGGAACCAACGCTACGACCATGAAGGCATTGGTGTATCACGGTCCAGGCAAGCGCGCGTGGGAGAACAAGCCGCGCCCCACTATCCAGGAAGCGGGCGATGCCATCGTGCGCATCACCACGTCGACGATTTGCGGAACCGATCTGCACATTCTAAAGGGAGACCTCCCCGCAGTGACCGATGGGCGCATTCTCGGACACGAGGGCGTTGGTGTAATCGAGCAGGTCGGAACTGGTGTTTCCGAGTTTCACCCCGGGGACAAGGTCATCCTCTCGTGCGTGACCGCGTGCCTGAAATGCGACTTCTGCAGAAGAAACATGTATTCCCATTGTCGCCATGGCGGCTGGATTCTGGGCAACACCATAGATGGCACTCAAGCTGAGTACGTGCGCATCCCCCAAGCCGATGGAAGTCTCTACCACTTTCCGGTCGACGGCGACGAAGAAGCTATGGTAATGCTTAGCGACATCTTGCCTACAGGTTTTGAATGCGGCGTTCTGAACGGGCAGGTGAAGCCCGGGGAAACCGTTGCGATCATAGGCGCGGGGCCTGTGGGGCTTGCCGTTCTGCTGACGGCGCAATTTTATTCACCCGGGGCGATCTTCATGATTGACTTGGACGACAAGCGCCTCGCGGTCGCCAAGAAGTTCGGCGCAACCACTTTGATCAACAGCTCGGATGGACATGCTGCGCATCAAGTGATGGAACTGACGGAAGGAGCCGGCGTCGATGTGGCCGTCGAGGCCGTCGGGCTTCCGGCTACGTTCGCAATCTGCCAGGCTATTGTCGCGGCCGGCGGACGCATCGCGAATGTGGGCGTCCACGGGAAGCCGGTGGAACTGCACATGGAGAAACTTTGGGACCGTAATATTTCAATCAGCACGCGGCTCGTGGACACGGTAACCACGCCGATGCTGCTGAAGGTGGTGCGCTCGGGCAAGTTGCAGCCCAGTAAACTGGTAACGCATCGCTTCGCGATGAACGACATCATGAAGGCGTATGACACGTTTGCGAACGCAGCAAAAGACGGCGTCCTCAAGGTGGTTCTCACCAATGGTGCACCTTGTCGATGAGTTCGAGCATGCGCCCTGAGTGGGCGTTCATTCTCCACTGGGAATCTCCGGGTTCAAAAGTCCTGGTCAAACGATGCCTTCCGGCGTTGCCAACTCGATTGTTTTAGCGAGCACACCACAAACTGGCGGTCAAGATAACCTGTCGCGCGGTCTCACCAGCGATGATGCCAGAACGCGGCTTGCGACGTACGGCCCAAATGCGATGCCGGACACCGCGCTGCGACCATGGCGTATGGCGCTGGCCAAATTCTGGGCGCCGGTTCCATGGATGCTTGAGGCCGCGATCCTCCTTCAGGCAGTGCTCCATGATTATGTCGAAGCGGCGGTCATCGCTGGACTCCTGGTGTTCAACGCTGCTCTGGGGTTTTTCCAGGAAGGACGCGCGCAGGCGACTCTCGCCGCGCTGAAATCGCGGCTTGCTCTTTCGGCTTCGGTGCGGCGCGACGCCGTTTGGAAGAACATACCCGCGACTGAACTGGTGCCAGGCGACACGGTGAAGCTGTCGCTCGGGGGAGTCGTTGCGGCCGACGTGAAATTGATCGAGGGATCGATCCTGCTCGATCAATCCATGCTTACGGGCGAATCCGTCCCCATCGAAGCTGGACCGGGTGTGCAAACATATGCGGGGGCACTGGTGCGACGCGGAGAAGCCACGGCGATCGTCACCGCAACCGGGGCCAGCACGAAGTTTGGCCGTACCGCGGAACTCGTCCGCACCGCGTATGTCGAGAGCACCCAGCAGAAAACCGTCGTGCGCGTGGTGCGAAATCTTGCCCTTTTCAATGGCATGATCATCGTCTTGCTGGTCGCGTATGCCCATGCCCATAAAATGCCGATCGGGGAGATAATTCCCCTCGTGCTCACGGCTGTTCTGGCGTCGATCCCGGTGGCGCTGCCGGCAACGTTTACGCTGGCAGCTGCGCTGGGCGCGAAAGCCCTGGCACGCTTGGGTGTGCTTCCGACCCGTTTGTCTGCTGTGGACGAGGCGGCAACGCTAGACGTTCTTTGCTCGGATAAAACGGGAACTTTGACTCGCAACGAGCTGGCACTAACTGCCATTCGTCCTGAACCTGGCTTCGATGAAGCGCGCTTGCTGGCAATGGCAGCTCTAGCCAGCTCCGATGGCGGCGGCGATCCCGTAGACGCAGCCATCCGCAATGCCGCAAACCAAACAATCACCGCCAATCTGCCGAAACTGATCAAGTTCGTTCCGTTCGATCCGGCCACGAAAATGTCCGAGGCGACGGTGGTGGATGCTCACGGCGGCACGCTGCGTGCTGTGAAGGGGGCGTTTGCGGCGGTTATCAAAATGACCGAGCCAACTCCGACAGCGGCCGCGACGGCGCACGAACTCGAAGAGAAGGGCTTCCGTGTTCTGGCGGTTGCTGTGGGCACATCGACGACGATGCGACTTGCGGGAATCATCGCGCTGAGCGATCCACCTCGTACGGATGCGGCCGAACTGATCAAGGAGCTGCACACTTTGGGCGTGCGCACTGTGATGGTGACCGGCGATGCACCGGCGACGGCGGCGATCATCGCGCGAGCCGTTGGACTCGATGGAGCGGTCTGTCCGCCCGGACCAATTCCGGAGGGTGTCGCTCCAGAAAAGTTCGCGGTTTTTGCCGGAATCCTTCCGGCCGACAAATATCACCTGGTGAAGGCCTTCCAGAAGAGCGGCCACACCGTCGGGATGTGTGGCGACGGCGCCAACGACGCGCCAGCGTTGCGGCAGGCGCAGATGGGAATTGCGGTTTCGACAGCGACGGATGTCGCCAAGTCGGCGGCGGGAATCGTGCTGACCAAGCCTGGACTTGAAGGTGTTGTGGCCGCAGTAAAGGAAGGCCGGGTTACTTTTCAGCGCATTCTGACTTACACCTTGAACTCCGTTACCAAAAAGATTGTGCAAGTGCTATTCCTGGCTGTGGGTCTGATCATCACCGGACACGCGATCCTGACCCCAATGTTGATGGTCCTGATCATGATCACCGGCGACTTTCTGGGTATGTCACTCACCACGGACAACGTGCGACCGTCGCCGATGCCAAATGCATGGCGAGTTGGCAAGCTGACGATTGCGGGCGTTTTCATGGGCCTCTGCGAGCTCGGGTTTTGTTCCGCAGTGCTGGCCATCGGCAAATTCCGCCTGGGCCTGGGAATCGAAGCACTGAGAACTCTCGCCTTCCTGGTCATCGTGTTCGGCAATCAAGCGACGACGTATGCGAATCGAACTCGTCAAAGCCTGTGGTCGACCCGCCCCAGCTCCTGGCTGGTGCTTTCATCAGTTGCCGATCTGTTGATCGCCTCGACGCTAGCGAGCCGAGGGATCGCCATGGTGTCTCTGCCATTGCTCGTGATGGTAGGAACGCTTTTCGCAGCAGCTGTTTTTGCCCTTATGGTAGACATTGTGAAAGTCCCCGTATTCAAGCACCTCGGGATCGCCTAAGAAGCAGGATGCGCGGCCCGGAGGAACCGTCCTCGAAGGGCAATTGAACGGCCTCATGAGTCATTGTGTTGGATGTCATCAGGCCGCGTGCATTCTCCATCCACACTGAGCAATAGGGAACAGTTTTCCTGTTCGTACGCCTGTCATAGTTTCAGTTAGAACCTATCTTGATGGTTCGAGAGCGAGTTGCCGAGGAGAGTGAAATGTCTACGGAAAATTCAGTGGTCGCAATTTATCAAACTCATACGGATGCGGACCGAGCGGTGAAGGAGCTTCAGCGTGGCGGAGTCGACATGCACAAGTTATCGATTGTCGGCAAGGGTTACCACACCGATGAACAGGTAGTGGGCTACTACAACACTGGCGACCGCATGAAGTACTGGGGCAAAGTTGGCGCGTTCTGGGGAGGTTTTTGGGGGCTTTTGTTCGGATCTGCTCTTTTCATGATTCCGGGTCTCGGTCCAATCTTAGTGGCCGGACCTCTGGTCGCATGGATCGTGGCAGGGTTGGAAGGTGCGTTGGAGGTTGGAGCGTTGGGCGCTCTGGGAGCAGGTCTGTACAGCATCGGTATTCCAAAGGACAGCATTGTGAAATACGAAACAGCACTCAAGACCGATCAGTTCCTGCTAATCGCCCACGGAACCTCTGCAGAGGTGGCGAAGGCCAAGGACATCATCGAAAGCACCAATCCCGCTTACTGCACACTGCACACAGCCGAAGCAGTTGCAGCATAGGTGTTCGCAACAAGATGGCTGGATCCGGCATCTCAACCGAACAATCAGCGCAACCAGGATGAGCTGGGATCGAATTCAGCTGGGCAGTCTGGCGACATCCAGCAACTATCGGATGTCGCCGGTGCGGATTCTGAGAGTGTGGCGGAACTAGTCGAGGAAGGGAACGCGTTCGAAGCCGATGCCGTAGACGGCGTGGAAAACGCCAACGATCCGGACGTTTCTGAGGTAACGACGCGGGAAGAGCCGGAGGACGGCGTCCCTCAAGAGTACTTGAGCGACGGCGGGCGCGTCGCGTAAAACCGACTCGCGCTCAGCCTGGTCAGGGAGAAGCGCATGTCCAAGACTTGGGAGCATTACCAGGAGGCTGTTCGTCATCACGAGCGGGCAGCCTACCATTACAAAGAGGCAACGAAATATGATGCGGCCGAGGAGCACGAAAAGGCTGCGCACCACGCATTCTTGGCTCACGGACACAATCAACACGCAACTCATTACGACGCCGAAGCCGCGAGACTGCATGCCGAGCGCTGCGAGAGCCCTTCGACGCCAGCCTCCGAGCAAGGAGCTAAGGAAAAGAGCGTCGCTTAAGCGGTGTATATTTTCGAGCCTGCTCGGGTGACACAAATCGGATCAGGCTCTATCGCTGCATCGGAACGAGTGAGGAGAAACATCATGTCACAGAGCCCGCACAATCGAGTGGCAGAGCTCCATAACCTTGCGGCCCACGCCCACACCGCCGCCGCCGTCGCCCACGGTAAGGGGGATCATCTGACCGCTCATGAACTCAGCAAACAAGCGATCGAGTACTCCAGGAACGCCCACCAGCTCTCCGAAGAGCTTGCCACGACGGTTGCGAACTCCAGAGGAGCCGAAAGCGCGTAGGCTCGCGCTCAGAAGAATATAAGGAGTTAGAGCAATCAGTTGAAGCGAATCTCGGACCGATTCATTAACCGTTTTTCAATGCTTCCTGAATCTCGTAAGCACGAAGCTATCGATCCAGGAGCACTCCCATCTCGCCGGACTCACCCCAGGCTTTGACGTATTGTGCTTTCCCAATTGTTCCTGGGCCGTTTGGCCCCATCTCGTAATAGATCTTTGCGTCTGGCGGGAACTTTTCTAGGGCTTCTATCAGTTCTTTCACTGTCCACTCTGGGTCTGCCATATTTCCTCCACTTACGCGGCCAAGTTGGGCGCCGCACTTTGTTTCGCTTCTCGGCACCGGTCTTCCTCTCGCCTCCTGCAGTAGCTCGGCATTGAATTGCGCACCGATCAAGACTATGAAGCCGGTCCAGTAGAGCCAAATGCTGAATGCAAGCGCCACCCCCAGGCTGCCGTAACCCTTGCTGTACGCGGAAAAATCCTGGAAGTAGATGCCGAGCAGGTAAGACAGTCCGATCCAGCCGCCTACGGCGATTAACGCTCCGGGCAACGTGCTCTCGAATCTTTGCTTTACATTGGGCGCAACGAAGTAGAGAAGCTCAACCGCGAGAACCGTACACGCAATTGCGACCACCCATCGAACATACGGCCAGAGAGTACCCATTCCGAATGCTTCGGTCAACCTCGCGCTTAGGCTAGGGCCCACAAGCAGCAGACCGAGGGCAAGGACGAGCAGACATCCAACTGAAAACGTAAGAACGATGGCAAGACCCCGCGTCTTCCAATAGCGCCTGCTCTCAGACACAGCAGAGACAGTGTTGAGCGCGTCGATCAGAGCCGTAAATCCGCTCGATGCCGACCACAGGGTGAACAGAATGCCGAAGGTCAGGAGACGGGTGTGAGTGGACAAAATCGTCTCCTTCATCAGATTCCTGAGAGGGCCCATGTTGGCGGCCGGAACCACTCGTGCAATCAGCCCCATGACTTGGCTAAAGAAGTCGGGAAGTGGCAGATGGGCCGCGACCGCGGAAAGAAAGATCAGGAAAGGGAACAGAGCAAGAACGAAGTAGTACGCAAGAGCCGCAGCAAACGCCAGGGTGTGATCCTTTTCCATGTCGCGAACCACTCGGACTGCAGCGTTCTTGAAGTGGAGTAATCGCACGGGGGATCACTCGGCGGGGGCGCCCGCGATAGCCGGCGCGGGCGCCACGGACTTCAACTGGTCCAGCGCAGTTAGCACGCCTTGCCAGCGAGGCTGGTCCTTCTTCGTCTCGATTGGTACCGAGAGGTTGGAATAAAACTGCAGGATGTTAGCGCGCAACTCGGGAGACGTCCGATCGAATTTCCGCTCTGACAACTGAGCCAGCAACGTTGCGTAGGTATCGTCGGTCAGCGAATATTCCGCTGCTTTGGTTAAGTTGCCGCTATCCAAATCACAATTGAGAAGAACCAGTGTATCGCTGCGCACTGCCTCGAGAAAGGCTCGGTATTGATCCACGGTCGTGTTGATGCTTTTGAAATACAGGTCTTCCGTTTGGGGGGTCGGGTTCTTGAACGCCAACCCTTTGAAGGGACCAATTCTCGGCATGTATCTTAAGAGCGTTGACAAAATCCTGATACCTGCGCCCGGCTTCACGTAATCCTTCCCCCACTGCTTTTCGTAATCCGAGCGTGAAAGATCGTATAGGAACTTCCGTTTCGCGAGATCCGGAGTCTCGCGCATCAGCTCCTTCTTGTGTGTTTGCAGCGCGACCCGAGTCATTTCCGGAATCATCCGGCTGACGGCGAAACGATAGGAACCCACGGCCAGATCCTCGTGGCTAAGCACGTCTTTCAACTCCACTCCGTATACCACAGGAAAGACCCGTTCCAGCAGTGTCTTGGACACCTGGAATCCGATGAAATCGTGGTACTGCTCGGACGCATAGCGATTCTTCGCGACCTGCACCGTGTCGAAGCCAAATTCTGTTTTCAGGTGCGCCGTCTTGTCCTGGGCATAGCGAACGGACTTTCCATACTTCGCACGCAGCTTGGGATACTCGATAGCGACGGCCTGGTTGACCGCGGGGTGACCGGCGATGTCAGCTGCATAGTGCGACAGTGCGCCCAGCGCGAAGGCGTACTCGTTGACATCCTGGCTCTCGCGCAACATCTCGCAAACAAAGTCTCCGCTGCGAAGGTAATGCACCAGGTTGCTGAATTCCTTGCTGCCGAACGGATAGTAACCCAGATCCTGGATGACAGCGCCTCCGTAGGCGTAGGCGTGCGCTTCTTTAAGCTGGTCTTCCGACAGTCCGGGATATCGCTTGAGCAGAAGAGGCCGGATCTCGTTGGTCCAGAGCAGGTCGACGATCTCCTCGTGCGTCAGAACGGAGTACGCCGACGAGCCCCCGCTGCACATGAGCACAACGAGAAGAAGTGCCACCGTGCGGACAGAAAGCCGGCCCCAACCCGCAGCTATGGACCCTAACGACATTGCTGCGGCGCGCATGGTTCAAATGCGACCGACAACCAGCAGAATGACAACGACGAGAAGCACCAGCCCTAAGCCTCCGGTTGGGTAGTAACCCCACTCTCGACTATGCGACCACCGGGGTAGCGCCCCAATCAGGGCCAAAACCAGGATCACGATCAATATAGTTCCAAGCATGTTTTGCTCCTTTTTCCTCGCGAGTCGGCTTTAGTTATAGGCGTTCCGCCGGTTTCTTAATGGTCAAAACTGCTCAGTGAAGAAAGAATGGTCGAAATGGCGGATCAATTTCTCGTGAAAGATGCGGGAGATACCGCGGTGGACCACATCTCGACAAGTGGACATTACTTCGATCGCTGCGTGCAGCCAGAAAAATGGCGCGGGCCCAAAGACTGGACCCGCGCCGATACAAGAGTTAATCGACTTGCTTATACCTCGAACAGATTGACGCAATACGTCGCAGTCATTGGGTTACTTCCGAGGGCGCTCTTCGGCTTTGGGCGCTTCTTTCGCAGGACGAGGTGCAGGCTGCGCATGAGCCGCAGTTTCCGCACGCGGTGCACTTTGCGCACGGGGTGCGGCTTCAGGACGAGGTGCAGGCTGTTGACGAGGAGCAGGCTGCGCATGAGCTGAAGTCTGCTTGCTAGACTCAGTGCGCGCACGAGCCGCCTTAGGCTTTGCCGACTCGTTCTCACTCGAGCGAGTTGCAGGCGCCTTTTTCTCGTTGCGGGTTGCAGCTGCTTTATTCTCGGCCGCCTTATTCTTATTCGAGCGCGATGCAGCTGCTTTACTCTCGGCCGCCTTATTCTCGTTCGAGCGCGATGCAGCTGCCTTATTCTCGGCTGCCTTATTCTCGTTCGAGCGGGATGCAGATGCCTTACTCTCGGCCGCCTTATTCTCGTTCGAGCGGGATGCGGCTGCTTTATTCTCGGCCGCCTTATTCTTATTCGAGCGCGATGCCGCTGCTCTATTCTCGGCCGCCTTATTCTTATTCGAGCGCGATGCCGCTGCCTTATTCTCGGCCGCCTTATTCTCGTTCGAGCGGGCTACAGCTGCTTTATTCTCGGCTGCCTTGTTCTTGTTCGAGCGGGATGCAGATGCCTTACTCTCGGCCGCCTTATTCTGGTTCGAGCGGGTTACAGCTGCTTTATTCTTGGCTACTTTGTTCTCGTTCGAGCGGGCTGCAGCTGCTTTGTTCTCGGCTGCCTTATAAGGTGTTCCCGCCTTTTTGGCCGCCACAACCCCGTGACCGCTAAACTCCGCAGGCTTCGCAGTGGCAGCGACGGCCGGTCGTCCGTGGTTCACGGACGCCAGGAGGGCGTGATTGGTACTGGCGGCGTGCACATGTTGAGTTTGTAGCTCCGTTGGCGGCCTGTGTTGCTCGTGTGCCGCCGTCTCTTCCGCCGCGCTCGGGCGAGCGTTAATTCCACCGTGTCCGCCGTTATAGCTGACGTGGTTGAATCTGGTGTTGTTGATGACGGTCTTGTTGTAAACGTTGTGAATGTTCGTGACGTTCACGTTATTCACCGAGCGGTTGTAGTAGAAGGCTCCGTTATTCCAGTACCCGCCCTGATAGCCGACTCCGCCGTAGCCGAAGCCGTAGTTGACGCCACCGTAGAAACCGACCTGCGAACCCCAGTAGCCTTCATTCCAAGCGTAAGCGTTGCCGCCCCAACCCCAATAACCAGGAGTCCAGAGCAAACCGGCTTCGGGAGCCATGACCCACGTACCCGGCACCCAGAAGTAGCCCTCATCGCCGTAAGACCAGTAGCCGGGCGTCCACAAGTAACCGTCGGCGGGCGCCATGGGTTGCTCGTATACGGGGAGTGCAGGTGGAGCGATCGTGATCGACACGCCGAACTGTGCGAACGAGGCGGCCGGTATGGCCAATATCAGAACAGCTAGCAGCAATAGACGAATGTTACGCATTTTGAACCACCTTGCCATCTCATCCTTCGATTGCCCGGTTTTACCCTTTCCGCTGCGGGCTGCGCGGATTGAGAGGCCTCGCGTCATCTGCAAGCGTTCCACGGGCGCACTACCAAGTCTGTACACTTTGGATCACTTTCGAAGTGTCCCGGATTAAAGTTGCCGAATACACGTTTCATACCAAAGGTTGGCTGATATCGTCCCCTCTCCGGATGTTTGCGAAGACGCAGTGGCTTGGGTGTGTGCAGGCCTGCTTCCGGAGTGTGCAGAATCATTTCGCAATCTGAGGCTTTCGCATCTCTCACCCAATCGCTTGGGTGAGGTGTCTCTGCCGGAACCGAAATCGTAGGTGCGTCCTCAATTGTGGGCCACACAGAAGTGATCTGATGCCGACTTACCGCGATTAGTAATGTCGCTTTGCGATCGTGATCCCATCCCCAATCGCTGAGTAGGGCAGTGCGGCAGGCAAAGTTGTAGTCGGGCTCCGTTACCCTCGACAACGGAGCGGTACCAGGAAGCCAGCTGTGCTCCCAAAAACTTACGGTATGGGCGGTTATCGGGACCAATCCGGAGGCATTACTGCCGGATTGCCGGCACTCGGGAGGAATCCCAAGATCGCAACTAATGATGAACGGCACGAGCCGGTAGCGAAGCCAAGCCCGCAGAACCTGCGCCATGCTTGCGACGAATCTCATCGGACACAGTGTCACGGCGGCGACGACGCGTTCGAAGGCCTATTGCGACGACGGTCACCCGATCTGAGTGCATCTTTTGTTGGCTCGTTTCGGAGCGGTGACCGGGATGAGTTTCCCCTGGACTTTTCAGATGGAATACCCGCTATACTGGTCGGCAAAAGTGGGGTACGCGGATTGCGGTCCACGCAGCAGGCCGCTTCGATTAGAACACGCAGGCCCGTGTGGCCTCGCTCTTCCGACGTGGTTTGCAACGTAAAAGCACGCTACCGGGGAGTAAGATGAACACCCTTTCGAAATACAAACTGTGGATCGGCGGAACGCTTTGCCTGCTCGTCATCGGCCTGATTATTGGGGCGATATACCCAAAGCACGTGGCGGGAGCGCCGCCCGGCGCTCCGCCGGACGTTGAGGTCGTGCAGGTTGAGCAGAAGGATGTTCCGATTTTTGGCGAGTGGATCGGCACACTCGACGGATTTACCAATGCCGACGTCAGAGCGCAGGTCACGGGCTACATCATGCGGCAGGCCTACCAGGAAGGTGCTTTCGTCAAGAAGGGCCAGTTACTGTTTGAAATCGACCCGCGGCCCTTTCAGGCAGCACTCGACCAGGCCGAAGGACAGTTGGCGCAGGCTAAGGCCATGCTGGCCAACGCGCAGGCAGTGCAAGGCAGGACGGCACTTGACGTCAACCGCTATACCCCTCTGGCCAAGGTGCAAGCCGCCAGCCAGCAGGATCTCGACAACGCCATCCAAAATAACTTGGCGGCGAAGGCGACGGTGTCCACGGCCGAAGCTCAAATCAAGACCGCTGAGGCTGCCCTTGAAACGGCCAGGATCAACCTCGATTTCACCCGTCTCGTAGCGCCCATCGACGGCATCGCAGGGCAGGCGCAGCTTCAGGTGGGTGCCCTCGTCAATCTGAGCAGCGGGCCCGTGACATCCGTGTCGACCGTCGACCCGATCAAGGTTTATTTCACCGTCGGCGAGCCTCAGTACCTGGCATGGAGAAAACGCTTTCCGACGGAGAGTTCGCGCCTAGCAGCTGACAAGAATCTGCGTCTCGAGCTGATTTTGGCCGACGGCTCAACCTATGTGCACGAGGGCAGCTTCTACTTTGCGGACCGCCAGGTAAGTGAGAGTACCGGGGCAATTCGGCTCGCGGGGCTGTTTGCCAATCCTGACAATATTCTTCGTCCCGGCGGTTACGGCAAAGTTCGCGCGGCTGTCCGACTCCAGCGGGACGCGTTACTGGTGCCTCAGCGTGCAGTTTCGGAGCTGCAAGGCGGGTATCAAGTCGCGGCGGTGGACACCGAAAACAAAGTGAGCATCCGGCCGGTCAAAGTTGGCGACCGTGTCGGCAACCAGTGGATTATCACGGACGGACTGAAGCCCGGCGAACGGGTAATCTCCGAGGGCGCGCAAAAGGTGCGTCCGGGCATGCAGGTGAACCCTATGCCATTCGCCGCGAAAACCGCGGCAAGGTAATCCGATGTCAAAGTTCTTTATCAACCGTCCCATCGTTGCCATGGTGATCTCGATCGTCCTGGTGATTGTTGGCTCCATCACCGTTCTGAGGTTGCCGGTAGCGCAGTTTCCCAGCATTGCTCCGCCAGAAATTCAAATTCTGGCAACCTACATCGGGGCTGACGCCCAAACCCTAGAGCAAGCGGTTGCCACTCCCATTGAGCAGCAGATGAGCGGTGTGGACAACATGAATTACATGTATTCGCTGAATGCCACGGGCAACTCATCCACCAGCCTGATCGTCGACTTCGACCCAAAAACCGATCCCAACACGGATTACATCCTCGCGCAAAGCCGCGAGACGCTGGCTGCTTCCCAGCTTCCCGTGGACGTCACCAATTACGGAGTTACTGTTCGCAAGTCCGTTACGGCTCCCCTCATGTTGATCGCGGTTTACTCGCCGCATGGAACCTACGATGCCAAGTTTTTGGCGAACTACGCGTACATCAACCTTACGGATCCCATTCTGCGCTCGCCGGGCATCGGCAACGTTCAGGTATTCGGCTCCGGCCAATACGCGATGCGATTGTGGGTAAAACCCGATCGGTTGGCCAAGCTCGGCATCACGGTTCCGGAAATCGTCAGCGCCGTTCAGGCGCAGAACACCGTGAACCCGGCAGGGAAGGCGGGCGGCGAACCAGCACCCAAGGGCCAGGAATTTACCTATTCGGTGCTCGCGCAAGGCCGTCTTGCGTCCCCGGAAGAATTCGGGCAGATCGTGGTGCGAGAAACTCCCGACGGGGGGACCGTCAGGGTCCGCGATGTCGCTCGAATCGAGCTGGGTTCCCAGGACTATAGCGTTGCTGGACGTTTCAATGGAAAGCCGAGCGCCGTGATTGCCACCTATCAACTGCCGGGGTCGAACGCAGTCGATGCCGCCGCCGGCGTCAATAAGCTTCTGGTTCAGATGAAGCAGCGCTTCCCGGAAGACCTGGATTTCGTTGTCGCCCTGGATACGACGCGCTCGGTCACCGAAGGTATAAAGGAAATCGTCGTTACGCTTTTGATTGCTCTCGCGCTCGTCATCCTGGTGGTCTACCTCTTCCTGCAGAGCTGGCGTGCCACGCTGATTCCGCTTCTTGCCGTGCCCGTCTCGCTGGTCGGCACGTTCGTGCTTTTCCCGTTATTCGGCTTCTCCATCAACACGCTTTCTCTCTTTGGGCTGGTGCTGGCGATCGGTCTCGTGGTGGATGATGCCATCGTCGTGGTGGAAGGCGTCGAACGTCACATTGAGGAGGGCATGACGCCGAAGGCCGCGGCCTTGAAAGCGATGGAAGAACTTTCCGGCCCTGTGGTCGGCATCGCTCTGGTTCTTTCCGCCGTCTTTGTGCCCACTGCCTTCATTCCCGGCATCACCGGCAAGCTTTACCAGCAATTCGCGGTCACGATCGCGATCTCCGTTCTGCTTTCCGCGTTCAATGCGCTTACGCTCAGCCCGGCGCTTGCGGCGCTGCTGCTCAGGCCACGGACACCGAGCCGAGGACTCTTGCAGAGGTTTTTCGATTGGTTTAACCGCGTCTTTGAGCGCGCCACCGAGGGCTATGTGCGTTGGAGCGCCGTATTAGTCCAAAAGTCCGTTGTCGTGATCGTCTTGCTCGTGGTCTTTTGCGTGGCGGGTTTCTTCTTCGCCAACCGAATCCCGTCGAGCTTCCTTCCTGACGAAGATCAAGGTTACGCCTTAGTCAATGTGCAGTTGCCCAATGGGGCATCGCTCGAACGTACAACGGCCGTCACGGCTGATGTGGAAAAAGTCCTGATGAATACACCGGGGGTCGAGCACGTGACCTGCTTCGTCGGCTTCAGTCTGCTCAGTTTTGTCCGTACGAGTTACAACTCGACCTTTTTTGTGACCTTCAAGCCTTGGGGGGAACGCACGACAAGAGCCGAGCAATTTCAATGGCTCAAGGCACATCTGAATCAGCAGTTAAGCAAGTTGCCCACCGCCGTTGCCTTCAGTTTTTCGCCGCCCGCCATTCCAGGTGTCGGCACTTCGGGCGGGTTTACCTTCATCCTCGAAGACCGTTCGGGTGGCGATGTTCAGTTCCTCGCCAAGAACCTGGGCGTTTTTCTTGAAGGTGCTCGAAAGCGGCCGGAAATCGCCAGCCTCAGCACCACTTTCCTGGCCAGCGTGCCACAGGAGTTTGTCGCAGTAGACCGCGACAAGGTTCTGAAGCAAGGTGTGGCCCTTAACGATGTATACCGTACGATCCAGGCCTTCATGGGGGGATACTTCATCAACTATTTCAATCGCTTCGGACGTCAATGGCAGGTCTATATCGAAGCGGAAGGCGAAGACCGCGCCCAAGCGGAAAATGTCGGGCAGTTCTATGTCCGCAACAACAAGGGAGAGAATGTCCCCCTTTCGACGCTTACGACAGTACAGCCGCACCTCGGCCCAGAATTTACTTTGCGCTTCAACGAATATCGTTCCGCGCAGATCAACGGGAGCGCTGCACCGGGCTACAGCGCGGATCAGGCCACGGCCGCCCTGGAAGATGTTTTCAAGCAAACGATGCCGCGCGAGATGGGTTTCGACTATTCGGGTATTTCCTATCAGGAGCAGAAAGCGCGGGAGGGAGTGCCGCCTTGGGTGATATTCGGACTCTCGCTGCTGTTCGTCTTCCTTATTCTGGCAGCGTTGTATGAAAGCTGGTCGCTGCCGTTCAGCGTGCTGCTAAGCACGCCCGTGGCGATCTTTGGAGCCTTTGGAATTCTTTGGCTGCGCCGCGTGCTGCTCGGCATTTTCCTGCCGCCTTACATGGTCCAGATCGAGACCGATATCTACTCGCAAATTGGACTGGTCATGCTCATCGGCTTGGCGGCGAAGAACGCAATTCTGATCGTCGAGTTCGCCAAGGACGAATACGAGAAAGGAAAGCCTCTTGCTGATGCCGCACTTGAAGGCGCCCGGCTTCGTCTGCGGCCAATTCTGATGACGTCTTTCGCGTTCATTCTCGGTTGCGTGCCGCTGTGGACGGCGACCGGTGCTGGCTCGGTTGCCCGCCAGATCATGGGCACTACCGTGATCGGCGGGATGCTGGCCGCCAGCGTCATCGGAATCTTTTTCGTGCCTGCGATCTTTTTCTTGGTGGAGAAGTGGTCTGGCGCCAGTAAGGAGCGGATCGCCGCAGCACTGCCAGGAACGGCTGCGCCGGCGGAGGGAGACTGAAATGGTCCAGGGCCGCATGGACAAGAGCAACGAAAGCGGAGATTCGTCATGAAAAAGAGGGCGTCGTCCTTGTGGTTGATGTCCGCGATCCTGGTTGCGTCCTTGGCCGCGATCGTAATGGCCGGGTGCACGGTCGGCCCGAATTATCACCGGCCTGCCGTCCAGACTCCCGGCGTGTACCGCGATCTGACAGAAAACCCACAGGCGCAGGCCCAAGCGGCATCCTTCGCGGACCTTCCCTGGTGGCAGGTCTTCCAGGATGCGCAACTCCAAGAACTCATCCGAACGGCGCTGAAAGAGAATTACGACCTCCAGCTGGCGACGGAGCGCATCAGCGCCGCGCGCGCTCAGGTCGCGATTACGCGCTCCAATCTGTTTCCGCAGGTGCAAGCGCACGGGAATTTCGAGGGCGGAAAGGACCCGAGCACGCAATCGAAGTACAACATTTTGGGCGTGACTGCTGACGCTGCATTTCAGTTGGACCTCTTCGGTCGCCTGCGACGCGCGACGGAGGCTGCGCGCGCCCAGCTCCTAGCCACCGAGGATGCGAAGAATACAGTCATATTGACGCTCGTGAGCGACGTAGCCAGTGACTATTTTCAACTTCTCGATCTCGATCTCGAACTCCGCATCACTCAGGATACGGTCAAAACACAGGAAGAGTCCGTCAAGTTGACACAGTTGCGGCTCGACCACGGTGTTGCCACCAAGCTCGATGTTCTGCAAGCCGAGCAGGTACTGGATGCTGCCGATGCGCAGATTCCGGAGCTGGAGAGACAGATCGGCCAGGAGGAAGATGCGATCAGCATTCTTCTGGGCCATTATCCCGAGGGCGTGCGACGCGGGCGCCCGCTGGCCGAGCAGCCGATCCCTCCCGATGTGCCGCCGGGTATGTCATCGTCGTTGCTCGAACGGCGGCCGGACATTCGCCAGGTCGAGCAAGACTTGATCGCTGCCAACGCCGAGATCGGCGTGGCCAGAGCCGCGTTCTTTCCGCAGATTTCCCTCACCGGCTCCGGAGGAGGCGCGTTCGGACGGAGCACTCTCTTCACCGGCCTTATGAGTTCACAAACTGGAATCTGGTCCTACGGCGCGCAGGTTTCTCAACCCATTTTCACGGGCGGAGCGCTGCGCGGGAATCTACGACTGGCTGAGTCGCAACATCGCCAGGAGTTGATTGTTTATAAGCAGGCCATCCAGTTGGCGTTCCGCGATGTCTCCGATGCTCTGATCGGTTATCAGAAACTTCATCAAGTCCGGGTCGCGCAGGAGACAACGGTCAGGGATCTGCAAGATACAGTTGACACGTCCCTCGTACGGTATCGGGGAGGCATCACCACCTACCTCGAAGTCCTCGATGGGCAGCGATCTCTGTTCAACGCCGAGCTCACTCTCGCCCAGGCCCGTGGCAACGAGTACCAAAGCCTGGTCCAGCTTTACAAGGCACTTGGCGGAGGCTGGCGGTAGGGTGAGGAACAAATAGCTCAGTGGACACGAATCGATATGTTTCTCATCGTATGTCGGCTGGACACCGGTAATGCACGCCGCCTCCCGGTTCGTCGATCTTGCACTGTTCAAGCGTGCAGGGCTTACAACCGATCGCGCGATCTAGAGTTGGCATTCGGCTTCACTCCGGCCAACATCTTGCCACCATTGCCGATGGAAAAAGGGATATTCTGGAGCGCCCCGGTTTCGGGAGGCTAATCTCCGGCGAACGATTCTGTCGCCGCATTCTTCTGCTTCGGTCTGGAAGGGCTGCTGCTCACGCTGTTGTGCGTGCCGCGTCGAATAGTGGAGGCTCTATGACCGCTGCTCGCTCTTATTTATCGATCGTTATGCTGTTCTCGTCGATTGCATCCAACTCCCAATCCAAAAGCTCATCTCAAACCACGGGTTCCGACTGGCCCACGGCGTCCCAGATCGAAGCGGGGCTTTCCGAGGCTCGCCTGCGCGCGCTCGATGCCGCGATCCGTTCCGGAGAGTTCAAGAAAATTGGAAGCGTTCTAATCGCCCGCCACGGCAAGCTCGTGTACGAAGGCTACTTCGATGGTGACGCCGCCACTGCTCGCGACACCCGGTCGGCGACCAAGAGCATCACGGACATCCTAATCGGAATCGCCATTGACGAGCACAAGCTGAGCGGAGTCGATGCCAAAGTGCTAGCCCTCCTCCCGGATCGTGCTCGCCGAATCCAGAACCCAGACCGACGGAAAACGGCTATCCAAGTGGAAGATTTTCTAACCATGAGTTCGCCGCTGGAGTGCGATGACTGGAATGATGTTTCTCGCGGCAACGAAGAGCGGATGTATTTGCTGGAGGATTGGGCGCAGTTCATTCTAGATTTGCCGATCCGGGGACACATGCGCGTGGGTGAGCAGGCGGAAACGCCTCCCTATGGACGATACTTCAGTTACTGCACCGGAGGAGTCTTCACCCTGAGCGAGGTGCTCCAAAAGGTGACGGGCGTGCGAGCGGATCGCTACGCCAGCGACAAGCTTTTTCGGCCGCTCGGCATCACGAATGTGGAATGGGTTTATTCTCCGATGAATATTCCAATGACGGGAGGTGGACTGCGCCTCTCGAGCCGTGACCTGCTAAAACTCGCCCAACTCTATGTCAACAACGGCGAGTGGCAAGGGAAGCGCATTGTGAGTGAAGCATGGGTGCATCGCTCGACCCAGCCTCATGCGCAAATTGACGACACCACTCAATACGGTTATCTGTGGTGGCTAAAGTCCTTTCAGTCCGGGGACAAGAGTTATCCGGCATATTTTATGTCCGGCAATGGGGGTAATAAGGTAGTTGCGATTCCCTCCCTGGATATGACGGTCGTCATCACCAGCACGAATTACAGCACCCACGGAATGCACGAGCAGACGGAAAAGATACTGACCGATTATGTGCTTGCGGCGGTAAATTGAAGATCAGAATCTCAACCCGGATATATTCACCATCCTTCGTTTCCCCGGGTGCGCTGGCGGGCTCCTCGCAAAGGGTTCTGATCCGACCATCTTCCCGTCGTGTCCCCGGCATAGCGCAAACCTCGCAGGCGCCGAGTATCGCTAGGAGGGCTTGACTGGCTGTCGCCGCGGCCCGCCCCAATCGTGATTGTGAATTAGAATACATCCATTGTGCCTCAGTCGCGCTCTTACCCAGGAGGATGACACAGACGACGGAGCTTGGCGAAGTGTTCGTTAGATTCGAGCCCCCGTTCGAGATCGGTTGCGCCGCAGTGAGTGCGCTTTGATCTCAACCCTTATGCCATTCAGGTACTTTCGGAGGTTCGCCCCGGTTGCGATGTTTTTCCTGCTGCTGGTGAGGGCAGGAAGTGGGCAAAATACGACGCTGATCAGTCTTGATCAGGCCATTGATCTGGCGCTGGCGCACAACCATTCCATAAAGGCCACGCGAACTCTGATTCTTCAGAATCAGGCGCAGGAGATTACCGCGAACCTGCGCCCCAATCCGACGCTTGGGGCTGATAGCCAGTTCGTCCCATTTTTTAGTCCACAAGATTTTTCTGGGGAAAATCTCAATCAGACTCAGCAGTTCGATATTGGGATCGGGTACCTGTTCGAACGTGGCCACAAGCGGCAACGCCGCTTGCAAGCCGCTCGCGATCAAACCGCCGTCACTCGCGCCCAAGTCACCGACGCCGAACGAACCCTGGTCTTCAACGTGGGCCAGCAGTTCGTCAGCGTGTTACTGGCGGAGTCCACGCTTCGGTTCGCGCTTCAGGATCTACAAAGCTTCCAGCAAACGGTCGATATTAGCGAGGCACAACTCAAGGCTGGTTCCATCAGCGAAGGCGATTATCTTAAGATCAAACTGCAGCTTCTGCAGTTTCAGACCGACGTGTCCTCTGCCCGCCTGGCGAAGGTGCAGGCGCTGGTCGGACTGCGGGAGTTCTTGGGTTATAACGCGGTACCGGCGGATTTTGACGTGATTGGCGATCTGGCCTATCAACCGCTGCAGGCCAACCTGGAAGACTTGCAGACGAGAGGACTGCGCGAGCGTCCCGACTTCCGGGCCGCGGAATTGGGGATAACGGCCGCACAAAGCCAAATCCTCCTCGCCAAAGCGAACGCCAAAGTGGACGTAAATGGCACCTACGACTTTACGCATGTTTCCGGTGAGAACACGGCTTCGATCTTTGTGAATTTTGAGTTGCCCATATTCAACCGTAATCAAGGTGAAATCGCGCGAACCGGTTACGCGTTCACGCAGGCGCAGGAGCAGCAACAGGCGGCCAGCGATACGGTGCTCTCCGATGTTGCCAATGCCTATGAGGCTGTGAGGAGCAATGACGAAGTGGTCGAACTCTATACTTCCGGGTACCTCAAGCAGGCGCAGGATTCGCGCGACATCAGTGAATACGCCTATCGACGCGGTGCTACGAGTCTGTTGGATTTTCTCGATGCTGAGCGCAGTTACCGGTCCGTTCAGCTGGCGTATCGCCAGGCGCTGGCCTCGTACATGACCGCTCTGGAGCAACTGAAGGAAGCGGTGGGAACGAGGAACCTGCCATGAACGTCCGTGAGAGTCGTTGGCAGCGACGGGCTGCGCTGGCCGCCTTATCGGCGATCATGGTGGCGCTTGCCGGCTGCGGAGGAGCGGGAGAACAGGCCGGCAAGATGACCTCGTTCTCTACGACGGAAAATCCCAAGTCCAAAGCCGAGCTGTTCTCGGTACCCGCCGACCAGATGTCTCACATCCAGATCGTGACCGTCGGCCAAGGACCGCTGGCGCGCATTCTCCGCCTGACCGGAGCGGTCGAGTACAACGACTTCAAGACCACGCCGGTGATCACGCAGGTGGGTGGGCCGGTTAGCCGCGTCATGGTTGTGCAGGGTGAGCACGTGCGTGCCGGCCAGGCGCTGCTTTACGTCGCCAGCCCGGACTACTCCCTGCTGCGTTCGGCTTATATCAAGGCGCGCGACGCCTTCCAGCTCGCGGACAAGTTCTACCGCCGCGCGCAAGACCTCTATGAACACCACGCCATTGCCCAGGCCGACCTCGAGCAGGCTCAATCGAACCGCGCGCAGGCGCAGGCGGACTTCGAGTCAAGCGCCGATGCCATCCGCATCCTCGGCATAGCAGACCCGGAAACCATTGTCACCAAGCCTCCCTCACCGGAAATCCCACTGTATTCGCCGGTGGCTGGAGAGGTGGTGGACCGCATGTGCTCGGCGGGGCAATTGCTGGCGCCTGGCGCCACACAGTGTTTCACGCTGTCGGATATGAGTTCGGTATGGATTCTCGTCAACATTTACCAGAACGACGTGGCCTACGTGCACGTCGGGGACGCGGTGACAATCGGCAATGAATCGTATCCCGGGATTGTGCGCGGCAGGATCGAATACATTTCTCCAGCGCTCGACCCCGGCACGCGCACCCTCCAGGCGCGCGTTGAAGCCCCGAATCCAGGCGAGCGCCTGAAAAAGGAAATGTACGTGACCGCCGAGGTCCAAGCCGGCGTGATTCCCAACGCGCTGTTCGTCCCCAACTCTTCCGTGCTGCGCGACGATCAAAACATGCCGTACGTCTATTTGCAGACCGGAACAACACAGTTCGCCAGGCGCGACATCACCCTCGGCGAAAGCCAGAATGGAAAAACGCAAATCCTCACCGGGTTGCAAGCCAACGACCGCGTGGTCGGCGACGGCAGCCTTTTCCTGCAATTCCAGAATTCGCTCCAGCGCTGAAGGGGACACAAGACCGCAGTGATTCATCGCATCGTCCAGTTCGCTCTCGGGCAGCGCTTCTTGGTCCTGATGCTGGCAGTGCTCGTGCTCGTTGTCGGCACGCTCTCGTTTCAGCAGATGCCGGTGGACGCCTATCCCGACCTTTCGCCCCCGCTGGTCGAGGTCATCACGCAGTGGCCCGGGCACGCGGCTGAGGAAGTCGAGCGGTTGGTTACGTTGCCGATCGAACTGCAGATGAACGGCGTGCCGCACATGGTGTTCATGCGCTCGATCTCGCTCTATGGCTTGTCCGACGTCATCATGACGTTCGAGGACAGCACGGACAACTATTTTGCCCGGCAAGTGGTATTTGAACGGCTCTCGACCGCCAACTTGCCGCCCGGCGTGACGGGCAGCCTGGCGCCCCTGTCGAGCCCGTCAAACCTCGTCTATCGCTATGTAATCGAGAGCCCGGACCGCACCCCGCAAGAGCTGAAGACCTACGAGGACTGGGTGATTGAGCGCGCCTACAAATCCGTGCCGGGCGTGGCCGACGATTCAGGCTTCGGCGGCACCGTAATGCAATACCAGGTACTGCTCGATCCCGCCAAGATCTACAGCTACCACATTCCCTTGCCGCAAGTGCTCAATGCTCTGGCCGCCAACAACGCCAACGCCGGCGGCGGCTTTTACTCGCAGGGTTCACAATTCTTCTACGTGCGCGGACTTGGGCTCGTAACCAAGACGGAAGACATCGGCGACATCGTTGTGGGGAGCAACAACGGCGTGCCGGTACGCATCCGCGACATCGGCGAGGTCACCATCGGCCACGCTCCTCGCCTGGGAGAATTCGGTTTCCAGAACGATGATGACAGGGTCGAAGGCGTCATCCTCATGCTCACCGGCGAGCAGACGCAGAACGTCCTCAAACGAGTGGAAGAGAAAACCACGGAGATCAACCGCGATCTCCTGCCGCATGACGTTAAAGTCCGGCCCTACTATGACCGGAGCGACCTGGTGCAGGTGACCATCGACACGGTGGAACATAACCTGCTGCTCGGCATGGGCCTGGTCTTGATCGTCTTGATCTTCTTTCTGGTCAGCGTGCGCGCGGCGATCATCGTCGCTCTGACCATTCCGCTGAGCCTGTTGTTTTCTTTTATTTTCCTGCACGCCCGCGGCATCCCGGCGAACCTGCTTTCCATCGGGGCTATCGATTTCGGAATCATCATCGACGGTACCGTCGTCATGATGGAAAACATCTACCGCGAGTTGGCCGCCCGCCACGGGCAGGAGTACAAACTTCGCGAAGTGATCATCGCGGCGGCGCACGACGTCGACCGGCCCATTTTTTATTCTATCGCCGTCATCCTCGCCGGCTACATTCCCATCTACGCGCTCAGCGGCCCGTCCGGCAAGCTCTTCCACCCCATGGCGGAAACCATGTCCTGGGCGCTGCTCGGCTCGCTCATCTTCACCCTTACGTTGGTTCCCGTCCTCGCCTCCTACTGGTTCACAAAAGGTGTGAAGGAAAAAACGAATCGCGCCTACGATTGGTTAAAGGACGAGTACGCTACAGAACTCCGCTGGTGCCTCGATCGCCCGAATCTTACGATCATCATCGCCACCATCGTCTTCATCGCTTCGCTTTTTCTGGTTCCCTTTATCGGCGGTGAGTTCATGCCCCACCTGGACGAAGGAGCCATGTGGGTCCGCGCCACTATGCCCTACACCGTCTCCTTCGAGGAGGCAGCCAAGTTCGCTCCGCAGATCCGCAAGATCCTGATGGCCTACCCAATGGTCACCGAGGTGGGCTCGGAACTGGCCCGCCCCGACGACGGCACCGACCCCACCGGATTTTTCAACTGCGAGTTTTACGTCGGGCTGAAGCCCTATAAGGACGCGACGTGGGGGCAGGGACCGATCCATAACAAGGCCGATCTGACCAAGGACATTCAGAAAAAGGTCGAGTCGTATCCCGGTGTAATTTTCAACTTCACCCAGCCCGCCGAAGACGCCGTGGATGAGGCGCTCACCGGCTTAAAGAGCGCACTGGCCGTGAAAATCTTCGGCCCCGACCTGCAGGTACTCGAAAACAAAGCGGTCGAGATCAAGCGCGTGCTTCAGCAGGTGCCCGGATTTACCGAACTCACTGTGGTTCGCGAACTGGGGCAGCCCGCCGTGCAGATCGACGTGAACCGCGAAAAAATCGCGCGTTACGGCATCAATGTCTCCGATGTCGAGGGCGTGATCCAGGCCGCGGTCGGCGGCCAAGCTGCCACTCAGGTGATCCAGGGCGAACAACTGTTTGACCTCGTGGTGCGCATGAAGCCTGAATACCGGTCGAGCGAGCACGCCATCGGTAACTTGCTGGTGCCCACTCCTTCCGGGCAGCAGGTTCCGATCTCCGAGCTGGCCACCATTCGTCAGGGTAACGGCGCGTCATTCATCTATCGCGAGAATAATTCGCGCTACATCGGAGTCCAATTTAGCATCGAGGGCCGCGACCTGGCCCACGCCGTCGACGAGGCGCAGAAGGCGGTCGAGTCGTCCGTCAAACTGCCCCAGGGCTACCGCCTGGACTGGGGCGGCGAATACAGCGAATACCTCGCCGCGCGGCAGCAGTTCATGGTGATCGGTCCGCTCGCTGTTCTCCTGATCTTCATGATCCTGTTCGCGCTCTACGGTAATTTCAAGTTCCCCGTGACCGTGGTCATCGGCGTGATCATGACCGAACCGGTGGGGGCGCTGCTGGCGCTCAAGCTCACCCACACCACCTTCAGCGTCTCCTCCGTTCTCGGCCTGCTCGTACTCATGGGCGTCTCGGCGGAGACCGCGATCATCGACGTTTCCTACATCAATAAGCTCCGTCTCGAGGGGCAGGGGATAAGCCAAGCCACGCTGGAGGGGTCGCTGATCCGCCTCCGGCCAATCATGATGACGGCGCTGGTCGCCTGCCTGGGTCTTCTGCCCGCGGCGCTTTCCACCGGCGTGGGCTCGGACTCACAGAAACCGTTTGCGATCGTCATAGTGGCGGGACTCATCTCACGGCTATTCCTGGGCCGAATCGTGAGCCCGGTGCTCTACCAAATGGTGGCGCGCGATGGCGACGTGCTGCAGGTCTAGTTGGGTCTAGTAGACGAAGCCGCCGTAAGGCCGCACAATCGGCGTGCTCAATGGACCCGCAAAACTGCGACTGTCATTCGTGCGATGGCGGCACCGGATTCCTTCCGGATTGCGACCTTGTCCGGATCAATTACCGCCGAGACGTCTGCGAACCACGATGAGATGCCTTCCACTCGCTCTCCAGCACAATCGCGAGTTCCCGCATGCCGCGACGGATCTCCTTCACCTCCAACGCAGCAAATCCCAGCTGCAGTCCCTCGGGCACGGCTGTGCCCTGACGGTAGCGGTTCAAAGGAGTGACGTCGACATCGCGCCGCGCTGCGGCAGTGGCCACCGATTCGGCGTTGATCCCGCCACATAGCCATCCGGCAGTCTGCAATCCGGCTTCGACGCTTGAGATTTCCAGCAGGCCCGCGAGCCGCCGCCGCGCTTCTTCCAAAAGCACTGAGAGACGCTCGGCATATACCTCTCTCATGCGCCGCAGGTGACGACCGAAGTGGCCCTCGGTGATGAAATCAGTGAGCACGAGCTGCTCGAGCATCGGCGCGTGCCGCGAGGTCAGAGACTGGATCGCCTCGAAGTGGTGCACCAAGTCAGAGGGAATCACGACGTATCCCAGGCGAAGTGCGGGAAACAGAACCTTACTGAAACTGCCCGCATAGAGAACCGACCCGCCGCCATCGAGCCCCTGCAGTGCCGGAATCGGGCGTCCCGAATAGCGATACTCGCTGTCATAGTCATCTTCAAAAATCATTGCGCAAGCCTTCTGCGTCCACTCCAGTAATTGCAGTCGCCGCGCCAGGCTCATGGTGGTGCCCAGTGGAAACTGGTGCCCGGGCGTGACGTAAACGAGCCGAACTCTCTGGGTGGGAAGATGGCGGATTTCAATTCCCTCGTTATCCACTCCGGCGGAAAAGATCTTCGCGCGAAATGCCTGAAACGCCTGGAGCGCACCAGGGTATCCGGGGTTTTCAATGCACACACGATCTCCCGGATTCAGCAGGAGTCGGGCGGTGACGTCGAATGCCTCCTGCACTCCCGAGACGATCGCCACTTGCTCCGGCACGCACCTTACACCCCGCGACCTGCTCAGGTACTCTGCCACAGCCTGTCGCAGCGGAATTAACCCAAGGGGATCGCACCCCATGAGATTGCGAGTCGAAATCCGGCGCAAGCAGCGCAGCGCGATTTTTGTCCACAGGGCCATGGGAAATAGATCTAACGCCGGCAAGTTGGCGCGGAAGGCACGGGTCGGACGGTTCTCATAGCCGGGAAATAGCCTCGCCCGTCGCCCGTAATCCGAGATCACAGCCTGGCGTTTCCGGTGCCAAGCGGGTTTCACCGCATCGGGTGACACCTGAAGGAGCTTTTCCGGCAATACCTTACTGACATGCGTACCCGACCCCACACTACCTTCAACATAGCCTTCGGACTTCAGCTGCTCAAAAGCATTAATAATCGTTCCGCGCGCCAGCCCGTACTGGCTCGCCAAATCGCGGCTGGATGGTAGCCGTGTCCCCGCTGGCAAGCGGCCGCACAAGATCTCGGCGCGTAATGAGGCATACAGCCAGCGATAGGCGGGCACACCGGGGTCTTTTGGGGGAAGAGACAGTTCGAATGCGGTCGCCAGTTTCACCATAGAAGTGGTACACACAACATATCACTAAATGGATCTTGTGATTGTTCCACTATGGGTTATCGTGAAAGTCGTGGAGGGAACTGATGAGTCCGACGAGAAGGCGGATCAGCTTGGCGGTAGCGATTCTCTTTAGTGGGTTTATGTCAGCGCGTTTGGCTTGGACCCACGAGGCCGCCAGTGCTCACAGTCAGACGAAAGATCGAGCACGAATTGTGCTATCCCAAGTTTTGTCAAAACTTGACGGTGACCATCTGCAGGTAATTCTGGTAGAGGTCAACTATGGTCCGGGCGAGGCCTCGTCACCGCACTCTCATCCTTGCGCCGTCATTGGCTATGTCGTCGAAGGCGCTCTCCGAACCCAGGTGAAAGGCGAGCCCGAGGCGATTTACCAGGCCGGTGAGAGCTTTTACGAAGCGCCCAACGGAGTCCACCTCGTCTCGGCTAACGCCAGTTCCACGGAACCGGCAAAGCTCGTCGCGTACCTGATCTGCGATCATGACGTACCCCTGAGCATTGATGTGACAGAAAGCATCCGCTCAAAAGGAAATTCAAAATGAAACAGCACACACAGGCCGCCTCGGTCACGACGCTGGGCAGCATGGGCGAGAACTTGCGCCCGCTGATTTGGGAAAGGGCAGGAGCGCTGTACGCGCGCGTTGCGCTCGGGACCGCATTTCTGTCTGCTGTAGCTTCACGCTTCGGATTATGGGACAAGACCCTCGACCTCAAGCACTTTGCGAATTTCATGCAATACGCAGCCGAGGTAAATTCGTTTCTGCCGGCGCCTGTCATTCCATTTGTTGCATGGGCGGCCACGATGGCAGAGACAGCTTGCGGAGTCCTGCTGATATTGGGATTGTGGCCGCGATGGATCTCGCTCGCGAGTGCGATTCTGCTGGCCATGTTTGGAACGGCTATGGCGATTTCCTTCGGAATCAAGTCTGCAATGGATTACTCCGTCTTCTCCGCATCCGGGGCAGCGCTGTTACTTACGCTGCATCCACGCCGCAAGTCTATGGCTAACTTGTGAACACCTTCGGCGGGAGTTCTGCATGGAACTGGGGATAGCGCATCTGGGCTCGCGTGCCCGACTGTTGGGGCTCTGACTTGGAGATCGTATGAACGTGCTAAGACACAGATCGAGCGGGGGGCGGTTCGTCGTATCCGCAGACTGGCTGTTGGTCGCAATCCCCGGACTCATCTGGGGCGCGTCTTTTCTTTTCATTGCCGAGGGACTAAAGGCCATTGGGCCGAGCGGCGTCACCTTCGTCCGGCTGTTCATCGGATCTGCGAGCCTGGCATTGTTTCCCGCTGCACGCAAACCAGTGGAGCGCTCCGCGTGGCCGAAAATCACCCTTGTGGGTGTCTTGTGGTTTGCCTTCCCTCTAAGTATGTTTCCGCTCGCCGAGCAGAGAGTGTCTTCTGCGTTGACCGGCATGTTGAACGCCGCGGTCCCACTCTTTACCGCCATCGTTGCCACAGCCATCGCCCGTCGAGTTCTCGAGCGCCGAGTGATGGTCGGTTTGGCTATCGGATTGATCGGTGCGGGGCTGGTCGCTTGGCCGACGATCCATGAAGGCCACAGCAGCTTCGTCGGTGTCTTGCTGATTCTGGCGGCTGTTGTCTCCTACGGATTTGCACTGAATCTTGCCCGCCCGCTGCAGCAGCGGTACGGAGCCCTTCCGGTGATTCTCCGCGCACAAATTGTGGCGGTCCTGTTGACGGCACCGCTCGGTGTGACCGACGTAGTTTCTGCGCGCTGGACTCCAGCGCCTTTCTTCTCGCTGCTGATACTAGGAGCTTTCGGGACCGGAGTCGCATTCGTGTCGCTGGCCACAGCCGCGGGAAGAGTCGGGGCCACGCGCGCATCGTCGGCAGCGTTCCTGATTCCTGCGGTCGCGTTACTGCTCGGAGTAATGGTGCGGGGTGAGCATGTCGCGATGCTCTCGATTCCAGGCAGCGTAGTCTGCGTGGCTGGCTCGTGGTTTATGCGCCGCCCACGGTCGAGCCCTGAACTTGACATCAAACCTTCCCAGTGGTCGCTTTTCGCTCAGAGGTGCGAATCATGAAAGCGGACATTCGAAGGCGCCAATTTGCGGTCATCCTTTCGGAGGCGATGGTCATCGCGGCCATTCTTCTGGCGGCTCTTAGCAGTGCCTTCCTCTCTGCGCAAACCCAGAATGACGAGCAATTACTACGGCTGCGCGAAACGGTATGGCGCGCTTGGTTCGCAGGCGACACGAAGACCCTCGAGGAATTGGTGCCGCCTGAGACCATTGTCATGAGCGGCGGCGAAGAAAAGTGGAAGAACCAATCCGATGTGCTACGAACCGCTGTTGAGTTTCGTACCAAGGGCGGAAAACTTCTCCGCCTTGAAGTCCCGCGCACCAGAGTGCAGCACTTTGGCGGTGTCGCCATCATTTGGAGCAGCTACGTCGTGGAACTTGAGGTTGACGGCAAACGATCGTCGAGCTCGGGCCGGGTGACGGAGATATTTGTTTGGCAGCACGGGCGCTGGACCAATCCGGGTTGGCACACTGATGCGGAAAAATGAGGGAGCACGCATTCTTGCAGAAATCGGAAATAGAGGAGAACAGTGATGACCCATGGCAACTCAGCTTTCGCGGAGGCCTACTACAAGGCAATGAACGACAAGGACGTGTCCGGCATGGCGCGGCGCTTGCACCCCGACGTTCGGTTGGTCACACCGATGGAGGAGCTGACGGGGCGGGATGCAGTTCTTGAAGCTGCCCAACGATTGATGAATTTCATCAAAAGCATTCAGATCCACACGAAGTTTGAATCCGAAGACCAAGCGATGTTGACCTATCGTATGGACTTCGCCGAGCCCATCGGGGTCTGTCGCGCGGCAGCCTTGATGACATTCAAAGACGGCCTGATCGTGCGCAATGAGATCTTTTTCGACCCTCGACCATTCCTGAAGAATTGAGGATGGCAAGCGACTTGGCAGCGGTCAAAGAGGGCTAGGCCAATCAATCTCAAGCTTCGATGAGGTGGGAGCAGACATGGAATTGTTCGTCAGCCACAACTTCCCTTTGTGGGCATGTCGCATGAGTTCGTCGGTGCTGTGCACGGTGGAACTGGCCTCTCGTTCTTCGTGGTGATTGGTGAGCCCGGCCGCGGAACGCGGCTTCACAAACACAACTACGACGAGATTGTCTATGGGATCGCGGGACGGTCGAAGTGGATCGTCGGCAATGAAGAACGCGAGGCTGTCGCCGGGGATGTCCTCATCGTAAAGGCGGGTGAACCGCACAAGTTTATTAGCGCAGACGACGATCCAGTCCGGCAAATTGACATCCACCTGAACCCGACCTTCGAGACGGAGTGGCTCGAGTAAGCTGGCGGCGACCCGCATACGGGCGGACCATGGGCAAACTGGAGTTGACCAGAGCAAAGCCGACTTATCGATCCATATCCGGGGGGCGACCAGCTTTCGGATTGCCGCAGGCTCACCGGTACCTTGCCTTACGTTGTGCAACGAGCGACGGCGTCGGATAGCAACACCCGATTTTCGGCCATCTGAGCAATATTGCACAGCGCCGACACGCGAGGAAGGGGAGAGTCATTGCGTGGGGGCTTCAGGATAGAGCTTCGGGCCACGTCGAAATTCAAGACAAGAAGAGTAATCCTGATCTTCTGCGAAATTGAAGAACCAGGGTGAAGGACCAAGTGCGGAACCGATGGAAATTCACGTGCGTATTCGTAGCCGCAGCACAGCTGGCGGGTGCCGCTATCGCGCAGCAAGTCGTGACGGACTCCGGCACCATATCCGGGGTACGCGCAAATGAGTTGATTATCTACAAAGGAATCCCATTCGCTGCCCCGCCGGTAGGCGACTTGCGTTGGCGCCCTCCGGTCCCTGTGGCGCCCTGGACTGGCACGCGTAGGGCAGATGCGTTTGCTCCGGCGTGCATGCAAGTTGGAGTCTCCATGCCGGGCGAGACGGCTCCGGCGGTGAGCGAAGATTGCCTCTACCTCAACATCTGGACGCCGGCCAAGGCAGATATGAAGACCGCGCACGAGCACCTGCCGGTAATCGTTTGGATATACGGCGGCGGATACATCAACGGATCGGCCTCGATGCCCTTGTACTGGGGCGACCGACTCGCGCAAAAAGGTGTCATCGTTGTCACCATCGCGTATCGCCTCGGTCCGCTTGGTTTTCTTGCGCTTCCTGAGCTAACGCGCGAGTCCCCGCACCACTCGTCTGGAAACTACGGCCTGATGGATCAGATCGCCGCACTCGAATGGATTCAGAGAAACATCGCAGCCTTTGGTGGTGACCCGAGGTGCGTAACCATCGCCGGTCAATCCTCCGGTTCTATATCGGTCAGCATCCTGATGGCCTCGCCCCTTGTGAAAGGCTTGTTTCAGCGCGCCATCGGAGAGAGCGGTGGCCTGTTTGAGCCGCTCGCCCTTGCACCAAAGTTCCTGCTGGCCAATGCAGAACGCGATGGGGACAAGTACGCCGTTTCGCTGGGTGCGGCCTCGCTCAAGGAACTACGCCAGCTTCCGGCGACCCTGCTGACGGGCAATGCCGGAGGCATCGTCCACGCGGTGATCGAACCGTATGTGCTTCCCCTTTCCCCCTACGAGGCATTCACTTCGGGGCAGCAAAACGATGTCCCGCTGCTGATCGGTTCGAACGCCGAGGAGGCGCGGGCGCTGGTGGATGTCACGCACCAGACGGCAGCCACGTTCGACAGCGACCTGGAACACAGCGTCGGTCAGCTTCCCCCTGCGCTGGTTGCGGCATATCCCCACGCGACCGACGAAGAGGCGCGGCAGGCGCATCTCGGCCTCGAGCGCGACCTCCGCTTCGGCTGGGACATGTGGGCATGGGCTAGGCTGCAAGCCGGAACCGGGCGGAGTTCTGTCTTTTACTACTCCTTTCGACAGCAGCCGCCGTTCCCGGCTCACTCCGTGTACGCGGGTTGGGGCGCGAGCCACTTCGCCGAACTCTGGTATGTCTTCGATCACCTGGACCAGTTGCCCTGGAACTGGACTGCGGCAGATCGGAAGCTGGCTGAGGAGATGTCCAGCTACTGGGTCAACTTCGCGCGATCGGGAGATCCAAACGGCCCGGGCCTTCCCCTATGGCCGGCGTTCGCGAATGCGGAGAGCAAGGTTCAGTATCTCGGCGATCCGATCACCGTTGGCGGCGTTGCGAATATCGATACGCTGAAGGTCTTCGACGCCGTCTACGCGACGGTGCGAGGCACGCCATCTGCAGTACGGTGATGGCCATTCGTGATGTGAGCGTTCTTGGCCAGACAGGTTGGGGTTGGGTTGGTGGACCCAAACTTCTTGATCTCCTTGAACCCCGTTCATGGACAGATTCCCGATGGGCCGACAATTCGGAGCTACCCTAATCGACAGCCGGGCGTGAAAGGTGTAGTTGCGCATATCACGGGGTGTGAGGCAATCTCCTCTGGCTACAGGGTGCTTATGACCAGCACACTTCTGCAATGCCCAGATAGGCGCTCCATGGACCGACTAGGTCGCGATATTCGTGGTCGATCACGCGGGAGAATCTCATCACTGATGATCCCTCGCGATCCTCTCCTGCCAGGTCTTCGACTTGAGAACCTGGCCGTCCTTCAGTAACTCGCGCGTGTACTTGTAATCAAAGTTCTTCTGATCTGTCGTTACCTGCAAGTGCCCACGCCAAGTCAGCGTGCGTCCCTTCAAGGTAAACACGCTCTCCGCCTCGCCTCGCACCGAACAAGTCTCCGGGTGTGCGTCATCGGCATCGTAGGTTAGATCTTCATAGTCAATTTCTTTTCCCCAGGGATACTCGGCACTTTCCTGCCCCTTCCAGTGCACGGTCGTTTTGTGGCGAGCTTCGTCGCGCTCCACCTTCCACTCGCCCGGCCAAGGGAAGCCTTCGCTTTTGATGTCGGTGCGTTCTTCAGAACCCTCGGGCGGCGAAAATGCGGGTGGCGCCGTGCCGTGTTCAGGCACAACTGGCAACACGATTCGCGATCCATCGCTTCCACCCAGTTCCAGGGAGGTCGTCATGGAGTAAGGCGTAGGCAACATCATCGGCCACAATGCATTCGAAATCGCCAGGCGAATTCGATGGCCCTTGGGAAACACCCACGACGTCAAATGCATCTCCACATCGAGCGAATAGACCTTACCCGGCTCCAGATCGCGGGGCTCGCTCATCGAATCTCGGTGCGCGCCGTTAATCCCCGCTCCGGTGATTTGCGTGACCGTTCCGTCCGGCGCCACATCCGAGAGGCGAGCAAACCAGCTCGCCAGCGGCGCGGTCGCCGAGGCCCACAACAACGCATGAGGACGTCCCAGGATCGCTACGTCGTCCTGCAACGGCACTGAATCGTACACCAGACTGAACGCGTCGACCGGTCGCACATCGCTCAACAACTCGCCCCACCAGAATCCGGCCTCCACGCCAACCGACGGCACATACTTGAGTTGATGCGTATCATGCTGCGCTGCAGCTTCCGCCAGCGAGTGATTCGTTTGTAGAAATAAAGTGGACGGCCGCGCATCCTTCGGCGGCCATACATCTTCTCGTCTCCACTCGCCCGGTACGTTTTCCAGATTCGGATCCGGAGGATGCCATTGCCGCATATAAATGACCAGCCGCGGATCGTGTTCCACGCCCGTGTCGCGTCCCTTGAGCCAATGATCAAACCAGCGCACCGCCTCGTTCCTCCATTCGATCTGCGGGCCGGGCACGGCATCATTCGGAAACGTATGGTTCCACGGCCCAACAATCGCCTTCACGGGTCCGCTCGCCTGCATCAGCATGTCGGTCACGTTGTCACGGTAGCCATCGAGCAATCCGCCAATCAAGAAACTCGGAACCGTGACCTCCTTCAACGGCCGCACCCGCTCCCGCCAGAAGGGCCCGTCATGCTGATGCTTCAGATAAAGCAGTGACCACGGAGCGGTCTCGAAGCGCGGGCCGAGAACTTTTTCGTCGAGGGTATATTCGGGTGCGCCCGTCCATCCTTCCGCCATATCCATGTTCAACTCGAATTCGTCGATATGCGCCATACCGTCCACGTAGTGCACATCGTCGTGAAATAATTCCGCCGTCGCGTCCGTCGCCAGAATCGCCTTCAACCCGGGCGCATGCCGCATCGCCATCTGCAGCGCGGTAAACCCTCCCCACGAAATGCCGAACATTCCCACGTTCCCGTTCGACCAGGCCTGATGCGCCAGCCACGCGATCACCTGCTCTCCATCCACCTGTTCTCGTTCGGAGTATTCACGCTCCGGCGGCACGCCTTCACTCGCACCAAATCCTCGAATATCAACTCGCACACTCACATACCCCCTTCGCGCAAAATAAGCATGCTTGGGATAGTCGCCGGCTGCCGTGCCATCATCTTTGCGATACGGCAAATACTCCAGCAGGGCAGGGAACTTCTCCCCCGGCTTGGCTCCATCCGGCATGTAAAGCGTTGCCGCCAGCCGCACTCCATCTTTCATCGGAATCCAGGCCTGCGCCATGCGAACTCCATAAGTGGGCGGCGTAGGCGGTTCGCTGGCAAAACCAGTGGCAGAAAAGAAGATGAGAGAAGCGAGTAAACGGAGGAAGAAAACACAGACCATCCAACGACGCGTCGTTCTGAACACTCACATACCCCCTTCGCGGAAGCGCGTGCTGCCCCTCGCCCGAATTACCAACCCGCGGGGAATGTCCTATCAAGTCCGTAGTCGTTTAAGTAACGCGGCTATCTGTGCACTCAGGACACGACACCCGGACGCGCAGTCGCCTGACTCGCGAACTGCGAAATGATCCTTCTACATCGCGAGGCGCACCATGTCACAGTTTAAACGGACAATGTGACCGGGAGTTGATTGGATGTTCGGTTCCCGCGAAACAGCGGGTAGACCGGCGGTTGCAGCTGGCGCCCCATCTGATCGCGGATCGCCGTCTTCAACAATCTCAAGAGTGATAGGATGCCAAGGCGTGTGAGCCGCGGAGCAGAGATGCGCATGTAAGTTCCGAATCAAGACTTAACTCGGAGGCAAGTGATGAAACCGCTGTCGACCGGGCTATGTACATTGGCCATTCTTTTACTCATCCCATCGCTGCGCCCAATTCAGGCGCAGACAACGACAGCCGCGAGCGGAGCTGCAGCGCCCTCTCGCTATGACGTCACCAAGGAAATCACGCTGACTGGTGCAGTGTCGAGCGTCCTTATGAAAGCCGCTCCGGGGATGATTGTGGGTTCGCACCTTCTACTCGTAACTCCCTTCGGTCCGGTGGATGCAAGTTTGGGAAGGTTCGGTTTGCGAGGCGACGGCGCGGTCTCCGTCGTCGCCGGGCAGCAGATTGAGGCGACCGGCGTCATGAAGACGATTAAGGACAAGCCCTTCTTCCTGGTCCGCACCGTGAACGTGGGTGGCAAGGCCTATCCCATCCGGAACGAGCACGGGTTCCTCGTGTCGCCGCAGGCACGTAAGCGAGCCGGTCAGAAGATGGGCGGGAAAAGGGGGTCGCTATGAACCGCCAGGCTTCCGCGATCCTCGGCCTAATCTTCCCGGCCTTAGTTTTCTTGACGAGCTGCAATAGTTCGAACTTCAATACCCCGGCTGAAGCGATCGCAGCGACCGGCGGAACAGGGCAAAGCGCGGCGCTCAACACGGCGTTTGCAGCGTCGCTGGCCGCGACCGTGACGATGGGCGGATCGCCGGTCAGCGGCGCGTTCGTGATCTTCACGGCACCGACGACGGGAGCGAGCGGCACATTCGCGTCGAACTCATCGAATACGGAAACGGATACGACCAATGCAAGCGGCGTGGCCACCTCGTCGACGTTCACCGCAAATGGAACGATCGGGGCCGACACGGTGACGGCTAGCGTTGCAGGAGTGACCGCCACGACCAGCTTCAATCTGACGAACACTTCGGGGCCGGCGGCGGCGATCACGGGGACGAGCGGATCCCTGCAAGACGCACATATCGGCACCGCGTTTGGGGCGCCTCTTGTGGCGACGGTGGTGGACGGTAACCAGAACCCGGTGAGCGGAGCGCCGGTGACGTTCACGGCTCCGGCCTCGGGGGCGAGCGGCACATTCGCGTCGAACTCATCGAATACGGAAACGGATACGACCAACGCGAGCGGCGTCGCTACCTCGTCAACGTTCACAGCGGATACGACGGCCGGCGCTTATACGGCGAAGGCTACGGTTACAGGAGTGACGACGGCGGCCAGCTTCAAACTGACGAACATAACCGGAGCGGTCGTGTCGATCGCGGCGACCAGCGGAACGCCGCAAAGTGCATCTGTCAACGCCGCGTTTGCAGCACCTCTGGTTGCGACGGTGGTGGATGGTAACCAGAACCCAGTAAGCGGCGCTCTGGTGACGTTCGAGGTCCCGGCGACGGGAGCGGGTGGAACATTCGCAGGTGGAGTGGATGCGGCTACAACCAACGCGAGCGGCGTGGCCACATCGCGGGTGTTCACAGCCAACGGATCGGTCGGAACTTATACCGTAACGGCTACGGTTGCATCCGGGGCGGAGCCGGCTAACTTCATTCTGACAAACACGGGGGTCAACTTCGCGTTCTATCTGAGCGGACTGGAGTCCATCAACGGCCCGGGTTTTTACGCTCTCGCAGGGTCGGTGACCGTCGATGGCAATGGCAATGTCCTGGGCGGCGAACAGGACTACAACGACGGCGATGGGCTCACGTCCCCTGAACCTTCCCCTGACACCATCTTGCCGGGAACAGCCGCGCTGGCGGTGGATCCTACAACCGGGCAAGGGACACTAACGCTCACGACGAACAACGCGAGTTTGGGCGCGAGCGGCGTCGAAACCCTCGGCGTCCAGTTTGTGAACCCGAACCACGCCCTGATCGTCCAGTTTGATGGATCGGCAACATCCAGCGGAGGCGTGGACCTGCAGACACTGTCGAGCACACTCAACGACGGCAACTACGCCTTCACCCTTTCTGGAGTCGACCCCGCCTTTGAGCCGGTTGTCTTCGGCGGCGTATTCTCGATCTCGACGAGCGGCACCACCTTGGCGGGTACTTTCGACGCCGATGATGCCGGAACCACGACGCTGGGAACGCCTTTCAGCGGGACGATCACCGGACCCGACGCTTTTGGGCGGGGCACGATCACCAGCGCAGCTCTGGCGATTTCTCTCAACTATTACGTCGTCGGTCCGGAGGCAATAAGGATCATCGATGTGGACGATAGCGATTCGGGCGTAGGCTCGGTGTTTGGCCAGGGCACGGGCACTTTCAGCCCAGCATCGCTCGGGAACTCCGTATTCGCTGTCGAAAGCAACTCGTTCGGAAATCTCTATGCCGCGGCAGGAATGTTTACTACGGCGCCGGCCAGCGGCACATTCACAGGCGTTGCGGATGACAATGAATTCGACAACGGCGTTATTGTTCCCGACGCCTCAATCTCAGGCAACTATACCGTCTCGAGCACGGTCAATGGATACGGCAGCCTGACGATCACGGCCGGAGACTTGGGAGACATCAGCGTCCTGGCAATCTATATGACCGACCCGCTTCTCAACTTGAATGATCCGAATAACACTACCAGCGGATTGGGAGGCGCTCTGGTTGCCGACTTGGATACGAATCTCAACGGCACCGGAGTTCTGACTCCGCAAACGGACACTTCAAACGCCAGCTTTGCAGGCAGCTATGCCTTTGGAGCGCAGGCTTACAACGTCCCCCGTGGGGGACCTTTGGGTTGGGAATTCGACTTTGTGGGGCAGGGATCGGTCAAGAATGGCGCTTTCAGCAGTGCCGCCGGACTTCTCAGCGATCCTTTCTTCATCTTCAACGCCACCCAATCTGACGGTACGGATACGGCGACGTTCTCGGGAACCGCAACGCAGGTCAGTGCTGGGCGCTACACAACCCAGCTCGGCATAACGATTGCCGCGGACCCGACTTACACCGTAGTTATCTATCAGGCTGATGGCGGGCAGTTGGTCTGGTTGGACGAAGACGCAAATGGCGAGAGCGTATTCCTTGGATTGCTCGAGCAGCAAGGGTCGCTAACCGGACTGCCGGCGGCACAAAGAACCGCGGCGACAACCGCATCGAAACAGAAACGGTAGCCGGCAACCCGGAAAGGGCGTAGCCGAGGCGGCTATGTCCTCACCCCTCGCTTTCAGTGAGTGGTTGATCGGGATCGGCAGAATTCTAAGTGGGAACGTTTGTAGACCGCGGAGATCGCAATGAAACTTCAACTGATGGTTTTCCTGTCGCTAGTTATGATTGCGGCTCCAAGCGTGTCTTCGGCTCAGGATGCGACCGGACGGATTTTTGGAACGGTTTACGACCAGCAGGGAGCGGTGATCCCCGAAGTGCAGATTACCGTGACCAACACGGCCACGCAGAACGTGCGCACCGCAACCACGGACAAAGAGGGATCCTTCCAGCTGCTGGCGCTACCCATCGGCAATTACAAGGTAACCGCCAAGCGCGCCGGGTTTCGTATGGTGATCAGCACAGAACAGAAACTACTGATCAACCAGGCACTGCGCATCGACTTCAAGATGGAAGTGGGCGCGGAGAGTCAGACCATCAACGTTGGGGCCGAGGCTGCACCCGTGGAAACCGTCAACCCAACGCTGGGGCAGTCGATCACGGGGCGAGCCCTGACCAACATGCCCTTGAACGGACGGGACATGCTGGATCTGGCTTTGCTTCAGCCCGGGGTCACAGAAAGCAACGACGACAACACCGGCGCGGGCAATTACAGCATCGCCGGCGGCAGAACTGATTCCGTGACGTTCCTGCTCGACGGCGGAAACAATAATGACTTGCTGGATAACAGCAACGT
>Ga0187875_10000172_pt1 | contig 59149 bp, 58 predicted proteins | sample June2016WEW_17_1_2_FD_132978 | JGI IMG/M metagenome (GOLD analysis project Ga0187875, IMG submission 132978) | Peatland microbial communities from SPRUCE experiment site at the Marcell Experimental Forest, Minnesota, USA - June2016WEW_17_10 | ecosystem: Environmental > Terrestrial > Soil >... | reverse complement strand
CTATGTAAATCCTGCAATTGAGAGTATTTTGGGATACAAACCTGAAGAAAGGATTGGCGCCAACGGAGGTGAGATTGTTCATCCGGATGACGTTAAGGCTTTAGTCGATGTATTCACTACTTTATCCAGGGATACAAGCTCTCCGGTTATAAACGGTGAACTGCGTCTTCGCCATAAGGATGGAAGCTGGCGTACGCTCGAAGCTACGGGAAGCAACCTGGTAAACAATAATGTTGTTGAATCTATAATTATCAACTACCGCGACATAACCGAACGCAAAAAGGCGGAGGATGGACTGCGGAAAAGCGAGGAAAAATTCAAACAACTTGCTGAAGTATTTCCCGAGACGATTTTCGAGGCAAACATGAAAGGCGATGTCACTTACGCTAATGAGCATGGCCTTAAACAATTCGGTTTAACTCAAGAAGATATTGTAAGCGGTATAAATATCTTCGACCTGGTATCACCCCTTGATCGCAATCTGGCGATGGAGAGGATACAGACCAGAATAAAAGACAACGATAACAGCGATAAAAGATATCTCGAATATAAGGCCGTGAAAAAAGACGGCAGCACCTTTTATGCCATGGCTTTATCTGTGCCGATTATGGTTGACGGCGAGCCGGTTGGCATTCGCGGATTCATTCTGGACATTACAGAACGCAAGCAAGCAGAGAACATGTTGTACGAAAGCGAAGAACGATACCGTCTCATTGCTGAAAACACCGCGGATACAATCTCCGTATTTGACCTGAATCTCAAGCCGACATATATTAGTCCTTCAATACTAAAGCTTCGCGGCTACCCGGTTCAAGAAGCGATGACACAAACGTTGGATCAAATGCTGACACCCGATTCTCTGCAGCAAGCACGTAAGCATTTCGCCGATCAGATGGCCCTGGAGTTAAGCGGAACCGCCGATCTAACGAGGACTATATTGATGGAACTTGAAGAGTATTGTAAAGATGGTTCTACTATTCTGGTGGAGCTTGCGGCATCCTTTCTAAGGGACAAAAATTTAAAACCGACTGGAATATTAACGGTAACAAGGGATATCACCGAGCGCAAAAAGGCGGAAGAGCAGATACAATATTTGGCAACTCACGATTTGCTGACAGACCTTCCCAGCTTGAGATTTGCCAAGGACCGGCTGTCTGTAGCTCTTAACATGGCTCGCCGGTATAAGAAAGCAGTAGCCGTGATGTTTATCGATCTGGATGGTTTCAAAGATGTCAATGACACACTTGGCCATGATACCGGTGATTATGTTCTCCAGCAAGTGGCTAAACGTTTGCTTTCGTGCGTGCGCGAAACCGACACGGTTACTCGTATCGGAGGAGACGAATTTTTAATCATCGCAACCGAAATCAACGCTCCGGAGAATGTCGCGCAGATTGCCGAAAAGGTAATTCACCTGGTATCCCAACCAATTATTTTCAATGGGAGACAGTCGGTTGTGACCGCAAGTATCGGGATCGCGCTTTTCCCCGACGACGGTCAAGATATGGATCAGCTGATCAAGAAGGCCGATGAAGCCATGTATAGCGTGAAAAAAGCCGGCAAGAACGGATTCCGCTTTATAAATCCTAAAGTAAACTGATTTTTTGCACTCGATTACTGACTATTTTTTTTCAGATCATTGATCATGTAGTCGATAAGAGCCTTGTAATCTTCGGCGCTCAATTTAACCGGTTTCATAACGCCTTTCCCTTTGGTCAACACAGAATAAATCTTTTTTTCACTGAGATTTTTCCATGTTGAAGATGAGGTAAAATCTTTGGGATTATATTGTGCATTGAAGGCAGAAACAGGATCGTCTTCTGATTTGATGAGATGGCACACTGTGCAGTTAGTTCTGAATATAGCCCTGCCTTTGCTATAGTCTTTGCAAAATGCATTGCCGGCAAAAAAAAGATTACTTCCAAGAAGTAGTGAAATGTAAATAATATAGCGGGTTATTTTCATAAAAGCACAACCTCTAAGATTACTTTAAAAATATTTTAACATACAGTTGTCAATGACGTCAAGAAAGAAGCTAATGGGCGAATCGCCTTATAAATATTACCATGAAAAGAGCGATTTCGGGGTCAATATTTAGTTGACATACAAGATAAGTTTTCTTATATTAATACACGGAAAAAAGAAACTTCACATATTGATAATTTTATGAAAATAAAAATAATCGATGTTTGGTTCTTTTCTCTTTTCACCTTTTCCCTGCTGGTATTTCTAATTGTCATTATTCACCAATCCGCGTTTGCGGATGATGATTATGCCGGTATAGACGTATGCCGGGCCTGTCACCAGAAAAACTATGATAATTATCTGAAATCATCACATTCCAAAGCGGCAATTCCGGGAAACCCGGCCAATGGCAATGCCTGTGAATCCTGCCATGGTCCCGGTCTTGTGCATGTACAAAAAGCCGGCGCCAAGGGAACGGGCATGATTGCCTTCAATAAAAAAGAAAATCCGGAAATGAAGCAGGCCAGATGTCTTGCCTGTCATCAGAATTCGAGAATCGTACCTTTCTGGGATTTAAGCAGGCATAAAATTAACGGAGTTTCATGTAGTGATTGTCACAGCGGGCACTCCGGAATGAAAAAAAATTTAAAAATGGACGAACCGGGGCTTTGCTTTACCTGCCATGCCTCTATCCGGGCTCAGGTCGATAAACAATCACATCATCCGCTTAAGGAAGGCCTGATGAAATGCACCCAGTGTCATGACCCGCATGGCGGATCGGGGCCGAAGATGGTGAGGGCGGACACGGTAAATGAACTCTGTTTCAAGTGTCATGCCGAAAAGCGCGGGCCATATATGTGGGAACATCCGCCGGTTGCTGAAAATTGTCTTACCTGCCATGTGCCTCACGGCAGCAATCACGGAAAGCTTCTGTCTTCGAAGCCGCCATTGTTGTGTCAGAGCTGCCACGACGCCACCCGGCATCCCGGAACAATTTACACCAGGTTTGAAACATTTTCCGGCACTGCCGCATCCGGGAAAAACAGGATAATTGCCCGCGGCTGCCTGAACTGCCATACCAACATTCATGGAAGCAATGGCCCTTCAGTTAGGGGACAATACTTTATCCGGTAAAAGGTGTGACGATGAGAAGTCAAACATTTTTACCATTTCTTTTGTTAGGTTTATTTTCCTTGAGTCCTGCCTTTGCCGATGACCAGGAGAATAAATTTTCCGGTGAAATCAGCACGCAAGGCACTCTAGTCAATGTAAACGGCAACAAGGCTAAATTCAACGAATACGGAGACACTGAGAATGGTGGTGTCTATGGCGATGTTAAAATCAAATATGATGATGATAAATATTATGTGGATTTCTACAGCCGTAATATGTTCTACGATACACAGAGTTATGATCTGGAAGGTGGAAAATGGGGTGACTTCAAATTCAACGTTAACTATAGTGAAATCCCTCACAACTTCACCTATGATGCGCAAACATTATATTCGGGTGCGGGTACTGCCAATCTGACCTATCCCACCCAACCGCCCAGCACCAATACCAGCACATGGAATAAATTTGATTACTCAACAGAACGTAAAGATTATAGTGCGGGATTCAAGATTGATGTTTTGAAACCCTTTTTTCTGGATTTCTCCGCTGCTGTAGATGAACGGACAGGCATTTATCCCATCGGAGCAGCAGGAACATCACCCGGTGGGATTTCCTTAGAGCTTCCAGCGCCGATTGATTACAAAACAAACAGCATCAATTTGCTTGCCGGATATGTTCGCAAGCCCCTGTTCATTTCTCTGGGCTATTTTTACAGTAATTTCACCGATTCCAACACGAGCTTTAATTTCCGCAATCCCGCTACAAACAATACGGCGTCGGTAACGGATACCTATTCAATGCCGCCGGATAACCAGTTCTATAAAATCAATCTCAAGGGTGCGCTTAGCAACTTGCCTTTAAACAGCAAGTTCAATGTTGATCTGGCTACAGCCGACGCCAGATCGGATGCCGTATTGCGCAATTCATATGTGGGTGATGTTGCCGGAGGACTGACGAACATCGGTTTGGGCACCCCGTTCTTTAATGGCGAAGTCATTACAAACAACATCGCTACTTCAGTCACGTCAAAACCGCTGTCGTTCCTCGATGTCAAACTTTTCCTTAAATATGACGAGCATGAAAATAAATCAAATGTTATTACAATAACAGATGCAACCCAGACGCCTGCAACTTTCACCAACGACCTGTTCAACTACCGGAGAGTGAAATACGGCACGGAACTCGGGTTCCAACTGCCGGCAAATTTTAATTTCCTCGGCGCTTACACTTATTCAACAATCAGCAGAGAAAGAGATGACATTCCTAATGACAGGGATAATCTCTTCAGCGCTGAACTAAGGTGGAAGGGATTTGATTTCCTTACCGCCCGTGTCGGGTACGAAAGACTGGACAGAAGAGCGGATTTCCAGCTGACTGACCCGACCGATATTAATACCTTCATCAGATGTTTTGATGCCGCCAGTAAAAGCGGAAATACCTATAAAGCCTACCTGGACTTGTTCCCAGCCGATAACTTCAGCATCAGCCTTGGTTACAAGCACAGAGATACGAATTATCCGGATACTATTTTAGGACTGACCGGTGACAGGGATGATGAATTCCTAATCGATGTGGATTATCTGATCAACAAACGAATCAGGTTATTCGGCTCTTTCGATTATGAATACGCCCGGCAGGAGCAATTCCAGCGGCAGACAGTAAGCGCAGTTAATCCGTCACTGCCGCCGACATCGACCGACTTTAACTGGATGGCAGCGCAAAAAAGCGAAAACTACAGTTACATGGCGGGCTCGGAAATATTTATTATCCCGGAAAAACTTACGCTGCTGCTCCAGTACAGCTATCTGTTGGCCGATGGTTGGGTTGATTACACTTATCTGCTGGGTGCAAATCCACTTCCTGCGGGCAGAACTCAGGACAATATTGATCTTCCCGACTGGGATGCCTACAGGCTTTCCTCTTTTTGCATTAAACTTTCTTATACTGTAACAAAAGCGATATCAGTAGCGGCAGGTTATGTCTATGAAAGATATGATTATAATGACGCGCAGTATGACGGGTATCAATATGTTCCGGCCACCACCGGAACGAACGGGGCATATTTGACGGGAGCTTACAATAATCCTTCTTATGAATCCAATGTCGGATTTGTTACCCTCACTTACCGTTTCTAAATAAGTGAGGGGCGCTACAAATTATTTCAAGAGGTCAATGATGATTATGACGAACAATCCTGGAGAAATTTAGCTTATGCATGTGCTGCGGCCTCTATTTGTAGTTTTGGCTCTTGCGGCGATCATTTTAATCGCCAGGAGCATTTTGATACCCTCTGATTTCGGAATTCATGAACGGGGGTATACGTATGGCTGGTACCGGCAATCAAATATCGAGGAATGGAAGAATTTCACGGTACAATATCAAGGCCGGGAGTTCTGCGCGGCCTGTCACACCCAACAGGCGCAAAAGCTTACTTCCTCAAAACATAAAAATATTGAATGTGAAAACTGTCACGGACCGGCTCTTTCCCATCCGGCAGATCCGGCAAAACTTGATCTCGACCGCAGCCGGGAGCTATGCCTTCGGTGCCATGCAAATCTTTCCTATCCCAACAGTCAAAGATCGCAAATCAAAGGCATCAATCCGGATCAGCATAATCCCGGGTTGGAATGTGTGCTCTGTCACAATCCGCATGAGGCATCCAAACCCCATTAGGAGGCATAGGTGAACAGGAGAGATTTTATAAAATTGACGATAAAAGGGACCGCCGCTTTGGCGCTGTTCAAAGGACTGGACGGAATTTTCCGGCCCTCCGATGTTTTGGCTTGGACATCACTGCGTCGCTTTGTGTTTCTCGTTGATACCTATAAATGTATTGGCTGCGGCTTCTGTGTAAAAGCCTGTAAGCTGGAAAACGAAATCCCCTTTGATGCCGGTGTTTCCCGAACATGGGTTGAACGATATATCGTTAACGGAGAAGGAGAAGTATTTGCCGATACTCCTAAAGAAGCGAGGTACGGATTTACGACCGGCCGGATCGACCTGGGACGCGGTAAGTTTAAAGATATTCCAGCAGAAGAAATAAAAAAGGCATATTTTGTTCCCAAACTCTGCAACCAATGCGAAAAGCCTTCCTGTGTGCAGGTATGTCCTGTAGGCGCGACTTATCAGAATGCCGACGGGGTGGTGCTGGTGGACCGGAAGTGGTGCATCGGCTGCGGCTATTGTATCATGGCCTGTCCGTACGGTATGAGGTTTTTTCACCCGGTCCACCGCGTGGCTGATAAATGTAATTTCTGTTATCACCGGATTAACCAGGGCCTGCGGCCGGCTTGCGTCCAGGCGTGTCCGACAGGGGCAAGATTGATCGGCAATATCAAAGACCCCGCAGATCCCGTGGAAAAGATCATCCGCACGCAACAGGTAGCAGTCCACAAACCGGAATATGGAACCAACCCCCAAGTTTACTATATAGGGCTTGGCGAAGAGGTGAGGTAAAAAATGGTTCTGGAATCATTATGGACAGTCAAGGAACTTTTCGTTTATCCCAATGAGTACATTTATTGGGCCATTCAGATTGTAATGTATCCCTTCATGACAGGGCTCGTGGCCGGCGCTTTTGTTCTTTCGTCCCTGTATCATCTCTTCGGCATTAAGCCGCTGAAGGAAATCGCAAGATTTGCCCTTGTTTTTTCTTTCGCCCTGTTGATGGTTGCGCCCCTGCCTCTCCTGATGCATCTTGGGCAACCCCAAAGAAGTCTCTATGTTGGCCTTACGCCTCACTTTACTTCGGCTATCGCTGCCTTCGGCGTCGTGCTGTTTGTTTATGGATCAGTCGTCGCCGCCGAACTTTGGTTTCTTTTCCGGAAGCACCTGGTGGAAGTATCAATAGAACTCAAAAGCAAGACGAATAAGAGCCTGACCGAAACAATAAGATATGCGGTACACACAATTCTTACCCTCGGCGCCATGGATGTAAGTGATGCCGGCCTGAAGCTGGACGCCAAAGCCATCAAGGTTCTGGCGGGAGTCGGTGTGCCGATTGCCTGTTTCCTTCACGGGTACGCCGGTTTCATCTTCGGCTCGGTAAAAGCCAATGCCCTGTGGATGACCCCTCTCATGCCGGTTATTTTTATCATGTCCGCTATTGTTTCCGGCGTCGCTCTGTGCATGCTGATCTATATTATCATTATGAGAATGAAAAAATTTATCGCTTCCCGGAAAAATGATTCCGCCGCTCTCTCCACAGTCAAAGAAATGAATAGCGAGGAAATAAGCACGGTACAGACCTCTGTGAAATATCTTATTTTTTTCATGATATTCTCGATCAGTCTGGAGCTGTTGGATCTGGTCTTTCGCGGTTACACAGCAGTAAAATCCTGGGACATCCTGAGAAATGTCATCTATGGAACAGATTTTGTTAATATCTTCCTGCTCCAATATTTCATGGGAAACCTGGTTCCTCTTATTCTCCTTCTGCTCCCCGGTTTAAAAATCCGCAGATTAATTCCGGCGCTTTTGCTGGTGCTTTTCGGGGTCTTCATGATGAGATGGAACGTGGTCATCGGCGGCCAATCTTTTTCTTTGACTTTTTCAGGGTATATGGATTACCAGCTTCCCATCATCCCCAACGGTCTGGAAACTTTTAAAGAGGGCCTGGGCGGCGCTCTGCTCATCGCGGCGCTTCCCTTCATTTTCTTCTGGATTCTTAATAAAGTTTTTCCCGTGTTGCAGACGAAAGGGCCGGATTAGAAATATTAAAAAGCGGACAATTTCCGCAGGACTTTCTTCTCGATTTATTGACTCTTAAAAAATTTAACTTTACAGGATAATTCTGGAGAGTGTATTATTAAGATGCTCGAAAGAGTCGGGCTGCTAAACGAAAAAGCCGCCATCATCTGACCAAAAAATTGGAGGTATTATGAAAAAATCAACAATCTGGTTTTTATTTATTTTACCCATCGTCGGATGGGTGCTTTTCGGAGTGACAACGATTTCTTCCGGCAACACGGCTTCGGCAGCGCCAGACGGAGCAAAGCTTTATGCCCACCATTGCGGCGCCTGCCATCCCAACGGCGGAAATAAAATCAATCCCGCTATACCGCTTATTGGTTCATCCAAGACTAAAAGTCTTGCCGCCTTCACCGCTTATAACAGGAATCCATTAAAAGCCGATGGATCAAAAGGCGTGATGCCTGCTTTTCCCAAGGATAAAATCTCCGATCAGGAGATGAAACTCATTTATGATTACTGTTTGACATTGCCCAGAACCGGCAAGTAATCCTTAGGCATTCGTGATCGGAGCATGAACGATTTGAGGTTCGATTACGTCAATGGCTGGTTTTTAGTAAACATTAACACGTACAAGGAGCATGTTGGTTGCCGATAGAGAAGCACGCCCTTTGGTCATTTTTTTCTTCCGTAAAACTGACAATTACTCTTCTCGTGTTAGTTGTCCTTCTCTTTATTACCGGCACTTTTATACCTTCGCCCGATGTTGTTCAAACATTTGCCAATCATCTTTCACCGGGAGCAGGTAAGGTTTTCCTCTTTTTTTGTTTATCCGATCTTTATCATTCTTCGCTATTCTACATTCTGCTGGCGCTTCTATCGCTTAATCTTATCATCTGTTCCATAAACCGTTTTCCTGCATTATGGAGACAATACAATGCTCCGCATTTTCCGGAACCGGACGGTATTTTCGATAATCTTCCGCAGGGCCGGATTATTACGGTAGATAAAGAAATCGGCAAAATAAAGCCAATCGTAAAATCCTCCCTGAAAAAATATTATGGTCATATCGGCGAAATTGAGGAAAAGAGAGGACACTTTTTTTATGCCCAACGGGGTCGTTTCTCTCTTTTTGGCGTTTATATTATTCATTTGAGCGTTTTAATAATGATTGCCGGAGCGATTATCGGCTCCGTCTTTGGCCTCGAGGCCGATATCAATATTAAAGAAGGCGAATCCGTCAATGTTGCCAATATGACAAAAGGTAATCGATTATATAATCTGGATTTTTCCATCCGCTGCGATAAATTTACGGTTGAGTTTTATAAAGACGGAACTCCTAAAACTTACCGCTCCGACTTGAGCTTTATCAAAAATGGACAAGTCAGGCGGCAGGCAACGCTGCTTGTCAATCACCCCCTCACCTTCGAGGGGTTCCGTTTCTACCAGTCGACCTACGGTATAGCGCCTGAAATCAAGGCAATAATCACCTACACTAATGCAGGAGAAAACGGTGGCGAGATGACGCTCGCTGCCGGAGATACCTTTTTCTTGCCCCAGAGCAGAGCCAGGGGCTTTGTTTTACGTGTTGAAGAAAATATAATGCAGATAGGACCTGCCATAAAGTTGAGGATTGTTTCACAAAAAAAGGATGTTCAATTCTGGGTTTTTCAGCATCTTGATCAGATCGTCGCCGTAAATCCCGACCTCTTGACAAAGATGCCCATGTTCAATCCCGGCCTTTTCCAGCCGTTTGTGTTTTCGCTTAACCGTTTAGAACAAACTTATTTTACCGGTTTGCACCTCGTTTGCGACCCCGGTATTCCCCTTGTTGCCCTCGGAGGATTACTTATGGTCGCAGGTTTGATTATCGTCTTTTTTATTCAGTATCAACGTTTATGGGTTTTTATAAAACAGGAAGACTCAAAAATCAGCATCCGTATGGCAGGCCGAAGCAACCGGAATAATCAGCAACTGAAAAAGAAAATAGATTATTTGTGCAAGCGAATTAACGAGGAGATAAAAGCATGAACCACACGCTGATTTTAAGCTGGGTGACGTTTGTCTACTTTGCCTCCTTTGTTTTATATTTATTCAGATTGATTACCGGAAAAGAATTTTGGGGGCGAGCCGCTTCATTTTTGGCCTGGGCGGGTCTCATCGCGCAAACGATTGCCCTGATTCTAAGATGGAAAAACTCTTACGATCTCGGCATGGGACATGTTCCTTTGGCCAATCTTTACGAATCAATGATCTTCTTTGCCTGGACTATTATTCTGATTTATCTGATCATTGAATGGCGGACTAAAAGCAGGATTATTGGAGTCTTTGTCGTACCGATAGCATTTCTGGCTATGGCTTATGCATCCATCGCGCCGGATATCAGCAATCGCATCGAACCGCTTATCCCGGCTTTGCAAAGCAACTGGCTCACAAGCCACGTCGTCACATGTTTTATGGGTTATGCCGCCTTTACCATCGCTTTTGGCTGCGGTTTAATCTATCTGCTGAAAAATAAGGAAAAAGGTGGTGTGGAAAAACCGGCGGGCTTTTCAGCAAAGCTGCCCGATTTTACAACACTGGATACTTTAATTTATCAGAGCATCACCCTTGGTTTTGTTTTTCTTACCATCGGAATCATGACCGGTTCCGTTTGGGCGCATTACGCCTGGGGCTCTTACTGGAGCTGGGACCCCAAGGAGACGTGGTCGCTTATCACCTGGCTTGTCTATGCAATTCTTTTGCATTCGCGATACGTACGAGGCTGGCGGGGAAAGCGTATGGCCATCCTTGCCATCATCGGGTTTGGCTGTGTCCTCTTCACATACCTTGGAGTCAACTATCTGCCGGGTTTGCATAGTTATCTCAAGGCATAAAGAAATCTGAATATATACTTTCTGCAATAAATATTTAATAGCCAAGGACAAACCATCCCTAATCGAAAAGCAAATCGTTTTGGTTGCAAATTAATGCTTCAGGCGCCAATATTGAAATGCTTCTTCATGGCTTTTTTAATCTGACTCCACATCTGCGGACCGACACTGTCTTTATCAATGATCAAATGATAGGAGACTTTTTCGCCTATATAATTGTCTTTGCGCACAACGTGGACTTGCCAGCGGTCAAGTTTTCTCTGTGTGATAATCTCGTTTAGTTTTGCGAAAGGCACAAATTCATCTTTTTCATCGATAAAAATAAGCGTTGGTTTGTTCAGTTTATCACTGGCATTCTTATTAAAATAGTCGACAGCTTCAAACACAGCCTTGTAGGCAGCCATAGGTGTACCTTCGTTTGAGCGGTAATATATAGGAGACAAGCTGTCGATAACCATACCGGGAAACGGCATCAGTGCTTTTAACAGATAACTTTCTACAGTGATACTTAAAGCCGGCGCAAACAAAATCATACGGTCATAAGACACATCGTGATGTAACAGTAGGAGGTCGCACCCCATCAGCCCGCCTAAGGAAAACCCTACGAATAAGACAGGCACCCTTTTTGTATCTGCCCTATGCTTTACTTTCAGATAAGCTGTGTAAATTTCATCCATCCACAAGCGATAAGTTACGGTTTGGAATGACTCCAGTCTGGCTTGATCATCTGAGAGATGGGGATTTTTTTGGTAATTGTTGCCATGACCACGCAGGGACAGGTTCAGAACATCAATCCCGGCATCATTAAGCTCGGCGATGATGCATTGCATTCTTTCAGGTTTCAGGTTGAGACCGTGAACAACCAGGGCAATGCCCTTTACTTTCTTTGTTCTTTTAATTTTATGCCATTGTGTGGCATTATCCCTGTTATCTATCAGTTTTTCCAATGACGATATTGGCTCGGGCATTCTGTTGCCAGATAGAAAATAAAAACAGAAAACGGAAATGGTTAATAAAATGAATATAATGAAAAAACGTTTTAACATCATTAGAACCTATATCGGTTTATTGTTTAATATGGAATCGTTTTACAAAATAAAATAATATATTCCATTACAACGGCAAATTGATTTTTAAAAGCATTTTGAGTGATTATGTTCTTCCAAAAACAATTATTTATCATGCATTAATATGATTTCAAAAATAATACAGTTTAAGAATAAGAATTTCCTTATCATCAATTCCATTGCTTCTGAAATATTATTTTTATTTGTTGCTTCCAGGTTACAAACCTGTAATCATTAATGATTTGAGTTTTTATTTGAAAAATAATATGCATGAAATTAAAACTGATTAACGGACTAAAAAAGCGATGCCAATGGATACAAAAGCAGGTCAACAAAAACAAAATGAGGTGATTATCGTCCGCTTGCATAGCGGTTTGGGTAACCAGTTATTTCAGTATGCTCTGGGAAGACGGCTTTCTATTATACATAAAAGGCCCCTTAAGTTGGATGTTAGTTATTATACTGCGACCAATCCAGACCCACGAGAAGGAGTAAGAATATATTGCTTGAAGTATTTTAACGTCCAGGCTCAAATTGCCGAACCGGAGGACATGGCGCCTTTTAAAAAGTATTTAGAAAAAACATTTATTGGCAAAGTCTTTCGTCATGCCAGCATTTGTAAATACTATAAACGTTCCTTCATTATTGAACCGCCAAAAATATTCTGGGTTTTTGACCCCAATCTTTTAACCTGGTCACTTAAGGCGAATGTCTATTTAGTCGGTTACTGGCAAACTGAAAAATATTTTACTTCCATTGAGAACATCATTCGCAACGACTTTGTTTTTAAAGATGCGCCGGATGAAGTCAATAGAAAAATGCTGGCAGAAATAGATTCTTCGAGTTCCGTTTGTATTCATGTCAGGCACGGCGATAAGGCTACCCTAAAAGCCTCAATACATGGTGTTTTACCATTAAGTTATTACTACGAAGCCGTAAAAGATTTAATGAAAACCGTTAAAAGTCCGCATTTTTATGTTTTTTCCGATGACATCGAACGGGCAAAAGAAAGTTTGCGTTTGGACTTTCCCTCGACTTTTGTCGGCCACAATGGTGATGAAAAAAATTATGAAGATTTGAGGTTAATGAGTCATTGCAAGCACCACATTACAGGCAACAGTACTTTTAGTTGGTGGGGGGCGTGGCTCGGGAAAAAGCCGGGACAGTTAGTTTACGCGCCAAATCGTCACTTTGTTAACATAGACATCCCAACTTTTGATTTTTATCCCGCGTCCTGGAAACTAATCGAAATATAATTACGGATTGAGAAATAATCGTATCGCGTATAATGAATTATTGAGGAATATCTATGTAAATGAGAATAACGTTTTGGGTTATGATTTTATGAGTATCCGTTTCATTCTCCCTGACAGAAGCCCTAAAATGCGGCAGATTTTTAATTCATAATTTAATCTGTCATTTGCGAAGCATACAATTTTCAACAGGCTCACAATGGCATGTTTCAACAATATTATTTTTGTTGCATGGTGACGACAAATCATAGTGTCTGAATATTTCGTATCTTTCATACGAATTCCTTCCATCTCCCCATTATCAAATTCCCACTTGCGCATGTATTGTTTCGATATTCGATCAGCGGAAATACAATGATGAACGATTGATAAAGGATAATATAATATTTTTTCACCGGCATTCCGCAATCTCTTTAAAAATTCAGCTTCTTCACCGCTATAAATCTTTTTTGGCGTTCTTCCGAGATTTGTATCAAACAGGCCGTATTTTTTGAACATTTCAGATTTGACGGCAAAATTCGCTCCCCAAATATCTAACGCATCCATATATGCGACGGTGTCACCCTTATCTAACAATGCTAAATACCCATACAAATCATGTTTTAGCCATTTCGGTTTGGGAATCTCCCAAATCGGCAATATCTTCCCGCCTACACATGCAACATCATCATATTCTTTAAATGCCTTATCAATGCTTTTGATCCAATGTTTGTCTACGATCACGTCATCATCTGTAAACGCGATAATTTCACCGCCAGCTTCTTTTACCCCTCGATTGCGGGCATGGGAGATCCCCTGCTTATCTTCAAACACATATCTTATTTTTAGTTCAAAATGCTTTTCGATTTCTTCGACGACAAGTCGTGTGTCATCATCCGAATTGTTATCTACTACGATAACCTCACATGATAAATAATCGGGGATCACCATCTCCTGAAGACTTTTCAGCATTCTTCTCAGACTTTCGGATCGATTGAATGAACAAACAACAATGCTCAATTTCATATTAATGTCCTAAAAAGAGTAAATGCTGCAGCCTGAACTAAAAATATTTGTAGCATATGTTAATCTATATATTCAATGATGGATTTTCTTATAATCGATTTTTATCTTTATACTTTGCGGTCTATATTTTCTTGACACGTAATATCAATCTTCTTATACTTCTTTACATCAGAATCAATATCCTAAAAAATATAGTACAGTCGACAGGACGATAAAAAAATATGGGAGAAAACTGCTATTTCAATGTCTTATTTAGATTCATAATACATTTAGATAAATTTAAGGGGTATTTTGGATAATACTCTGCCCTTAATAAGCGTAATTGTTCCGGTGTATAATACAGAAGCGTACCTTATCCGCTGTCTTGACTCTATTATAGCGCAAACCTGTTGCAGTCTTGAAATAATCATTATCAATGACGGTTCGTCCGATCGCTGCCCTGTCATTGCCGAAGAATATGCTAAAAAAGATCGCCGGATTTGTTTAGTTCATCAGGAGAATGCAGGCGTATCAGAAGCACGGAATGCAGGAATGCGTCTTTCGCACGGCAGTTATTTAAGTTTCATCGATTCGGATGATTTTATTGAGCCTGATTATTACAAAACGCTTTACCGCATTTTATACTCAAACAATGCGGACATTTCAATATGCAACAAACGGATTATCAATTCTACAGCCGAGTATCCGTTCCCATATGATATTCCCGAAGGTGTTACCCTTTTCTCGGGCAATGAAGCGCTCTTCGAGCTTGTAAACGACAAGTGGCTTCGCAATTACTTGTGGGATAAATTGTTCAAAAAAGAGCTTTTTAGCGGCATCGAATTTCCGAAAGACAGAACGTTTGAAGATATGGCCGTAATGCATAAAATATTTTACCGCGCAAAAACGATAGTCATAACAAATGAAATAAAATACAATTATACATTGCGAAAAGATGCTCTTTCGGGGTCCATGACAATTTGTAATCAATATCATCGCTTCCTTGCGCATATGGAGCGAGCTTCGTTTTTTGAAAACGTAAATCGCGGAGATCTTGCACTAAAAGCAATCATTGCGGCACTCCATTGTGCGATGAATGCAACGGCACTGACTCTTTTTCATTTTACAACACACCGGGAAAAGGAATATCTTCACGCAATAAAAACGTGGACATCTCATTACAAAGATAAATTACATACACTGCCTTACGAGACTGCCTCGGAAGCAAAAAAAATACGGCGTTTTTTAATGTCGCATACTTTCTTTATGGTAAGATATGCCTCGAAAAATGCATACATCAGGATGAAGAGTTTTATAAAACAACTCCTGCCGGCTAAACTGGTTGAATTCGGTAGCGAGCGCATTCACCGTGGCTTGCTGCGGGGTAAGCGAGCGAATATAGAATTATGATTTACCTGAAGAATCGAAGATTCTCCGCGGCAAGCCGCGGAGATCTTCAATTATTTATTACGGCAAAATCCGTTATTAACAAACCGGGAGGCGCCTGATGGGTGCAGCGCCGGATGAGTTATTTATGATTCAGACTCGCATTCCGATTGCCCTGGCCACGGATGAAAATTACGCCATGCCCACCGCTGTGGCAATGACTTCCATACTGGAAAACGCCGCAAAAAATACCTTTTATGATTTTTATATTCTGGTGCCCGCCGATTTTTCTAAACGGACTGCCCAAAAGATAGCTCTTATAAAAGCTGCGTATCCCCATTGTGATATTCATTTTATTGATATGAAGGATAGTTTCTCCGATACTTTGATGCGTCTAGGCCATATAACAAAGCCTACCTGTTACCGTCTCGGGCTGGGCAAGATCCTCATGCAATACGAAAAATGCATATATCTTGACAGCGATATCATCGTTTGCACTGATCTTACTGAGCTTTTTTCTACAGATTTGGAAGGTTACTATCTCGGCGGTGTCAAAGATTTTGATTTTAATGATCCGTTTCAGAATCATGCCCAACGGTATAAGGAAACAGGTCTTTCCGCAAAGAGCAATTATATCAATACGGGCGTATTGCTGATGAATCTGAAAAAGATTCGCCAGGACAAAATGACCGAAACATTTTGCGCCGAGATCAAAAAAGGATATCTGTTCCAGGACCAGGATGTTCTGAATATCACATGCCGCAATAAGATTAGACTTCTTCCGGTGAGATATAATCTGATGAACTATCTATTCCTGCTTCCCGGCAGAAAGCCTTATCTGATTTATCCGGAAGAAGAATTCGATGAGGCAAAAAACAATCCCATGATTATCCATTTTGCCGCTCATGTGAAACCGTGGCTTTATTACGGCCTGATATTTGATTCTGTATGGTACAAATATTTCAGCATATCGGTTTTTAAAGCGCAAAAGCTTAAAAGGAGAAACGGTAAATTTAAGATTTTCTATGATAAAATTTTATCCAGAATAGATAATGCTGTCATGCTGATAAGGACATTCTTAAGATACTGGAAAACGCACGGCTTGCTTTTTACTTTGCGAAAAGTAAAAAAAAGGCTTAATTAAATTCATTTAATTTCTTTTTGATGCAAGGCGCCCGGGCTGGAGAAGGCTATTTCCGGGACTAACCATTGAAAAGAGGCCGCAAAAACGCTTTCTGTCCGCCGGCGCGTTCGGGGAACGTGCCCTACATGGTGCAATATGTTGCGAAAAAGGAAACAAATTCAATAAACAGCGCCGGAAATCCATGCCCAAACAAATCTCTTCATTTTTTACATTTCGTTTAACCTGCTTGAATATTCCATTAAAAAAGATTGAAATTTATTTTTAGCATCAACGCTTGCCGGCAGTGATGATCGCTAAAATAGTCATCTATATCAAATAGATAGAAACAAGATTTTTTTGCATGAAACTTTGGCACGGTATTTTCATTAATATATTGGCAAATAAACAAATTACCTAAGGAGGTAACGGATCATGAAAAAGACATTAGCAACAACAATAGTAGCAACGGCGGTAGTTCTTTTAACGGCAACTTTCAGCTTTGCTGAATACGTGGCAGCAGGCGTAACCAATTTCCCGTTCTTTCAACTTGGATGTTTGATCGTTGGCGGATTGATTCTGGTTTCTTTAAAACGTAAATATGAAAAAATGTATATCGGCGAAGTAGTCGGTGTATTTGCTCTGTACACGATTTTAATGGCGCTGTTCACCAATCCGGTTATTAATGTGGTGAAGGCTGCTGTTTCTTAACAGGCATAATAAAAAAATAGCAAACAGGAAATATTAAAGTATAACACCGCAACAAACTCATGATCTGTTTGTTACACACTCCCTCAAGGCCGTACGGCTTGAGGGAGTTTTTTTTATACTTTGGAAGAACGGCATTTATTCTTATAACCGGTCAGTATGAAAGATGCCGCTTAAACAAGTTGATTTGCCTGTAAAGAAGGCTTAAAAAATGAAAAATAATTTGCTTTTTCAAATTATTCAATACATATATTAAAATCTTAATAATTTATAAATGTTGATCGTTAATATTTTTATAAGCGCATTTTAAAAATCATTTTAACAGTGTGGTCAATAAGCTATTCTAAATAATATTTTATCAGGGGGTGGATAGATGAAAAGATTAAGAATCCTGTCTGCAATTTGGTTTGCCTTGTTTATTGCCGCCTGCGCTCCGGCATATACGATCAATCATGCCGTGCCGGTTAAGCCTCTGAGCCTGCCTGATGATCTGGCGGCTCATTACTGGGCACAGACCGAGTGGTGGTATTACACCGGTCACTTAAAGGGAAATGACGGAAAAGATTACGGATACGAAATAACTTTTTTCAAAAGAATTGCCAATGAAGATAAAGTGCCTGTGCTTTTCATTCCTGTGCCTGCCTACTGGCTCAAGGATGTGCCCATGATAGCGCATTTTGCCGTTACAGATATTACAGACGGGAAATTCCACGCAAGTGAAGTGGACAATTTATTTGGCAGGTTGAAAGCCGATGATAAAAAATATGATGTTGAGGTGGATAAATGGACCGGGCGTGAAGAAAACGGGAAGCAGATACTTCATGCCGAAATGAAGGGCTACAGTGTCGATCTGGAACTGGAACCGGTTAAACCGGCTGCCCTGCATGGGGAAAACGGCATTGTAAATAAGGGGGGGAAATATTCCAATTACTACTATTCATTTACAAACATGAAAACATCAGGGACATTAACGATTGACGGTTACCCGATTAAGGTTGAAGGAAAGTCCTGGATGGATCATGAATTCGGAACCATGAAAATGGCTTACCCGAAGGTCGGCTGGGATTGGTTCAGTGTTCAACTGGATAATAATCATGAGTTGATGCTGTTTTCTATAAGGGACGTAAGTGATAGAAATAATGATCACGTCGGAGGCTCTTTTGTCCTGCCGGACGGCAAAACAATTCCACTTAAAAAAGACGATATAGATATTAAAGTGCTGGATTACTGGCACAGCAGCAAAACCGACGCCGATTACCCCGCCTTGTGGGAAGTAACGGTTAAATCGCTGGATTTAAAACTTAAAGTCAGTCCGCTTATTGCCGGGCAGGAACTGAATTTAAAACCTACTCCTTATTGGGAAGGAGGCGTTAAAATCAGCGGCACCCATAATAATTTGTCCGTGCAGGGTGAAGGCTATGTGGAATTGGTGGGGTACAGTAAGAAGTATCCAATGCTGGAATTTTAAAGTTATACCCTTTCGATTTTCCCGGCTAACTTTGTTGGCAGCGTCGCAGGCATCCTCAACGTATGTTCATATACGCCTGCGGTGCCTGCTCCTTGCCGCCGCGTTATCCGAAAAAATCGAAAGGGTATAAGAAATTATGGGTGATATGATACCGTTGGCTTCCTTTGCACGGCTAACTTTGTTGGCTGCGTCGCAGGCATCCTCGACGTATGTTCATATACGCCTGCGGTGCTTGCTCAAATAAATCATGTGCTGGTATTCGTAGTGCGTAGCTTTAGCTGCGCTGGATTGGCGGGTCTGAAGACCCGGACTACGAAAGCATATATGCCTGCGGTGCCTCTTTAAATAAATTTTGCCAAGGAATGTGCTGGTATTCGTAGTGCGTTGCTTTAGCTGCGTTGAGTTAGCGGGTCTAAAGACCCTGACTACGTTAATATGTATCCCTGCGGAGCCTCCTCCTTGCCGAATCTGCGCCTTTAAAGGCGAAAGGGTATCATTCCAACATTTTTGTCTCACGCTTAAGTCATGTTTAATGATAAGGTAATAAACTTTACAAGTTTATTGCCTTGTGTTATTAAGGATGAACATTGAAAAACCATCAAGGAGAAGGAATATGTCCGGCCATTCTAAATGGAGCACGATTAAAAGGAAAAAAGGCGCTATAGACGCCAAGCGCGGCAAGATATTTACAAAGATTATCAAAGAAATAACCCTGGCGGCAAGGCTTGGCGGCGGTGATATTGAAGGAAATTCCCGGCTCAGACAGGCGGTTGCGCTCGCTAAAGAAGAAAATATGCCCAAGGATAACATTGACAGGGCTATTAAAAAAGGCACCGGCGGCGAACAGGGTGCGGCGGCTTTTGAAGAATTAACCTATGAAGGCTATGGCCCCGGCGGGGCGGCAGTTCTTGTGGAAATCATGACCGACAACAAAAACAGAACGGTCGCGGAAATCAGGCATATCTTCTCCAAGCACGGAGGCAATCTCGGTGAAAACGGCTGCGTTGCGTGGATGTTCGCGAAAAAGGGAAGCATCGTTATAGATAAAAAAGTTATTGATGAAGATGCCCTGATGGAACTGGCTCTGGAGGCCGGAGCGGAAGACGTAAAAAACGAAGATGATGAATATGAAGTAATTACAGATCCCGCTTCATTTGAATCGATAAAGAAAGTGCTTGATGCCAAGGAGATAAAACATCTGGAGGCTAGAATCAGTATGATCCCGTCCAACACCGTCAAACTGGGAGCCAACAAAGCGGAACAAATGCTGAAGATGATGGAAAAGCTCGAAGATAACGACGATGTGCAGAATGTTTACGCTAATTTCGATATAGATGAAGATGTCATGGAGAAGTTAAGTTAACGAATATCAGGCTGCCTTCAAGGCATATCCTGTTGAATGTCGCCTGGCAGAGATTTTTAATTATTTACGGAAATAAGTAAATTGCGAATCTTAGGAATTGATCCAGGCAGTCATATTACCGGTTACGGCATCATTGAAAAAAAGGGAAATTATCTGCGACATGTTGTCCACGGCGAAATCAGGGCGAAAAAAGATTCGCTGCTCTCCGCGATGTTAATTTCCATTTATAAGCAGTTATCCGACGTCATCACGCAAAACGCGCCCGGAGCCATCGCGCTGGAGAATATTTTTTACGGGAAAAATGTCCGCAGCCTGATTAAACAGGCGCAAGTCAGGGGCGTGGCAATTTATGCCGGCGCCGATAAAGGCTTAAATGTTTTTGAATATTCGCCATTGGAAATTAAAAAAGCCGTGGTGGGTTACGGAAGGGCGGAGAAAAGACAGGTGCAGGTCATGGTTAAAGCCATTTTAAAACTGCCCGAACTGCCTCCGGCAGACGCAGCCGACGCACTGGCGACAGCGATATGCCACGCTAATTTTTTAAAGGGAAACCCAATCTGATGATTGCCTTAATCAGCGGTAAAATTGTTTATAAAGGTATTTCTCATGTTATTGTTGATGTCCAGGGCGTTGGTTACCGTGTTTTTATTCCTTTAACCACTTTTTATGAGCTGCCGGAAACCGGAGAGCCTGTAACGCTGCATATCCATACCAACGTTAAACAGGACGCCATTAATCTATTCGGTTTCTACACAATCCAGGAAAGAGACCTTTTCCAGTTAATGATATCCGTAAGCGGCATAGGGCCGAAAATGTCCATGAACATCCTTTCCGGCATTTCCGCGCAGGAACTGCTCGGCGCTATCTCCGGCGGCAATGTGGGAAAACTCATCAGGATTCCGGGAGTGGGCAAAAAAATGGCCGAGCGCCTGGTTCTGGAGTTAAAAGAAAAAGTCGTCAAAAAAATGATGATGGAGGAATCACCTCAGGCCGGCCTTCAGAATCGCATGGATGATATTATTGCCGAAGATGTTCTTTCCGCTCTGGTAAATTTGGGTTATAAAAACAATGTTGCCAAAGACGCTCTGGATAGGGCTTTGCGTTCGTCCGAGGAAAAAATGGAAATGGATAAACTCCTGAAAAAGACCTTAAAGTTTCTTGCCGGTTGACGCGTCTGCGAGGGATATAAATGGATAAACCCGTAAAAAATTCTTTAATCAGTCCTTTGATCACTGAAGAAGAAGGTAATTTTGAAGTTACTTTGCGGCCGGCAAAGTTAACCGATTATATCGGCCAGGAAAAAGTCAAGAGCAATCTGGCTATCTTTATTGAAGCCGCGAAAAAACGCCGCGAGGCACTCGATCATGTTCTTTTGTACGGTCCGCCGGGTTTGGGAAAAACTACACTGGCTTATATTATCGCCAGAGAAATGGGCGTTGATATCAAGGTTACCTCCGGGCCGGTCATAGAGAGGCCGGGAGACCTGGCGGCAATTCTAACGAATATGCAGGAGCATGAGGTGCTCTTTATTGACGAGATTCACAGGCTATCCCACGTGGTGGAAGAAATTTTGTATCCGGCCATGGAGGATTATCATATTGATATTTTAATAGGGCAGGGACCGTCGGCCAGATCAATGAAACTCGATATTCCCAAATTCACCCTGGTAGGGGCGACAACACGCGCCGGGTCGCTGACTTCGCCCTTGCGTGACCGTTTCGGCATGCATTTCCGCCTGGAATTTTACTCGCCGCAGGAACTCGCCGTCATTCTTAAAAGATCGGCTTCCATTCTGGGGGTAAAACTTGCCGCCGACGGAGCCCACGAACTCGCCGGTCGCGCCCGCGGCACACCGCGTATCGCCAACCGGCTGCTCAAACGTGTCCGCGATTACGCCGAAGTGAAATCGGACGGGACAATTAACGGAAAAATCGCGCGGGAGGCGCTCGATGCTTTTGAGGTTGATCAAAAGGGTTTTGATCAGATGGATAGAAAACTGCTTCTGACGCTGATTGAAAAATTCAACGGCGGACCTGTTGGAGTGGAGAGCCTTGCCGCGGCAATCGGCGAAGAAAGAGTGACCATTGAAGATGTCTATGAACCGTATCTGATTCAGGAAGGCTATCTGCAAAGAACCGCGAGAGGCAGAATCGCCAGCGCCAGAGCGTATAAGCATTTTGGTCTCAAGCCGACGGGGCAGGGAGAAATTTTCTAGTAAAGGGCTGTTGACCGGGGGCGCATTCCCGCAAGGGAGGCGCAATCATGAATGATAATATTCCTTGCCGATAAAAGCCGAAAGGCTTTTACAAAATGCCTATCTGCGGCGTTGCGACGTATGAAATGGGGACATAGCACTTTATAAAAAAGTACTGGATTGCCCAATCAAGTTGGGCAATGACAAAAGAGAATGGAATATAAAGAACACTGGGATCGTTGAAAAATCCGGTGTTTGGGGGCTGTTCAAAAAGGTTTAGAGGCAAGGCGCGTGAGGATCGAGCAGCGGAGCGTACTTTGAGCGTACGTGAGCATGCGAGAGCCGAAGCGCAACGCAGCATATAAGCCTTTTTCAACAGCCCCCCTAATGGTGGTTTTTATATGAAAGTCTTAATGCACATCTGCTGCGGCCCCTGCACAATCTATCCCCTGAAAGAATTAAGAACTCAGGGGCACGAGGTTACCGGTTTTTTTTACAATCCCAACATTCATCCTTATCAGGAATACCAGAGGCGCCGGCAGACGCTAAACGATTACGCGGAAAAAACTTTTTTAAATGTTGTCTGGCCGGAAGGTTATCCGCTGGAAGAATTTTTGCGGGCGGTCGCCACATTTAATAAAGAGGAAAGATGCGCCTTTTGCCTTAGGGATCGCATGGCTTACACGGCGCAGTTAGCAATTAATGAAAAATACGACGGTTTTACAACCACCCTACTGTACAGCCAATATCAAAAGCATGACCTGATTCGGGAAATAGGAAAAAGTTTAAGTCAACAATTGGGAATATATTTTTACTATCAGGATTTCCGCACGGGGTGGCACGAAGGCGTTAAAATATCTAAAGACCTGGAAATGTACCGTCAGCCTTATTGCGGATGTATTTATAGCGAAAAAGAACGGTTTTATAGGTGAGTGATACCCTTTTGGTTTTGTAATTTACCACCTGACAGGTGGTAAATTACCGGCAAGGTGAAAAGCTTTTATTTATAATGCGCTCCCCTTACGGGATGCGCTCCCGGTTTCGCCTAACTTTGTTTGCACAGCCTGCCCCGGCGCAGGCCGGGGTCGCAGGCATCCTCGACGTATGTTCATATACGCCTGTGGTGCCTGCTCCTCGCCGCCGCGTTATCCGAAAAAATCAAAAGGGTATAAGAAATTATAGGTGATACCGTCCACTTCCTTCGGCTAACTTTGTTGACAGCCTCATTATCCTTTGGAATCGAAGCAGTATAAAGTTAATCTTATATGACTACAGAGCCTCTTTTTACTGTGTCAATTCGGACACAATAAATGAAAATTATCTGTCCCGTCGCAATCATCTTTATTAATAACCTAATAATAATAATATGTTATATTTTAAAGAAAATACGATGAAACATGGTATAATCCTTGCTCTTAAACTGGCAAAGGAAAACGATTATGCATTTACAGCGTACACTAAAGAAAGAAATTAATTGTTCAAGTATCGGGCTGCATACCGGCCGCAAGATTAATATGAAGATAAAACCGGCGCCGGCGGATACGGGTATAGTTTTTATTCGTACGGATTTGCCTGATGCCGCACCGATTCTCGCGCGTTATGATAATGTTTGTGATACAACGCTGGCGACAACACTGGGTTCTAATGGAATTAGTGTTTCCACGGTAGAGCACCTTTTGTCGGCATTCAGCGGTATGGGGGTTGATAACGCGATTATCGAGCTGGACTCTTTTGAAGTTCCTGTTATGGATGGCAGCGCGCTTCCTTTCGTGAATATGCTCAAAGAAGTGGGAACTCATGTGCAGAAAAAAAATAAAAAGCTGCTGATAATCAGAAAAGCGGTTTGTGTAACTTCCGGCGATTCCAGCGCCATGTTATTGCCGGCGGATGAATTCAAAATAACTTATGAAATAGATTTCAAACATCCTGTTATCGGCAAACAGTCATACAGCATGACTTTTTCCGATGAAAAATATGAAAAAGATATTTGCGCCGCTCAGACTTTCGGTTTTTTAAAAGATCTGGAATTTTTGCAGGCAAAAGGTCTGGCCCTTGGCGGGTCCCTGAAAAACGCTATCGTTCTCGATGATAATAAAATCATCAATAAAGAGGGGCAGCGAATTGAGAATGTCTTTGTAAAACATAAGATTCTCGACGCGATCGGAGATTTGTTTTTGCTGGGGATGCCGATTATCGGCCATTTTATTGCCCACAAATCAGGCCACCGTTTAAATAATCTGTTGCTTAAGGAGTTAATGAGCAAAAAAGATTGTTGGGAAATTGTTACTTGCACGAATAGAGAAGAAGCCTATAAGCTTCATTCTTTTAGAATTCCTTCCTTTAGAACTCTTGACGCAGTTCCTGCTTAATCCAAAATAATCTTGATTTTTATCGCCGGGTTGCCTAGAATACGATTTTAAAAATCTATACTTGGCGATGGTGTCTTTTTAAAAAATTGTGACAATTTCTTAAAGTATCAATAATACAGCAATTTTAGCGAAACTCTTATCGTGGAACCTGGTAGCAGGGAAAGTAAATTCTATTTACCTAAAATCAGGAAACAGCGTTTTATGAAAAAAGTAAAAAATAATTATTACGGTGTAGTTTTAATTTTTTTATTTGTCATTATTGGTCTTGCCGGTTTTTCAACACATGCGCAAGCTATTGAGCCGGAAGTAAAGGATATTTTAATTACAAACGATATCGAAAACGTGCTTTTATACGCGCGTCTGGCCAATGGTTTCAAACCGGATATGGAATTAGCAGTGTTGGCCGGAATTCCCGCGACTTTTACGATGCAACTTGATGTTTATCAGGAACGGTCTTTTACATGGGATAAAAAAATATTCAGTCAGGAAATTAAACGCTCCATAAAATATGATAATCTTAAAAAAACATTTAGTGTTTTCTCCAGCAATAAAAAAGAACCGGTTATTTTTACCGAGTTTGAAAGCGCGCAAAAGGCAATGGCGGATTTTAATGGAATTATCGCCGCTCCTCTATCTTCGCTTACGAAGGGGAAAAATTATTACGTTATGATCAAAGTTAAAATGGATAAGGTGCGTTTGCCCCTGCACATGGAATATGTCTTTTTGTTTGTTTCCTATTGGGATTTTGAAACATCCTGGTACCGGCAGAATTTTTCTTATTAATGAGAGATTGTTTTCAAAAAATATTTGAACCGCATTTTTTAACCCATGGAAGAAAAACAGAAAATAAGAAGCATTGATGAAAAGGAACGCAGAAAGCGCCGCCGGGAATGGATTATCATGGTGGTCGTTGGCGTTTTAGCCATCGCCTTTACCCTGATTGCCAGTCAGATTTTTAATAAAGATACACTGCCTCTGTCCGCAAACATTTTCGTTTATGGAATTAGCAGTATAAATGTTATTTTAATACTACTTCTGCTCTTCCTGATTATCAGGAATGTCGTTAAGCTCTTTTATGAACATCGCCGCGGTGTTATCGGTTCCAAACTCAGAACAAAACTGGTGGCAACTTTCGTCGGGTTATCGCTTGTCCCGACAATTTTACTTTTCTTATTCGCCATTAATTTTCTTTCTTATGGTATCGAGTCCTGGTTCAATCTCAAGATTGGCGACGCTTTGAACAAGTCGCTGGAAGTAGCCCAGGTTTATTACCAGCAGATGGAGGAACAGGCCAAATTTAATGCCCGTCAGATGAGCGCGGATATCACGAAAAACCGTCTCTACGAAAAAGAGCGCGCGGAATATCTGAAGAGTTTTATCAGTGAGCGTCAGAAGAATTCTAAAATAGGCATGGTCGAAACTTATTTCGATGCCCAGAAAGAAAAAACGGTTTTCGCTGATGTTGAATATCCTGAACTGATTCCTGTCTCTCTCGCTCCCGAAATGATAGAGGATATTTATTCGGGCAAGGAAAAATCCACGATTCAGGCAACGAATATCGGAGACGCGGTTGTCGGGATTGTACCGGTTTTCTCTTTCGCGGTGCCTTCGGAAGTCATCGGTCGTATTTCGGTCACTTACGTTGTCCCTAAAGGATTTGTGGATAAACTCAGAAGTATTGCCGACGCCTCCGAACAGTATGGTCAAATAAAGCTTCTGAAGAATCCGATTAAATCCAATTATATGATTACCCTGTCCATCGTGACGCTGGTGATTATATTTCTGGCGACATGGTTCGGGTTGACTCTGGCCAAGGAAATTACCGTTCCCATCCAGGATCTTGTTCTGGCTACCAATAGAATCACGCAGGGGGATCTGGACAGCCGCATTAACATCGAGGCGGATGATGAAATCGGACTTCTGGTAAAATCCTTCAATCAAATGACGGGGGATTTGAAGAAAAGCAAAAACAGTCTGGAAGAAGCCAACATAACTCTGGAGCGGCGGCGTAAATATACGGAAGCAATTTTGCGCAATGTTTCCGCCGGAGTTGTTTCTGTGGATAAAACCGGAATGATCACGACTATTAATCGCGCCGCGGAGAGAATGTTCGATATTAGCGCGGAGAAGGTTATTTTTCAGAATTATCGCGATTTAATGATGCCGGAGCATCTTTCTTTAGTGGACGAATTTTTACAGGAAATGAAGGAAAGCAACGAAAGCCTGCTGGAAAAGCAACTCGAAGTCATGCTTAAGGATAAAGCTCTTACAATTTTGCTGACGATTACAACGATTGCGGATGAAGAAGGCAATGATTCCGGTATCGTTGTTGTTTTTGAAGATTTGACTCAACTGCAAAAGGCGGAGCGTGCCGCTGCCTGGCGTGAAGTTGCCCGCCGCATGGCGCATGAGATTAAAAATCCGCTGACGCCGGTTCAGCTTTCCGCGCAAAGATTACAGAAAAAATACGGGGATAAACTGGGAGAAGAAGGTTCGGTATTTAAGGAATGCACGCAGACCATTATCGATCAGGTGGAAGTTTTAAAGAATCTGGTCAATGAGTTTTCCCGTTACGCGCGCATGCCCGTTACAAGCGTCGCGCCTAATGATTTAAATATGGTAGTTGCCGAAGCTGTCTCGCTTTTCCAGGATGCTCATAAGGATATCGTCTTTGAATTAAAACAGGCGGAAGGATTGCCGAAGTTTGATCTGGACGCGGAGCAGATCAACAGGGTAATGATCAATCTGTTGGATAACGCTGTTGCGGCCATTAACAAGAAAAACGGCCGCGTCGAAATTACCGTAAGTTATGATGAGCAGCATCATAAAGCCGGCGTAACGGTAGCCGATGACGGCGCGGGAGTCCCTTCAAGCCATAAAATGAAAGTATTCGAACCGTATTTTTCTACAAAGAAATCAGGAACCGGTCTTGGTTTGGCAATCGTCAGTTCCATAATTTCCGATCATCATGGTCAGGTAAGCGTTGCCGATAACGCGCCTACCGGAACGATTGTTTCTTTTGTGTTGCCGGTTTCTTCAGTTTAAATTATAAGGTGAATAAATAATGGAAAAATACCATTCTAAATTAAAGATGATATTGAGGCGGCTGGGAGGAGGCACCGGAGACGTATATAAACATACGTCGAGAAAGCCAACGACGACGCCAACAAAAATAGCGCTTTAAGTTTCTTTTGTGTTGCCGGTATCTCTAGTTTAAATTATAAGGTGAATAAATAATGAACAAATACCATTCTAAATTAAAGACGATATTGAGGCGGCTAGGAGGAGGCACCGGAGACGTATATAAACATACGTCGAGGAAGCTGACGACGACGCCAACAAAAATAGCGCTTTAATTTAGAATGGTATTAAAAGAGTAAATATGAAAGATACTATACTAGTCGTAGACGATGAAGAGAGTATTTGCCAGTCCCTAAAGGCAATCTTAAGCGATGAGGGCTATCAGGTTCTGGTGGCCGGCAGCGGTGAAGAAGCTGTTAAAATCGTCGATGAAGAAATGCCTCAGCTTGTGCTGCTCGATATCTGGTTGCCGGGGATGGATGGCCTGGAAACGCTCAAGGCCATTAAAAAGATAAATCCCCAAGCGCTGGTAATTATAATGTCGGGCCATGGCACGATTGAAACAGCCGTAAGAGCCACGAAACTGGGAGCTTTTGATTTTATTGAGAAACCTCTATCGCTGGATAAAATTATAATATTGGTGAACAATGCCATTAGTTTAATTCATCTCAATGAAGAAAACACTTTATTAAAACAAAAGGTTTCTCATCAGTATGAACTGACCGGAGAAAGCGCCCTGATAACCGAACTTAAGGAGATGATAAGTATTGTCGCGCCGACGAATGCGTGGATTTTGATTATGGGGGAAAACGGCACGGGTAAAGAACTGGTGGCGCGCTCCATTCATCATTTAAGTTTGAGATCGCACAAAGATATTGTGGAAGTCAATTGCGCGGCGATACCTGAAGAGCTTATTGAAAGCGAATTGTTCGGCCACGAAAAGGGAGCTTTTACCGGAGCTACGGAGAAAAAGCGCGGCAAATTCGACCTGGCGCATGAAGGAACGATCTTTCTCGATGAAGTTGCCGACATGAGCCTGAAAGCGCAGGCAAAGATTCTGCGTATCCTGCAGGAAAAGAAATTCGAACGTGTCGGAGGCAATAAGCTGATTGATCTGGATGTACGGGTTTTAGCCGCGACCAATAAGGATCTGGAAGAGGAGATGAAGGAGGGGCGTTTCAGGCAGGATTTATATTACCGTCTGCATGTAATCCCTCTGGTTGTTCCGCCTCTGCGCGAAAGAAAAGAAGATATTAAGCCTCTGGCAGAGCGGTTTCTGCTGGATTTCACCATTAGAGAAGGCCTCGAACCGAAAAAATTAACCGATGACGCGCTGGCGTTGCTGATGAAACATGATTGGCCGGGGAATGTCCGGGAATTAAAAAATATTATTGAGAGATTGATTATTCTTACGCCCTCCGATGAAATAACGGCCAAAGACATTCCGCTTTTAAACATCAAAGAAGAAAGAGATATGGCCACCGGCACGGAGTCCGTAATGGTCGATTCTCTGAAAGACGCGAAAATCGACTTCGAAAGACAGTTTATCATAAAGAAGCTTGAAGAAAATGAAGGCAATGTTTCCAAAACAGCTGAGGCGATTGGCCTGGAACGTAGCCACCTGCATAAGAAATTAAAAAGCCTTAAAGTCGCGGTAAAAAGCGATTCTTAGTTTTCCCCGCCATTATTCATTTGTTTTTTCATATCAGCAATAGAAAACCTGTTAAAAGGCAGAAAGCAGACTCCCAGCACGAGCACGATAGCCATAGACAGGAAATTATGTACAACCGCAAAAGATAGCGCGTCAGCCTTAGGCAACCCGAATAGACCCAGGGCAAAAACGCAGGCGTAATGCCAGTTGCCGACAAAACCGGGGGCTGCGGGGATAGCTATGCCTACAATAAGAATGACCATTAAAACAAACGACGCCATTACCGGCAGCGTAAAGCCGAAAGCCAGAAGTAATACATAAATCGCCAGGATATCCACAAGCCAGATTACGACTGAAAGAAAAAGCAAATACGAAAACAATTTAATATTCGTTACAATCTGAAGACCATCTATAAAATGATGGATCGCTACATCTATTTTATTGGCCAGTTTCCCCGGAAGCCTGTTTAAAATTATATTGATGAATTTCAGCGCCGCTTCTCTGCGCAGAATTAAAAACAGAATAAAACAAAACAAAGACAGCGCCAGCAGTGAGAAAATAATACTCGATTTAACCATCCAAGAGGGCAGATCAAACGGCATATCGATAAGAAGAACAACTGTGGCAATTGTGAGGACGGTAAAACTATCCAGAATTCTTTCAATGAAGATAGTTCCCAGCGCGGAAGACATTTTTATCGAACTTCTTTTAGAAATTAAATAGGGCCTTGCCAGTTCGCCAATTCGCGCTGGAATGGCTGCAATGGCTAAAAATCCCACGGACGTAATGGAAAAAAGAGGGACCTGATTGATTTTTTCCATCGGTTGTAGAATAACTCCCCAGCGGTAGGATCTCAGGTACTGCATGAAAATCATGAGGAGGATGAAAAGAATAACATAGCTTAATTGAATTTTTTTCAAATCATTCAGGACATCCTGAATGTTAATCCCTCTTACGGACAAATAGATAAGGACAACACTAATCAGGATGCCTAAGATAATTTTTTTGTTCATTTATTTTACCCTGGCCATTTTATTTGCGCGTATTTATTGTTTGACCAGGTAATCGGCAATTTTATCGTGTAAGAGTTGGGAAGATAGTTTGTTGCCGACTAAGCCCACGCGAATAGCAACTGTTGTGGTATTCTTTGCTCTGTAAGTTATATCAAATTTAACTTTTTCATCGTTTATCGACGCATTGATTGTTCCCTTGGCAATTTCTTTTTCAGGAACCACGTCGGTGCCGTGCATGCTGGCTACTGTCTTTTCGCAGGCAGCCCAGACCTGATCGAATGGAGCATTATAATCGGTTCTAAGTTCGCCGTCGATATAAAAGTAAGTTCCCGCGCCCGCTCCGGCGGCCGCGCCTCCGATAACCAATGGCACGCAACCGGAAAAAAGAAAGATAACAAATGAAGATAAGATAAAGAGCCCAAGACTGTTTCTTTTCATATTTCTCCCCCCGGATAATTGATTGACGTATTTAAAGCATATGTTGACGGGGAATGCAATTGTAATTATGCTTTCCCGTTTCCAAATTGGAAGTTTCCGCCGTACCGGCGAAAATTCCCGGTAATGAAAATTTCTATTTATTATGCGCTTCCCTTGCGGGAATGCGCTCCCGGTAAGCGCTATCTTTGTGGTCTGCATCATAATTGAAATAATGCTTCCATGTCCGCTGCCTGCGGAGGTGTCCGTTTGGCGGACGGAGTTGGATAAAATTTTAGCGGGTAACACGCCTGATTTAGTCATTTTTTTGGTATTTCTTTCTGAAATGCTAAATTCCCCATAAATTATATCTTGTAAATCATCAAATCTTTGGTATTTTCAATAAAGGAGGTGTTTAATGAAAAAGTTTAACGTAACAGAACCGGATAAATGTGATAATTGTCACAATCCGATTTCACGGGAATTTTTTGATACTGAATACAATGGCGTGAAAGAACCTATCAAAGTGTGTCCTGATTGTTTCAAAAAAGGAAAATGTAATAACACCATACATTACAAAAACATTGATGGATTCTGGTATAAGATGAATAATGTGAAGAAAAAATAGAATCCGTTTTTTTTAACAGGGACATTGCTTTTCGTTCAGTCAACAACAGGAAATTTCAGGTTCGGTCGATTCTTAAGGAAAGTTATAATTCTATATTTGCTCGTTTCCCTCGCAGGAAGCTGCCGGGATTGTACTCGATACCGATGTCTCTAAATCCTTTCATATCCTTTGCAGGCTGTGGTGTTTGCTTTGCCAGACAGAGATGGATAAAATTTTAGCGAGTAACACGCCTGATCTTTAGGACTATCTTTGCATTGACATATAAAAAGACTTTTTTCTGAAAATATCTTCTTTTTACATGTAATGAAAAATGTGATAGTTTTCTCTCAAGACCAAAACACAAAACAAAAAAGGGAGAATAAAAACGATGATGAAAAGATTTACTATATGTATTTTGGTATTGACGTTTTTAAATCTTACCATTATTGCGCCTGCTTATGCCGACGACAACGGCCAGATCGTGTCTAATTGTATAATAGGGCTGACGATAATAACCTTAATTGCTGTAATCGTATATGTTTATAAATCAGATCATCCGAAAAATTATTCGTCTGAAGAATCTAAACATCCTGCTCAAATTTCTGCTAATTCTCAATCCGATGACCCTGACAAACGGATTACGCCATCAAAATCCATATCTTTTTCCGAACAATCAAGCTCTTCCTCCGCGGATTCGAAGGATTCGAAAAATCAAAATCCTGATAGCAAAAGTTCACCTGCCATTAAAGATAAACTGATTTCTCCATCAGGGGAATTGGTAGTATTTCGGTGGTAGGGTTTATTTATTTGAATATTTTACCTGTTTCCAGGCTCCAGAATAATAAATCCAGATGAGACATCGGGATACATAATTTCCTGGAGAATATTTTTAACTTATTTTCAATTTCAAAATATTTTATTTTCGTTAATGTCTTTGGAATGTCTTTTATAACGCCGTATTTTTTTAAATTCTTTAAAATATGGATGTCTAATATGGCTAAATCTTTTCCAAATCCTATATTTCTTAAAAAGTGACTTGCTTCCTTGTAGCCGATTCCTTTTACATTTTCTGCCAGCCAGGTACGAGTCTTTAATATATTCTGGATATCCAACTTGCCTTTTACTCTGATATCATCATTTTTACTGAACGTCTTCCTGGCTTCAATGATATAATTTGTCTTGTTCTTATAAAATCTTGCTTTTTTTATAAATGGCCGTATTTGGTTCATATTCCCATCAAACAGCAGCCTTGATGATTTCAAGGTACAAATTACTTCGTCACATGAAACTGCGTTTGATTGCGGTGTGAGGATGCAGAAGCATAACTCGGAAAAAATTTCTTCATCATTTTTGCGCCATGATTCTTTAAAATCACTCAGCCTGTTAATAATTTCTTTTTTTCTCGATTTATAAGCTTTAACTAATTCGACGGCTTCTTTATTATTCAAAACTATCACTTATAAGTCATCTGGCTGTGTGACTGAGTTTTTCAAACTCTGTTAAAAGTTCTTCCTGTCTTTTATTTAATGCGGTTGGGATTTGCACAAAAACTTCAATGATCTGATCGCCGGACCCGAAACCGCGGATATGAGAAATTCCTTTGCCTTTGAGCCTGAAAGTTTTTCCGTTTTGCGTGCCCCTGGGAATTTTTAATTTTTCTTTGCCCTGGAGAGTCGGCACTTCAATGGTGCCGCCCAGAGCGGCATTAACAAAAGAAATAGGAACGCGGCAAATGATGTCATCGCCGGATCTTACGAAAAAGTCGTGTTCTTCGACATGGATGAACACATACAAGTCGCCGTCATGTCCGCCCAGGGTTCCGGCTTCACCCTCTCCGCGCAGGCGCAGACGCGATCCTGTTTCCACTCCGGCGGGTATTTTCAGTTGCACGGTTTTGGATATCTGTTCTTTGCCGGTGCCGCGGCAATTGTCACAGGGTTTGGAAATGAATTTGCCATGTCCGTTACAGTGAGGACAGGTGGAGCTGATGGTGAAAAAACCGCTGGATTGTATGACCTGGCCGCGTCCTTTACAGGTGCGGCATGTTTCTGGAGATGATCCCGGAGCGGCTCCGGTGCCATGGCATTTATGGCAGGTGGCTAATTTTTCCAAATCAATTTCAGTGGTAAGCCCGAAAGCGGCATCCATGAAAGAAATTTTCAGATCATAGCGCAGATCGGAACCGGTGCGCGCCGAAGATCGAGACTGCCCGCGAGCGTTGCCGTATCCGAAGACATCATCAAAAATATTACCGAAATGAGAGAAAATATCTTCGAAGCCATTGAAGCCTCTAAAACCGGTGCTGTTTAAGCCTTCATGGCCGTAGTTATCGTATATTTCCCTCTTTTGCTTGTCGCTTAATACTTCATAAGCTTCAGCCGCTTCTTTGAATCTTTCTTCCGATTTTTTGTCGCCCGGGTTCTTATCCGGATGGCATTGCATGGCTATCGCGCGGTAGCTTTTTTTGATCTCTTCATCTGAAGCAGTTCTGGCTACCTTCAAAATTTCATAATAATCATTTTTCGTCATGAGTTTTTTAAATCAACCTCTTTCTGCATTATTTTCTTAAGGGAATTGAGCATTTCCTCGTTACTTGCTTCTTTCAGGGCGTGCTGAGCGAAGGAATATTTTTTTAATTCGATGGCTTTCTGCCCGATACTTTCCCAATCAGCAGGTTTTAATTCCAGATTGAGGACTTTGGCAGCCTGCTTCCAGAGCATAACGTCGCCACTGTTGAACGCGGCGGCCTTTATTTTTTGTAAGCCATCGTTATGGTTTGCCTTTTGGTAAAAATCGAGGGCATCGGAGAGACGGCCTTCTTCAAAAAATAAATCGCCATAATTCTGAAGATCTTGGGGTTTAACCTGGTCTACATATAATAATTTTTGTCTCAAACGGTAATCAGGCAGTTTTAAATTGATCAAAATGTAACATCTCCTTTCGGGGAAACAATAGTCTAAACCGGAATTTGACTGTAAGTTAACAATGATTTGATTATAGTCAATATATCATTTCTAAAACATCGAGCCATTTTTTGGGCATGGCCTGCCGAAGGCGCCGGCGTTCTGTGTGTCAATACGCCTGGCCGCCCCAATATCATCTAAGATGATAGTAATGGTATTATTCCACCAGACGTTTCAGCGCTTCTTCATATTTTTTCCTTGTATTTTCTATAATTTCCGGAGGCAGCTCCGGGGCGGGCGGCTTTTGATTCCATTTAATGGAAATAAGATAGTCCCTCAAAAATTGTTTATCGAAACTTTTTTGCGCCCGGCCTTCTTCATAATCATCGGCCGGCCAGAAACGGGAAGAATCCGGAGTCAGCAATTCATCAATCAGGATTAATTCCGTGCCTATCAGGCCAAACTCCATTTTTGTGTCGGCAATGATCATTCCGGCCTTAAGCGCTATGGCCGCCGCCCTTTCGTAAATAAGCAGTGATGTTTTTATAACTTTGTCGGTTAATTCCGCGCCGATAAGATCTTCCATCTCTTTTCTGTTAATCGGGGAATCGTGTTCGCCTTCCGGAGCTTTCGTTGTCGGTGTGAAAACAGGATGAGGCAATTTGGATGATTCTTTCAATCCATCCGGCAATCTGATGCCGGAAACCGTTTTATTTTTCTGATAATCTTTCCAGCCCGAGCCGCTCAAATAACCGCGGACAATACACTCAACCGGCAGCGGAGAGGCTTTTTTAACCAGCATGCTTCTGCCTTCCAGAACTTTACGGTGTGGGGCGCATTCTTCGGGAAACTCGGCCGGATTCGTGGAGACAATGTGATTGCCGATAATATCTTTCATTTTATCAAACCAGAAGGCGGACATGCGATTTAGAATAATGCCTTTTTCCGGAACCGGATTGGGCATGATAACATCAAACGCTGAAATGCGGTCGGTGGTTACAATGAGCAAATAATTTTTTACGGAATAAATATCCCGGACTTTTCCGCGGCCGATAAGATTCAAATCCTTGAATTCTGTCGTCTGTATGCTTTTTTTCATAAAAAACACGCTCCTTTAATGGATATATGGATTATGGTTTTTCTCGTAGCCTATGGTGGAAGTCGGCGTTCGGCCATAGTTATGTCCCGGCATTACTTTGGTATCATCCGGCAGGGAAAAAAGTTTTTCTTTTATGGATTGATACATGATCTGCCAGGACCCGCCCGGCAAGTCGCTCCTGCCCACGGCTTCCACAAACAGGGTATCTCCGGAAAAGACATAGCCGGGAGTATACAAACTGATTCCGCCGGGTGAATGTCCCGGGGTATGAATAACTTTCAGTTCAACGTTGCCCACAGAAATTATATCGCCGTCTTTTACTAAAATATCGGCGGGTGGAGACGCCTTTGCCCCGAACATTTTTAACATCATAGCCGGTGTTGAAGTAAGCATGAAGGCGTCATCTTCGTGAACAATGATTTTCGCTCCCGTAGCCTTCTGCATTTCGGCATTGCCGCCGATGTGGTCCACATGGCCGTGTGTATTAACAATGTAATTTATTCGTAAATTGTTTTTTTTAGCCTCATTGATAATTTCTTTGACATTATCCGCCGGATCGATAACCAGAGCATCTCCCGTGACGGGATCGCCAACCAAATAGGCAAAGACAGCCATTTGGCCAACTTGTATTTGTTTTACGAACATGATCTTTCTCCCTTAAAAAATTCGTTGCTTAATAACATTATTTTGTTCAAAACGTCAAATTAAATCAGACATATAAGTTGTGAATGTTATACCATTTTAAATTAAAGATGATATCGAGGCGGCAAGGTGGAGGCGACGAGGCGTATTAATAATACGTTGAGGAAGCCGACAGCGCTGCCAACGAAGATAGCGCTTTAATTAAAATCGGTATATAAGGATTGCCCCGAAGAATCCATCCATCTGATGTTTATGCGGATAAGTGTGAAAAAATCCGCGGCTGTCAACCAGTGTGTTATTTATTGACGCGGGCGGCCGGCATAAACAGAAGCCGGGGTTGCGTGTCAGGAAATCGTCAATAATATTTTCATTTTCCTGCGGCAAAAGCGAACAGGTGCAGTATATTAAGCGGCCGCCTTTCTTCACAGCCGTAGAGGCGTTTTGCAGGATTATTTTTTGAGCGGCGGCAAAATTACGCAGATCTTTCTGGGTCGTGCGCCACTTTATTTCCGGATTGCGGCGTAGCGTCCCCAAACCTGAGCAGGGCGCGTCCACCACAACGCAATCAAACTTTTCTCTGAATGTTTCCGGCAGGGCGGCACTCAAATCGCCTGTCTGCGCTTCGATGATGTTTATTCCCAGTCGTGCCGCTTCACCTTTGAGTTCAGCAATTCTTTCCGCGCTTCGATCGATGGCGACAATTTGTCCTTCGTTTTTGAGGATTGCCGCCAGATGCGACGCTTTGCCTCCGGAGCCCGCGCAGGCATCCAGTAATGATTGTGAGGGTTCCGGGTCAATCAGATAAGAAATAAGCTGCGCCGCTTCGTCCTGAATACGCAGGAATCCATCTTTAAAAAAACCGGTTTTCTGAATGGGATTCGCGGAAGTGTTCAGGATAATGCCATCGGGAGAATATTTAGTTGCCTGGGGCGAAAATCCGGCGGATGCTAGTTTTTGCCGGGCTTCATCGCGGGATATTTTCAACGTGTTGACTCGGAGAGTCAGCGGCGGCAATTCATTGTTGGCTGAACATAAAGATATCGTTTCTTCGGGACCGAAAATTTTGATCCACATTTTCACGAGCCACAGCGGATGCGAATGAAATGAGGCTATGTATTCAGCCGTATTATTTTTAGAAGAAGGGAAAGATATCTTCTGGCCGCTGCGTAGATAGTTTCTTAAAATGGCGTTGACCAGAGCGCTTTTGTCCGGCCTGATTATTTTGGCAACCTTAACTGCTTCATCCACGACAGCAAAAGCAGGCAGCCGGTCGCTGAATTTGAGTTGATACAGACCGACGCGCAAAACATTTTTTATGCCTTCGTCCATCTTTTCAAAATCGCCGCGGTAGAATTTTGTTAATATCCAGTCAAGGTGACCCCGGAGGCGCAGAACTCCGTAAACAAGATGGGTAAGCAGACGTCCGTCCGGAGTTCCCGATAGAGCGTTTTTGTCCAGACAATCATTGATCAGGGGACTTGCGAAAGCCTGGCTTGCGCGTACCTGATTTAAAATATCTACAGCCAGATGGCGGATGGTTTTTGTCATATCTTCATAAACCTGCGGAAAAATCCGGCAGACTCCCTGGTTGATGATTTGTTCACACCAGAATAGTTCCGGGTTTCAGGCGATAACCGCGCAGAAAATCTTTCGAGAGCATCTTTTTTTTACCGGCAAGCTGCACATCTTTTAAAATTACGTAGCCGTCAGACGCGGCAACCATTATTCCTCCCGCCGTGTCCGTGCCGATTTTACCCAGCGCATACGGTATTTTACCTTGACCGGCCTCGGCAGTAAATATTTTTAAGACCTGGCCGTCTAATAGCGTGTAGGCCGCAGGCGTCGGGCTAAGTCCGCGGATAAGATTAACAATAACGGAGGCGCTATTGTGCCAGTCGATTTTTCCGGTTTCTTTTTTCAGGCGCGGCGCGAGTGTCATTGCGGCTGCATCCTGCGGTTGCCGCTTCGCGGTTTTGTCAACCACCTGCCCTATGGTTTTTATAAGTAATGCTGCGCCGAGTTGGGCAAGGCGGTCATGCAAATCGCCGTATGTTTCATTTGCGCCGAGCGGAGTTTCTTCCTGCAGAAGGATATCGCCGGAATCCATTCCCTCATCCATCAGCATGATGGTTACGCCGGTTTTTGTTTCCCCGCGGATAATCTGCCAGTTAAGAGGCGCCGCGCCGCGGTATTTCGGCAGGAGCGACGGGTGTATATTCAAACATTTCAACGGCGGATATTCAATAATATCTTTGGGCAGAATCTGCCCGAAAGCCGCCACCACGACTATATCCGGATTAAGTGTTTGAAAAATATCTATAAAAAAAGGGTCTTTGACTTTTTCGGGTTGAAAAACAGGCAGGTCTAATTCCTGCGCCAGAGTTTTGACCGGCGGAGCCACTTCTTTTAAACCTCGTCCCTGAGGGCGGTCAGGTTGAGAAACAACGCCGATTACCGGATATTTTTGTTCATGCAACAGCCTAAGCGCGGGAAGGGCAAAAGCGGGCGTGCCCATAAATAGAATGCGTGGTTTATCCATTGGAATTTGTCCTTTATTTTTTTTCTATAAAAACATATTATGGAAATAAGGAAAATGTGTCAAGGATTACAAATAAACAAAGGATTATCAACATTGTCATACCGGCGCAGGCCGGTATCCAGAACTTACTGAACAATTCCCCGTTCACAAATAACAAAACAGGATTAAACCAATTCTTAAACGAACTAAAAATAAACTCTTAAAATTACCACGGGACTTCCAACTGTTTTTAGCGGCCACTTTTGTTTTCGGATTCGCTCAGAGCATTGTAGGTTCAACTTTTAATAATTTTCTGAATGAAACTTTCCTGATCAATAATTTTCAGCGTGGAATTCTGGAAATTCCCCGCGAACTGCCGGGTCTTTTGACAATCTTCGTATCCGCGATTTTATTTTTTATGTGTTCCCGAAGGCAGGCCGCTGTGGCCAATATCCTGTGCGCCGTAGGGATACTTTTTATCGGATTTTATTCGCCCGGATATTCGGTCATGCTTATCTGGCTTTTTATCTTAAGCACCGGACAGCATTTGTTTTTGCCTTTGAATCAGAGCATCGGCATGGAACTGGCCGCTTTCGGGCAGACCGGCAAACGGCTGAGGCAGTTCAGCGCCGTGGCCAATGTTGCAGCGATTATCGGCAGCTTTTTCATTTTAATCGGATTCAAATTCTTCAATCTGAATTTCAGGATGTCGTATCTTGCGGCTTTCCTGGGATTTATGGTGGTTGCGGCTTTACTATTCATGATGAAAAAGGACGAGCCCGTTACGGTAAAAATGAAGTTTCAATTCCGCCGGGAATACAAACTTTACTACTGGCTGACTGTTTTGTACGGAACACGCAAACAGCTGTTCCTTACTTTTGCTCCCTGGGTGCTGGTGACCGTCTTTAGGCAAAAGACGCAGGTATTGGCGACACTTCTGACAATCGGCGGAGCCATTGGCATATTTTTCATTCCCGTTCTGGGGAAGGCTATTGACAAATTAGGCGAGAGAATCATTCTCGCGTCCGAGGCTGTATTACTGGTTTTTGTTTGCCTGGGTTACGGTTTTGCCAAAAATTATTTTGCGGAAAACACAGCCATGCTCATTGTCTTTTCCTGCTATATTCTGGATCAGATGCTTATGGCGGTGAGTATGGCGCGTGCGACGTATCTGCAAAAAATAGCCGTGGCGCCGGAAGATGTCTCGCAAACGCTGACAATGGGCGTGAGCATTGATCATGTCTTCTCCGTCAGTATCGCGGTGCTGGGCGGTTTTATCTGGATTAAATGGGGCTATCAATATGTCTTTCTGATGGGCGCGGTTATCGCCGTGGTTAATTTCTTCTCCGCGCTGCAAGTCAAAACACAAGCCCGAAGGTAGTGTTCCCGGCATGGAAACTGTATCGCAATAGCCAGGAATATCATTCGACACTCCCCGGGACATCGGCCAAATTATTATTTCATTATGTGAAGGAGGATAAAGACGATGAGAGACGCGGGTAAAACAATCGGCAATCTGATCGATAAAGCAGGTGTTTCTATTATCAGTTCCGTAGATGAAGACGGTTTTCCCAATACCAAGGCAATGCTTCCGCCGAGGAAAAGGGAAGGCATAAAGCATATCTTTTTCACGACAAATACATCATCAATGAGAGTAAAGCAATACATCGGTAACTCAAAAGCCTGCGTATATTTCTTTGACAAGCGATTCTTCAAGGGTGTTATGCTCAGGGGCGTCATGGAAGTCCTCAAAGATAGCGCATCGAAAAAAATGATCTGGAAGGCTGGCGATGAAATGTATTATCCAAAGGGCGTAACCGATCCTGATTACTGCGTGCTTAGGTTCACCGCTCAAAACGGCAGGTATTACAGCAATTTTAAATCAGAAAATTTTGAAGTTGAGTAGAGAACGAATCTGTCATATAAAGATGTCTGGCGACAAAGCACCCCCAAAGACGGTATTGGGGTGATTTGCGGCGTTAGTCATTAAAAGGAAAGAAGACATAATGACCTATAGAAAGTACCGTGTTTGCCCGGTTGAAAGAGCAGGCAGGCTTGATAGCAGATTCCGAAGATGGTTGCAGAATCCCCGGAAAATACTCAGTCCTTATATCAAAGAGGGAATGACAGTGCTGGATCTTGGTTGCGGTCCCGGTTTTTTCACGATGGATATCGCGCAAATGGTCGGCAAATCCGGGCGGGTTATTGCTTCTGATTTACAGGAAGGAATGCTTGAGAAAACGAGAAGCAAATTTCATGGAACCGAACTTGAAGAACGTTTAACGCTGCATCAGTGCCAAAAGAACACAATAGGCGTTTCTCAGAAAGTTGATTTCATCCTCGCCTTCTACGTGGTTCACGAAGTCCCCGATCAAAAAGCGTTTTTTAATGAGTTGGAAACTATTGTCAAGCTAAACGGGCAAGTTCTTGTTGTAGAGCCGGCATTCCATGTCTGCAAAAAAGCGTTTGAAGAAACTGTTAAAACGGCCATAAGCGCGGGTTTCGCGCCTGTTGAAAGGCCAAAAGTATATTTTAGCAGGGCGGTTATTTTAAAAAAGGCCAACGGGTAGCTGGATCGGAAATGATAAAACAGCGCCGGGTCCGACAGAGCCGTAAAGAAGGAGACGAATAATGAATGCAGAGGACTATTTAATTAAACCCGAAAATGGAAGAGATGAACCGATCAAAGATCTCAATAATGCCCAAAGAGTTGTCCTTGTCGACAAAGACACTGTCGGCGCCGAAGACTTGACTTTCGCGCTTTGCACGTTTGAAGCAAAGACATCTGTGCACAAAAAGCATATCCATCAACATGCCGAAGAGGTGATATACATTTTATCCGGAAAAGGAATGAGCGGGATCGGTGATTCGGAAACCGTCATGTCGCAGGGGGATACCATGTTTGTGCCGCGCGGTGCTGTTCATTGGTTCTACAATCCCTTTGATGAGCCCGTGCAAATGATTTTTATTTATACCAAATCCTCTCTTGGGTCCGCGGGATACAGGGTTGTAGAATAACTAACGATATTTTATTATCGCAAATAGAGCAATGCATCCGGCCCGCTTTTATGCAGCCAACCCAAGGCTGATTTTTTTGTTCGGCCTCTGTACGGAAATGAAGATAAAAGAAATACATTCTAAATCCATTCTATCCCCGTCAAAGATTTATGACTATGTCGTCAATCCGTATGTCGGGTGTCAACACGCGTGTTCTTATTGTTATGCCAGATTTATGAAGAGATTCACCGGGCATAAAGAACCCTGGGGTGATTTTGTGGATGTAAAAATCAACGCTCCCGATTTGTTGAGCAAAGAAATAAAGAAGAAAAGAATGGGAACGGTATGGCTCAGCGGCGTTTGTGATCCGTACCAGCCGCTGGAGGCAAAATACAAACTCACAAGGGAATGTCTGGAAATCCTTGTGCAAAACAACTGGCCGGTGGCAATTCAGACGCGTTCCCCGCTGGTTATCAGAGATATCGACATATTGAAAAAATCGAATGATATCGAAGCTGGATTTTCTATTACGACCGCAAACGATGAAATAAGGAAAATATTCGAACCCAACGCGCCGTCCATTGAGAAGCGGCTAAGAGCAATCGAAGAACTGCATCAAAACGGGATCAGAACTTACGCGATGATCGCGCCGATTCTTCCGGAAGCCGGGAATCTTATCAAAATGCTTGCGGGAAAAGTTGACTATATCATTATCGACCGGATGAATTATTTTCACGCTGCCAGGATCTATGAAAGGCACGGATGGAAAGATAAAAATACATACGAATATTTCCGGGCGGTTGGAAGCAGGATGGCCAAAGACTGCGCGGAATGGGGAATCGAGTGCAGGTCGGTTTATTAGAAGGAGGTTGGATGGAACTGAATATCGTATATGATTGTTCCAAAACAGACTGGAAGACTGTTTCGGAGACGCTCAAACGCGTTGGAATGGCGTACGAGGAACCGGACGTGCATAAAAAAGCGTTTGAAGCCAGCCACACGGCTGTGTTTGTCTATAAGGATGCTCAGTTGATAGGCTTCGGCCGGGCAATTTCCGACGGCGCTTACCAGGCGGCCGTTTATGATGTCGCGGTTGTTCCTGAATTCCAGAAGATGGGCATTGGAAGGATTATCATGAAAAAGATTCTGGAGCGGCTTTCGGGATGCAATGTCATTTTATATGCGGCGCCGGGTAAAGAAGATTTCTACCGGAGGCTGGGATTGCGAAAAATGAAAACAGGCATGGCGCTTTTCAGAAATCCGGAAAAGATGGCAGAAAAGGGATTCACGGAGTAAATTTGTCAATAACAAACACGCCAGAAATAAATGCCCGAACGGATTTAAGGCAATGGAAAGGGGTTATGGATTATTTCAAAGGAAGGGTCGTAAAGTTGATGGTCGATTACTTCGGGACTGATTTCCGGAGAATAACTCATGCTCTCGAGGTTTTAGGGCATGCTGAAATAATCATGGGAAACGTGGAGGGTTGTGATTACGAAGTTCTTGTGGCATCGGCCATTTTGCATGATATAGGCATAAAACAGTCGGAAGAAGCGCTCGGCTATAACAACGGGAAGACGCAGGAGGAATACGGACCGCCGGTAGCCGAAAAACTTCTTAAAAGCATAAATTTTTCTCCTGAAAAAACGGGAAAGGTTTGCCGGATCATAGGAAATCATCATTCCCCTTCGCGCTATGATTACGTTGAACTGAAAATACTTAAGGAAGCAGACAGGATTGTGAACAAGATTGAGGGGGATTAAAAAAGAAGTCGCAAATGAGTATAGAGATACGTGAAGAAATTTCTTCAAAGAAATTTCTTCCGTTGACATGGAGCATCCATTTACCTATACTTAACGTTAATAATACCAGGTTGCAGTCGCGGGATAACGACGTTGCCAGCAAAGTTAGCTGAAGAATGCGACCTGGTATAAAATCATTTATAAGGAGTATCTACCATGACCATCAATATTAAAACCGAAGAGCATATCATGCTCATTGAAATCGACCGGCCGAAGAAATACAACGCCATGACGCGCGAGATGTATACGCAGATGGCTCGGGCTTATTACCAGTTGGATCATGATGATAATTTATGGGTGGGCGTAGTCTATGCCAACGGCCCGCATTTTACATCGGGTCTGGAGCTGACCGACTGGTCGGATGCTTTTGGCAACGCAATCGGCTTTCCTCTGGGTAGAGAAAATGAAATTGATCCGTTTTACATGATGAACGAGACCCGCTGCCGCAAGCCGATTATTTATGCCGTGCAGGGATATTGCTATACCTGGGGCGTGGAGGTGATGCTCAACGCCGATATACGCGTAGCGGCTTCCGACACACGTTTTGCCATGCTGGAAGTGCGCCGCGGATTCTTCCCCTGCGGAGGAGCGACATTCAGGTTAGCCAGGGATATCGGCTGGTCCAACGCGATGCGTTATCTTTTAACCGGCGACCAGTGGACCGCCGAGGACGCCTATCGCATGGGGCTGGTACAGTATGTGACCGAATCGGGCAAACAACTGGAAAAGGCGATGGAACTGGCAAGGAAAGTGGCGAGCGCCGCGCCGCTGGGTGTGCGCAATATTCTGCGCAATGGCCGTATAGCGGAAAGCGAGGGTGAGCTGGCAGCGAAAGAGACTATTTATCAGGACGTGGCCAAAGTAATGAAAAGCGAGGATATGAAAGAAGGCCTGCAATCTTTTATAGAGCGCCGCACCGCGGTATTTAAAGGAAAATAACCGGAGGGAAAAATTTCATTGCGGATTTAACAGCAAAATTTTTGTAAGGAAGAAAACAATGGAATGCAAAAAGGAAACAAATCTTAAGAAATGCAATTGCACTTATGAGCCATGCGGCAGAAAAGGTATGTGTTGCGATTGCCTCGCGTATCACTTAAAGAGCAGGGCGTTGCCCGCCTGCTGTTTTCCTTCAGGCGCGGAAAAAACATATAACAGATCATTTGAATATTTTGCTGAATTGGTGTCAAAACATCAAATATAGAAAAATATATACATAATACTAAAACCGGACAAGTCATTCATGGAGAGGCGGTTTGCCCTGTGCGCCTCGTGCGGGCAATATTTTATTGACATAACAGGCCGGGGAACATATACTTCATCGCATGATTGAATTGAATGCCGCAACCAAACGATACGGTTCACTCGCCGCTGTCGATAATGTTTCGTTTTCCGTCGCTGCAGGCGAGTATTTTGCTCTTCTTGGTCCCAATGGCGCGGGAAAGACAACCATCGTCAAGATGCTGCTTGATTTTACACCGCCGTCATCGGGAAGTCTGTCTTTAAACGGTTTCCCCAGTACAAATGCGGCAAGCCGCGTTGCGGTCGGTTATCTGGCCGAGAATCATCATATTCCCCCTTATCTTTCCGGATGGCAATACCTGGAACGCTGCGCGGAACTTTTGGATATCAGTCCGTCCGGTGTGCCGGATCAATGCAGGCGCATTGTCGGTCTTATCGGAATGGAGGGCAGGGAACACACGAAAGCGGAAACCTATTCCAAAGGCATGATTCAACGGTTCGGACTCGGCGCCGCGCTTATCGGAAATCCGAAGCTGTTAATTCTCGATGAGCCCACATCCGGTCTTGATCCCATCGGCATCAGAGAAATACGCCTGATCCTGGAATCTCTTAAAAGTCAGGGCATGACAATCTTCCTGAATTCGCACCTTCTGTCGGAAGTTGAAAAAATATGCGATAACGCCGCAATCATCAATAAAGGAAAGCTTTTAGTGAAGAACACCATTTCCTCCCTGGTTAAAGATGGCGATACACTCGAAGATGTGTTTGTAAGGTTTGTGAAAGGTTGACATAAATATGCAAAAACCGCTTCAGCCGATAATCAAAATAGCCAAATATACCATTGCCGATGAAGTCCGTCAGAGGAGCTTTATCGTTATGACGGTTGTCTGCGCCGTGTTCATATTTTTTGTTCGCGGTTGTTATCATAGCGATTACATGGTGAACGGGCAGGAACTCGATGCCGGACAAATGGTCATTATGCTGTCGAAAATAATTTTTAATGTCATTGCCATTGGTGTGATGTTTTTGGCGGCTCTGCTGTCGATGCGCATATTCGGACGCGAACGGGATAATGGAACGCAATCATGCGTCTTGTCAAAACCGATAACCCGGTGGCAGTATGTTGCCGGTAAGGTTCTCGGCTTGTGGGTTTTATTGACGATATTCATGTTTGTTATGCATGGAATTGTGTTCATGATTACATCCATAAATTTGAGAATAGTCATGCTGGAATATCTTATTGCTTCACTGCTGTGCTCTTTCAATCTGCTTTTCGTGGTTGTCACCGTACTTCTGTTATCGCTTGTGATGCCTGATATAGCCGCTTTTCTCTGTATTATGGGCATTGGCTTCGTCGGTACTGTGGCCGACGGGATATTCGCGTTAAGCCATAATCCGATGATGGCGCAGGCGGTAATGCAGCAACAGGGCCCGCAATCGGATTTTACATTCTGGCAGGTTGTTTATTATTTGTGGCCGAAACTTTCGGGCGCTCAGCATTATGCATCTTCATTTATCGGCCGCGAAGAAGCAGGCGTTCTCGGCTCCGTATATCCGCTGATCAACATTATTATATACTGTCTTATTCTTGGCGCATTGTTATTCCTGCGTTTCAGGAAGGAAGATATCGTTTGACCTGATGCGATAACTGATGCGATACCGGATGCCATAATAGGCGCGATAATATTTGCCCAAAAAATAAATTTGCAATTGACTGATTTGTAAAATTGTGTCATGTAGTCTGCGATAAGGAAACGGGACGTTAGATTTTATATCTTTAAATCAAGGAGTGAGAATGGATAGTAAATACAGCAAGACGGCTCTGATGATCGTTTTGTGCGTCATGATCTTGCTGGCGTCCGTGTCCACCGGATTTGCAAAGTATTCAAAAAAACATTATTCTCATCGAAAATATTCAAGCGCGAAAACGGAACAGATTTCCGGAAATCTGGTTCTGCGCTCAGCCGCTGCACTGGTGGAGGATCAGGAAACGGGCAAGCGCCTGATTCAGAAACAGGCTTCGACGATATTGCCCATCGCTTCCATAACAAAACTTATGACCGCCATGGTGGTGCTTGATGCCGACAGGGATCTTAAAGAATGGATTGCCATCGAAAACGGAGACATTGACACCCTTCGCCATAGCCACTCCCGCCTGCCTGTGGGGACTGAGCTCTCCCGCAAAGATGCAATGCTGCTTGCCCTGATGTCTTCCGATAACCGTGCGGCGCACGCTCTGGGGCGAACTTATCCGGGCGGCACGGAGGCCTGCGTTGCCGCCATGAATGCCAAAGCCCGGTCATTGGGGCTTTTAGAGACTCGCTTTGAGGACACTACCGGACTATCCTGCAGCAATGTTTCCTCAGCCAGAGACCTGGTGAGACTGGTGGATACTGCCTACCAATATGATCTAATCCGGGAATTTACCACCTGTAAAAAAGCCTTTATTAATACAGGATGGCGCTCATTGGAATTTAATAACACCAATCAGCTGGTTAGAAATTCCGCCTGGCAGATAGGTCTTTCCAAGACAGGTTTCACCGGCGATGCAGGCCGATGTCTGGTGATGCAGGCCAATGTGGCTCAACGTCCCGTGCTTATTGTGCTGCTCGATTCTCAGGGCAAAATGACCCGTATCGGCGATGCCAACCGTATAAAACGCTGGCTGGAAGCTCAATCGCCGTCGCAGCGGATGCAGCAAAGGATGACAATATCCCTTGCAAAACAGTGACATTGTCTTTTTTAGAGAATCAACGTTTTTATAATACTGCTATTAATATTCCCTTTGCATGACCGGCGCCGCTTATGTTTGGGGGAAGACAATAATTTCAAAGTTCCAAAAAATTTGATTATTTTACACTTATTGTATTGACATTCTTGATTATTTTTTTTATCTTTGTTTCCAGAAGTGTGGTTAAAATAAAACAGGAGGTGATTAATGAACAAAGCACAATTAATTGATGAGGTGGCAAAAGTTACATGCAGTAAGAAGGAAGCGAGTTCGGCAGTAGATGCGGCGCTCGCGGCAATTAAAAAAGCACTGAAAAAAGGCGATGCCGTTACACTGGTGGGCTTTGGTACATTTGGTGTCAAGAAAAGAAAAGCCCGCGTGGGAAGAAATCCTCAGACTGGCAAGGTTCTTAAAATTGCCGCGAAGAAGGTCCCCGTATTTAAAGCCGGGAAAGGCCTCAAAGACGCTGTAAAGTAGATCTGACGCGAATATCAAAGTATACCGGATGAGCCGCCTCTCTTTTATAAGTCGGGCGGCTTTTCCTTGTTGTAATGCATGATGAATAAATTGAGCCTGATCATTATATCACGGCAGAAAATATGAAAAAGCTTGAACTGAAAATACCTCCCGTTGCGGTGATGGTAATCGTTGGCGCTGCAATGTGGCTTGTCTCTATCGTATTGCCAAGGATGCATTTGCGCGAGGCTTTCCATGTCGCGATGGTCGTCATCTTTTCGGCAATCGGGGCCGCGTTCGGCATTGCGGGTTTGTTGAGTTTTTCAAAAGCCAAAACAACATTTGATCCGATGAAACCCGGTTCATCTACGTCTTTAGTCACTTCAGGAATATATTCTATAACCCGTAATCCAATGTATGTAGGTCTTTTGTCAATTCTGACCGCGTGGTGTTTCTTCATCGAAAGCGCGTACGCTCTTTTATTATTAGCCGTTTTTGTCATCTATATGAACAAATATCAAATCCAACCGGAAGAGAGGACGCTCAGAAGTATCTTTGGCGATGCGTACGATGGTTATGTTTTACGCGTGCGCAGGTGGTTATAGGCATAAAAGGCGCTCATATCGCAGACGACGTTTTACGGCATCCGTATGGCAACAAAGATTTAACAGAAGCGCTTTTTCTCGCGCGGCGTTACGTAAGCAGGAAGATAAGATGAAGGAAACCGTTCAAAAGAAAAGTCTCAAAGACGAATTCTATACGTCCGAAAAATGTTACATTACCGAGTTGTCCAACACGCCGGACGATCCGGATGTATCCATCGCGCAAGCAAGAGTGGAACCCGGAGTAACAACCCGCTGGCATCGCCTTAAAGAAACGTCTGAACGTTATTTCATTATAAGCGGCAGAGGGCTCGCGGAAGTCGGGAAACTGCCGCCGCGGGAAGTAGCGGCCGGTGACATTGTGCTTATCCCGCCGATGTGCCGTCAACGCATTACCAACATCGGTAAGGGCGATTTGGTTTTCCTCGCTATTTGTTCGCCCCGTTTCACGCAGGATGTTTATGAAGATATTGATGGCTGTTGACCGGGTGCGCATTCCCGTAAGGGAGGCGCACTAATGAATAATTATATCCCTTACCGGTAAAGCCTGAAAGGCTTTACAAAACGCTCATCTGCGGCGTTGCGCTTCAAACCGCACCGCTCAATGTATATCTAATACGCCTCGCGGTGATGTTTGCAGCGCAACGCCGCAGATGAGCGTTTTTGAACAGTCATGCTACATGAAATTTTCCGGGTCTACGTCTGCCGTAACCCTAACATGGCTGTTTCTGTGTTTACTGATAAGTTCCCGCGCGATTTGATGCAGCGCGTTTATATCTTTGCCTTTAATCAGCATCTGAAAGCGATAGCGTCCTCTGATTTTGGCCAGCGGCGATTCCGCCGGACCGATAATTTCCGCGATATTCCCCCGCAACGCGCTTAGTTTTTTTGCCGATTTCCCCAATAGACGGGCCTCTTCAATTAACGCGTCCTTCTTTACAGAAGACAAACGTAAGTTGATTATTCGGCCAAACGGCGGGTATTGCAGAGCCTTGCGAAATTCAATTTCTTCCTCGTAAAATGCTTTGTAGTCATGATTTTGCGCGTGTTTTAACGCGTAGTGATCGGGATTGAAAGTTTGGATGATTACTTCCCCCGGAGTATTTCCGCGTCCGCCCCGTCCGGCAACCTGCGTTATCAGTTGGAAAGTTCTTTCCGAGGCCCGAAAATCCGGCATATTCAAAGAGGTGTCGGCGGAAATAACGCCTACCAGTGTTATCAAAGGGAAGTCATGACCTTTGGTAATCATTTGTGTTCCTATAAGAATATCGATTTCCCTCATCTCCAGCGCCCGAAGTATTTTCTCCTGGGTTCCCTTCCGGGAAGTGGTATCGGAATCCATTCTTTGAATCCGGGCATGGGAGAAAATATTCGCTATTTCTTTTTCCAGTTTTTGTGTGCCGACTCCGTAACTCAAAATTCGGCTGCCCCTGCAGGATGGACAAAGCGGCAGCGATTTTATGGTGTAATCGCAGTAATGACATTTGACTACGCCTTCCGCGACGTGATTCTTCAGTGAGACGGCGCAGTTGGGGCAGCGAAAATTATAACCGCAATCAGCGCAGACCAAAAAGGTGTCAAATCCCCTCTTGTTGAGAAAAAGCAGAACCTGCTCTTTTTTGCCGAGAGTTTTTTCTATTGCCGCGATCAGAGCCTCGGAAAGAATGGGGACTTTTCCCGACTTTTCCTGCTGCGCTTTCATGTCTATGATTTCGACTACAGGCATGGGTTTTTCCTCCACGCGCTGTTGTAATTCCAGAAGATGGTATTTTTTTGTCCGCGCGTTAAAGTAAGTGCGAACGCCGGGTGTGGCGGAGCCCGTAATTACAAGAGCGGAAGCCATCTTTGCTTTTACAACCGCCAGATCGCGGGCATTATAGCAGAGCCGCTCATCCTGTTTGTAGGAAGCATCATGTTCTTCATCGACAACAATTAATTTTAAGTTCGGCAGCGGAGCGAATACAGCGGAACGGGTGCCGACAACCAGATTAATCAGGCCGCGTTTGATTTGCCGCCACTGATCGTAGCGGACGGATTCGGCAATGCCGCTGTGAAGAACGGCTATTTTCCGTTCATCAAACCTTCCGGCAACGCGGGATATCAGTTGCGGCGTTAAGGCTATTTCCGGCACGAGGTAAATGGCGGACGCTCCGCTATTCAAAACTTTTTCGATGGTTTTTAAATAGATTTCCGTTTTCCCGCTGCCTGTGACGCCATGAAGCAGGATCGGAGTAAAAATATTTTTTTCCAGATGGCATGAAATTTCTTCCATGGCCTTGTTCTGCCGGTTATTGAGAATAATCGTGTTTTTGTTTTGACGAATTGCTGAATCAAAAGAGGCCGTGCGCATTTTTTCGCTGGCCGTGAATTTAATGATTCCTTTATCCTGCATTTTTTTGACAACGGCGCCGGATATGCCTGATTCTTCAATCAAATCGTTTAAGGATATCAGCCCTTTTGTCTGAATAAAATCGATCAGTTTCTTCTGCTTATCTGTCAGTTTATCCGGCAGTTTTGTTTCGGCGGTTTTACTTTCATCCAGAGTTACCATGGTTTGGCTGTGAGGAGATAGTTGTTTGTTTTGTTTTTTTTCAATGGTCAGAAATCCTGCCAGATGCAGCTTTCTTACTGTCTGCGCAATATTTTTCAGAGAGCTCAGTTTAGTGATGCTGTTTTGGGCTATGCCTTGAGGATACTGGCGTAAAAATGCCAGCAGTTTTTCCTGTGCGGACGGAAGCGGAAGAGGAATTTCCGTTTCCGGCGCCATCGGAGTTATCCAGAGGGAATCTTTTTTTTCGGAACCGGAAGGAATCAGTTCGGCCAGCGCCTTGCCCAGCGGATACATAAAATAATCGGCGATCCATTGATAAAAATACAGGTCGTTTTGACTAAAAAGCGGTTCATCATCGAGTATCTCGGCGATGCGTTTTATTTTTTTAAGATCGCAGGATGGAATTGTTCCGACAATAAAACCGGTACGTTTTCTGTTGCCGAAGGGGACAAATACGCGTTTACCAAGGTCAACTTCCTTCTCAAGACCGGGAGGAACTTCATAGGTAAAGAGTTTGTTTGACGGAATGTTGAGGGCGACATTTATAAACATACAGTATAAATATCATCTTTAATTTAGAAATGGTACAGGAAATCAAAGATGTTAAAAACAAAAAAAGCCCCGGTTTCGAGGCTTTTTTGTAAATTTATTTTATGAAGGTTATTCGCCTTTAAGCTTTTCGTTTTTTTCCTGTTTGGTTTTGCACTCAATGCACAGAGTGGTAACAGGCCTTGCCATCAGTCTTTTTTCGGAGATATGACCGCCGCAAACCTCACAGATACCAAAAGTGCCGTCATCAATTCTTTTAATAGCTTCCTGCATCTTAAGGATAAGTTTGCGTTCTCTGTCCCGGATGCGCAATTCAAAATTTCTGTCGGATTCCAGAGATGCTCTGTCGTTTGGATCAGGATATGTTTCTTTTCCGTTAGTCATTTCGGAAACAGTTTTACCGGCTTCGCTCAGTAACTCATTTATTTTTTGAGTGAGCATTAATTTATACGCTTTCATCTTATCCTGTTTCAAAATCGTCTGTTTGTCCAAAGTAGTCACTCCTTGCGTAATAACTTGGTCGTCCTTATTATATAATGGAAATTTATTTGTAAAGAGAAATTTTCATTAATAATAGTTTTTAATCATTTCATCTAAAATAAGAAATAATTTAAAGTAAAATCAACAACTTTCTTTATTGGAACAATAAAGTTTTTTTATCTTTTCCACAATGTTGGTTGTAGATTTCCCTTCGATTTCTGGAATTATTGCTACGCGGCCTCCCCATTTTTTTACTTCTTCCCGTCCGACAACCTTTTCTTCCGGCCAGTCGCCTCCCTTGATTAAAATGTCCGGCTTCAGGCAAATAATGAGTTCAAGCGGCGTTAATTCCTCGAATATTGTAATAAAATCAACAAATTCAAGAGCGGCAAGCATTTCGGCTCTTTCGTTTTCATTCACTAGCGGCCTTTCTTCTCCCTTGATTGACCGGACGGAAGAATCACTGTTGAGAGCAAGTACCAGCACATCGGCGGTTTTTTTTGCTTCGCGTAAATAACGGACATGACCGACATGCAGGATATCAAAACAGCCATTGGTGAAAGCGATTTTTTTGCCTTTCTTCCGCAGTTCTTCCAGTTCGTTTTTAAGAGCGTTTCTTTCTAAAATTTTGTTCATTCCGGCTCCTTGATTTTCTATATTTAAATACTAATTCCGGGGAACTCTGGCAAGCGTTAAAACAGCAACTTTTTGCGCTCCGGCTTTGATTAAGGTTTTCGCGCATTCGTTTATAGTGGCTCCGGTCGTGTAAACATCGTCAATAAGGATGATATTTTTACCGGCAATTTTTTTCTTATCAGTGACTTCAAAAGCTCCCTTAATATTTTCTTTCCTTTCGTCTCTGTTTGAACCGGTTTGGGTCAAAGTAAATTTGTGCCGTTTCAGCACGGAAAAGTTGACTGGGATTTGCCGTTTGTGTTCCATGGCACGCGCCAGAACAAGGGACTGATTAAACCCTCTTTCGCGAAGTCTTTTAATATGCAAAGGCACCGGTATAATCAAAGAATAATCGGTAAAGTCAATATCGGGGAAAGAAAAACAGGCCATAAAAGAAGCCAGCATCTCACCGATGGATATGTCGCGTTTGTATTTGAATCGATGAATCGCGTTCAAAATAAAGTTTTCGTAACTAAATACAGCCCGCGCGTACGAAAAATATGTCTTGTTTTCCAGACAATCTCCGCATAAATGATTTTCTGCCGGGCTGTCCGGAAAAGTCGTGCCGCAAATAGGACAGATACCTCCGGTGATGAATTTAATCTGATCGCTGCAGGCGGGACAAAATATTTGACCGCTGAAAGGGTGCAAAATTTCAGCGCAGCCCAGACACTGAGGCGGGAAAATAACCTCGTTTATATCATTTAAAGCTTCGCTTAAGGTCATGCCATTCCCTTGCCTAACCTCTTTATTTCCTTCTTGTTTTCATCAACGTTCATCCGGGGAGCATCCCACAGATTTTCAATGTTGTAAAAGGTTCTGACAGGTTCATAAAAAACAGAAATTACGACATCGTCATAATCAAGCAAAATCCACTGGCCATTGGATTCCCCTTCAATGCCAAGGGGCCTTATTTCCGCTTTCTTTAAAAACAGCTGAATCGCCTGCGCTATGGCCTGAACTTCCCGTTCCGATGCGCCGCTGCAAATAATCATATAATCCGTGAAAGCGGAAATTTCTTTCAAATTCATAACAACGATTTCTTTTGCTTTCTTTTGCAGGGCAGCGTTAATGCACAAAAGAAGACGATCTCTGGATTCATTTTTCTTCGCTGGCAAATAAACCTCCTTTGAAAAAATTGGATTTTGACAAACTATGCCATAAATAACAAAAGTTGACAATGTCGCATTTATATTCTTTATTTCAATTGGGAATGGGTGACCCCTTGGGACCCCTCAGACATCGAGTTTACTTAAGTGAATGGGGAGGATTCTTTCGTAGTTCGGGACTTTAGTCCCGCTATTGTTTCGTAGTGCGAACCTTCAGCCTCGCTCGTTTTGCGGGTCTTAAGACCCGGATTACCAAAGCGTTTAATGCAGAACGGATTCAAACCGTTCCCTACAACTGGATACCGGCCTTCGCCGGTATGACAAAGGGAAGCGGGTCTGAAGACCCGGACTACGTTTTAAACGTGAAATGCGAAAGCAGATCATCAAAGATCAATGGCAGCCCCCTTGGCCCGGCCTCCATGTCATACCGGTGAAGGCCGGTATCCACGTAGAATATAGAACATAAATTTCCTGTTGCCAGGCGGTTTAAAGTGTGTTAGTGAAGCCGCCTTAGTTAACCACAGAGCATCGCCATGACGCCCTGTGGTTTTTTATTTCTATACAGATCGTAGGGTGGATGAAGTCCCGATGTAATCGGGACGCATCCACCAACTGTTACCATACAACACAAGGAGCATTAAACAAGCATGATTGCGGCACAAAATATAACACTTTCCTACGGGAAACAGGTACTATTCAAGAATGTTAACATCAAGTTCACTCCCGGCAACTGCTACGGGCTTATCGGCTCAAACGGGGCAGGGAAGTCAACCTTTCTCAAGATACTTGCCGGTGAACTCGAAGCTGACAAGGGCGAAATCATTATCGGAGAGCGCGAGCGCATAGCCGTTTTGCGTCAGGATCAGTTTGCCTTCGACAACGAAATTGTTTTCAACACCGTTATCATGGGATACAAACCCCTGTATGATATCATGATGCAGCGCGAGGCTATTTACGCCAAGGCGGAATTTTCGGAAGAAGACGGATTGCGTTGTGCCGAACTGGAGAGCCGGTTTGCTGAAATGAACGGCTATGAAGCGGAATCCGAAGCCGCAGTACTTTTGAGCGGTCTGGGCATATCCGAAGAACTGCGGACCAAGAAAATGAAAGAGCTGGAGGCCGGCGACAAAGTCCGCGTGCTTTTGGCACAGGCTCTTTTCGGCAATCCCGATGTGCTGCTGCTGGACGAACCGACCAACAACCTTGATATCAAATCCATCAGGTGGCTCGAAGAGTTCCTTTCCCGGTTTGCCAATACCGTTATCGTGGTTTCCCATGACCGTCACTTTTTAAATCAGGTATGTACCCATACCGCCGATATAGATTTCGGGCGGATTAAGATATATGTCGGCAATTATGATTTCTGGTACCGGGCCAGTCGGTTAAATTTAAAACAGCAGCAGAACGATAACCGCAAAATATCTGAAAAAGCCGAAGAGCTTAAAGCTTTTATTCAGCGCTTCAGCGCCAATGCATCCAAATCCAAACAGGCCACGTCGCGCAAGAAACTGCTCGATAAACTTGCTCTGGAAGACATGCCGGTCTCATCGAGAAGATATCCGCATGTGGCTTTCAAACCCGATAGAGCCTGCGGCGACGTCATCCTGACAATTCAGGGACTCACCAAAAAGATTGACGGCGTCAAAGTGTTGAACAAACTTGACCTGACAGTGCGTAAGGGCGACAAAATTGCTTTTGCCGGGGACAACGCCCTTGCCCGAACGACACTTTTCCAGATACTGGCCGGAGAACTCAAACCGGATGGCGGCAGTTTCCGCTGGGGCGTTACTATTACCAGCGCCTATTTCCCGCAGGAAAACAGCGCGTTCTTTGAACACGAGATGACCCTGATTGACTGGCTGGGCCAGTATACACCGGCCACCGAGGGTGAAACCTTTGCGCGGGGCTTTCTGGGCAGAATGCTTTTCTCCGGCGAAGAAGCCCTGAAAAAAACCTGCGTCCTTTCCGGCGGCGAGAGAGTTCGCTGCATGCTGTCGCGCATGATGCTAACCGGTGCCAATGTGCTTATCCTTGACGAGCCGACCAATCATCTGGATCTGGAATCCATCACCGCTCTAAATGACGGGCTGATAGCGTTTTCGGAGGTTATCCTGTTTGCCTCGCATGATCAGGAATTTGTCTCCACTGTTGCCAACCGGATTATCGAAATCACAAATGGCATAGCCATCGACCGCACCATGGATTATGAAGATGATCTGGAAAAGCGCGACTATCTGGCCGAAGCGGGTTGAGCGGAGTATTATCCCTTAATCTTTCGTAGTCCGGGTCTTCAGACCCGAACTGTCATTCCCGCGAAGGCGGGAATCCAGTCCCTTGTCATTAAAACGTAGTCCGGGTCTTTAGACCCGAATATTGTAGTAAACGGTTTGAAACCGTTCCTTTTCCCTTAATCTTTCGTAGTCCGGGTCTTTAGACCCGTAAATCTCACTAATCCCGTCAATACAATTAAGTGTTATGTTCCTTTAATTCTCACCGTTGCCAACCAGATTATCGAAATCACGCAGGGCGTCGCAATCGACCGCACCATGGATTATGAAGATGATCTGGAAAAGCGCGATTATCTGGCCGAAGCGGGATGAGGTGTTACTATGCAATTCCATATTTCATTTTAAAATCATCAATCCAATCTCTATGGTTTACGCTTCGTTTAAGTTGTTCTACTAGCTCTTGTATGCTGATCGAAACAATGCGATTTTGATATGCTGGAGGAATAAATTCCATAAGAAATGGCATGATGCCTTTATAAATACCATTGGCCTTACAGTAAAAGACAGGACTTCGATCATCGCTCAACAAAACAAAAATGCCGCCCTTTTTTAGACTAAATAAAATTTCTCTAAAAAACTGGTAATGGGCTACAAAGATGCATTGCTTCTCCTCTTTAATGCTTTCGTCAAATCCGTATTCTTCCATTAAATCCCAATAGTTCCTTCCAATAAAATGCAAATAACAATTATTTTTCTGTTTCAAAGGGTTTCGTCCTTCGCAATCGCCATTTGCGAACACTGAACACCCGCCAAACTCCTGCTCTACAAGTTTGCTTTCAATAAAAAATATCGGCTTTCCAGAAGCATCATTAAGGACAATATCAATAGATGTTGGTTGGCCTGTATCTTCGTTGAAAATATTTCTATCCTCGTATTCAAATACAGCGCTTGCTACTTTAGCCGCTATGGGAATGTTTCTGCTTTGCAAAACATAGATAAGGGGTGAATAATCTTTTCTTGTTATTAATGGACCAATAAGATTGAAAGCCATTGCCTGACTACTTAACCCGTGATGAACATATTTGTGGAGGGGAAAAAGGTTGCTATTGTTTTCGCATTCTACCTTGCACTGTTTGATATACATCACTACTTCTTCTAGAATTATGTTTTTATTCCAATCATTCCATTGTGACAGGCAATAATTCATTTTGGGATGAATTTGAAACTGCTTGGCGGCAAACCAATTGGCAGCAGCGGTACGTAATTGTTTCACGTAATCATTGTGTCGAAGGAATGGCCATTCTTGTGCCAATTGTCTGCTATTCATTATTGGTTTGCTTTTCACCATCGCCCTAATCGACTCATGGTTGAAGTGACCCAATCATCACAGCCCGTTAGGAGTTCTTTAACTTTTGCCTTTCTTGATTTTAGTGGATTTGAACTGATTGGTATAGTTGCATCGAGACGGGGCACCATTCCGTCAAAATCGGTTATTATCTTCTTTCCTTTATAGTTCGCAACGTACCAGTGAATGAACTTAATCGCATCATCGATTGATTCCGGAGACTGTGGATTGAAAGTTGTATATGTATATCGATAAGGCTCATGTTTCAGGGTCGTCTGGAACATGGTCCACGCAGTTGCCCAAGGATGGGAATTGTTCTGTGTAAATTTTAAAGATAGCGGCGAAGCAATATAAAGATAGCATTTAGGCAAGTTCGGACGATATCTTAAACTGTTCGCTGCCTCTGATGATAATGTCGCGCCAATCGCTCTAGGGATTAGCTCTGAAAAGGGTAATTCATCATGAACATGAAGTATACCTTCAATCGTTTTTAGATAAGGTGCACCTGTTGTACAGTGCTTCTGATATTCTCTATAGACTGATTGCGACACAACTACAGGTATTCCGTAGTCGCATCGCCAATTATCTTCATCTACAAGGCTCATATACATATAATGATCTATGTCATTTCTTCCGTGACTAATTCTGACGCTACCAAAACCAGCAGAAATCACCATTGCTTTTCCGTTTGGGTTGAGGACATCATAACTAGAGACCTTATTGTTGAACTTGGCGTTGGGATCTATTTGCCTTTGTCCATGATGTAATGCATCTATTCCTTCGGTTGTCCAAATACGCCCCGGAAGCTTTGGTGCCCACTCTGTTAAAAACACCTTTTTGAACTTCAGCATATCACCATTCTGAAGACGCCAAAAAGCAGCACCTTTCTCACCGGCAAATCTATCTTTGAGCATTGAGTACCAAAAAGAGTTGATAGATGAAACTGCTTTTGACGTACCCGTAATTGTTTTAACCTTCAATTTGAGAAAATCATACAATTTCAGATATCCGATCACATCATCCCATATTTGACCAAAAACTTTTTTTGCAGCTTCCTTTTCAAGTAGTTCGTTCATCGAAACTCCTTTTATTTCTATGTCTGACAATTAATATATAAACTTCACTTTTTGATAAAATAGAGAGTTGTCTCCATTTTAACCATTATTTTGGTTAAAACAGAGACTCACTTTTTGAATAAAGGCAGCTATCAATAAAAGGTTTCATTGTTTTATACACTTCTGGATATTCTTCTTCTAACAATAAACTGTTCTTTGAAGAAACATTGATTACTGTTCCCTCAAATTCAACATTTTCCGTGTTTTCTAAACCAAGGATTAGCTGACTATTTTCAGGCTGTCGCTCTTTGATGAATTTCAATAATCTGGGTAAGTTAATATCATCTTGTCCTTGTTGATTGGGTTCGTCTATTATAATTGGACAAAAAACAGTAGAGCTATATTTATTGATTAAATGAAGAATGGAAAAATAATAAGCTGCTAAAGCTCTAGGTAATGTGCTTCCAACTTCATTGATGTTTGTCGTGATTTTTTTGATATCACTCTGCTGTTGTTCAAAAACCGTTTTAATTTGTTTCCTGCCTTCACTATCGATAATATCTTTAAGCTTAACTTCACCTTGTCTCCTGTGTAATATTTCTTCGATTTTTTGTTTTTCTTCAAGGGAAGAAACAAACTCTTTATCTGTATCAACTATTTTTTCATTAACATCATTTAGATCTTTATTTAATTGCAGAAATAACTCTGAACATCTTTGCTCGTCTTGCGCGATCGCAAACCGTTCAGAAAAATTATTCTCATATTCCGCACCACAAGTTGGACAAGAAACATGATCTTCCAATTCCTCAAGTGAATATTTATAATCCTTTTGATTTTCAGATAATGCTAG
>Ga0187875_10000171_pt1 | contig 59337 bp, 50 predicted proteins | sample June2016WEW_17_1_2_FD_132978 | JGI IMG/M metagenome (GOLD analysis project Ga0187875, IMG submission 132978) | Peatland microbial communities from SPRUCE experiment site at the Marcell Experimental Forest, Minnesota, USA - June2016WEW_17_10 | ecosystem: Environmental > Terrestrial > Soil >... | reverse complement strand
GGTGACCGGCCAGGTGGTGAACAGCGAGTCGGTGCCCGACGGAGCCCAGGCGGTGGTCGTCAACCTGACCGCGATCGACGGGAGCGCGTCCACCTTCCTCACCGTGTTCCCGGCCGGATCGGCCGTCCCCACCGCCTCCAACCTGAACGTCGGGCCGGGGAACAACGAGGCCAACCTGGTGGTGGTGGCGCTGGGCACGGGAGGCGAGCTCTCCCTCTACAACGCTCAGGGGTCGATCAACGTCGCGGTCGACGTCGAGGGGTACTTCGCGGCGCCGACGGGCGCGTCGGGGACGTTCCACCCCATCGCCCCGCTGCGGCTCTGCGACACGCGCTCCGGCATGGACACCGCCTGCTCCGGCACCCCGCTGACCGCGGGGGCCTGGCAGAAGGTGGTGGTCTCGGGATGCCCCGAGGGCGACCCCGGCTGCTCCGAGTCGGTGCCCAGCGACGGCACCGCCGACGCGGTGGCGCTCAACCTGACCGCCGTGGACGGCTCCTCCGGGACCTACCTCAGCGTGGTGCCGCCGAACGGCAGTGATGCCTGCCCGACCACGACGCCGAGCTTCTCCAACCTCAACGTGGGGGCTGCGCACAACCTGCCCAACCGGGTGATCGTGCCGCTGGGCCCGGAGCAGGACGTCTGCGTCTACAACTCGCTGGGGACGATCAACTACATCCTGGACATCAACGGCTGGTTCGGGGATGGGAGTGAGAGCACGCCGGGCGCGCTCTTCTACGCCATCTCGCCCACCCGCATCTGCGACACGCGCCCGGTGAGCGAGGTGGGTTATTCCACCGAGTGCACCAATCAGATCCTGACCCAAGGGGACACCCTGACCATCCCTGTGGCGAGCGTCGACGGCATCCCCTCGGAGGCCGTCACCTCTCCGCCGGTGGCGGTGATCGCCAACGTGACCGCGGTCAACGGGACCTCCGGGACGCTCTTCACCATCTACCCGGCCGGCATCTCTCTGCCGCTCGCCAGTGATCTCAACATCGACGCCTCCCAGAACATCCCGAACCTGGTGATCGTGCAGGTGCCGACCACCGGCACCGGCGCCGGGGAGATCGACCTCTTCAACGATCTGGGCACCATCAACGCGGTCGTGGACGTCTCCGGGTGGTTCGCGTGAGCCAGTCTCGGACCGTTCCCGGCGCGGACGGACAGCGCCACGTGAGCACCTCGCTCTAGGCCCGATCCGTCTCCCTTCTCGCGAGAGTCCAGGCCTCGGTCCCCTCCGGGGGACCAGGTCTGGGCCGCGGGGCTCACTCCAGGACGCTGCGCAGCATCCAGGCGGTCTTCTCGTGGATCTGCATCCGCCGGGTCAGGAGGTCGACGGTGGACTGGTCCCGGGCCGCCTCGGCCACCGGGAAGATCTCGCGGGCCACCCGCACCACCGCCTCCTGGTCCTTCTCGAGACGCCGCACCATCTCGGTGGCGGCGGGGGTGTCGGTGTCCTCGGTGATGGTGGCGAGAGCCGAGAACTCGCGGTACGAGGCGGGGGCCCGCACGCCCAGCGCGCGGATCCGCTCAGCGATCTCGTCGACGGCCAGGGCCAGCTCCATGTACTCGGTCTCGAACATCAGGTGAAGGGACGAGAACATCGGCCCGGTCACATTCCAGTGGTAGTTGTGGGTCTTGAGATAGAGGGTGTACGTGTCGGCGAGCAACCGGGAGAGACCCCCGGCGACCGCCGAGCGCTCGTCGGCGGGGATCCCCATCTCGATGTCGGAAGTGACCGTTGCCATGCCGAGCCCTCCTGAAGTCTGTCCGATGGCCCCCATGATCTTCCTCTGACCCCCACCCGCCAGAGGCGGACGCCATCGGACCCATTCCGGCGTTCGGACCGGCGAAACGTGGAGCGGTCAGGCGGGTCGCCCAAGGGTCGGGCGGGTCGCTCCGGGTCAGGCGGGTCGCTTCGCAGGCGTGTCGGCCGGGGTCAGGCGCGTCCCCACAGCGCGAGGGGGTCGTCTCCGGGCCTGAAGCCGGCGGCCTCGGCGACCGCGGCCGCGTCGGCCAGTCCGGCCGCCAGGTGCTCGGGGCGATGGGCGTCGCTGCCGAAGCTGATCGCCTCGCCGCCGGCCTCGCGCCACCAGCGCAGTGGCAGCAGCCCGGGGCAGGGACCCCGGGGCGGGCCCATGGCCCGGCTGCTGTTGACCTCCAGGGTCCGGCCGCTCCGGGCCAGGGCGACCAGCACCCCGCGGTACTCGTCCTCGAAGTCGCGTTCGTCGAATCTCACGGTCGAATGCGGCCAGTACCGCTTCGGGTAGTCGAGGTGGGTCAGGATCGCAAACGGCGCGGTGCTCTCCGCCAGCTCCCGGGTGGCGGTCAGATAACGGCGGAAACGTGGGTCCGCCTGCCCGGGTGAGAGCAGCTCCGGGACGCTCATGTCGACGAGCTCGCCCTCCACCTCGATGCAGTGCATCGATCCGAGGATCCGATCCAGGGGACGGTGCGCGAGCACCGAGGCGCACTGGGCGGGGAAGAGGTTGGGCTCGCCCAGCTCGACCCCCGACTCGATCCGCAGGCCGGGGAACGCGGCGCGGCAGCGGTCGATCGCGTCCCAGTACCCAGCGATGTCGAGGTACCCGCCGCGCGTGGGGGTGACCGGCGTCCGAACCGGCCAGCGATGCCCGGGTAGGTGCCCCGGCGACCACGCCCAGCGATTGGGTGGCGCGGCCGTCGCGGGCGGGGTGGAGTCCTTTCGCGACCCCGCCTCCGGCGGTGCCGCCCCGGCCGGCGGGGCCGCGACCCAGGCGTTGAAGTCCGCGTGCTCGGTGAAGGCGAGCGCGGGGAGACCGAGCTCGACCGCTCGGGCGCAGGTGGCGGTCATGGCGCCGAAGGCGGCGTCCCACGACCATTCGCTGTGGACGTGCCGGTCGGGGAGCCGCGCGGGGTCGAGCACGGCTCGCAATCCTGTCATTTCCGGCGCCGGCTGCCGCGCCGGGCTGCGCTACCGTCGCTGTCGTGAGCACCGACCACGTCGCCGGCGTCGACACCCGACCCCTCCCCCCGGCACCCCGCGCGGGTGCGGGCGCGGTGCGGGTCGCCGAGGTCACCGCGGAGACCGGGGTGGACGATCCCCCCGAGCTGCCGCTCCACCTCGCCGGCGAGCCGGGAACGGTGGCCCTCCAGCTCCGGACCACGGTGCGCCGGGTGGCGGTCGGTGCCGGGCTCGCCCGCAAGCCCGATCTCCTGGCCGCGGTGCGTGCCCTCCCCGGCCTTCCCGGCCTGGCCACCAGCCCCGCCGGCGGAACCTTCGTCATCGGGGGCCCGGGATGGATGGGCCTCTGCGCGGTCGGGGTGCCTCCTCCCGAGCGGGGGATGCCCCTCGACTGGATGAATGATTCGCTCAGCTCCTGGTTCCGCTCCGCGCTCGCCGGGTTCGGCGTGGACGCCGTCAGCGGGCGCGTGGACGGCGGATGGTGCCCAGGCTTCAGCGACGTCGCCGCCGGCGGTCGCAAGCTGATCGGGCTCGGCTACCGGGTCACCCGCGAGTGGGTGGTGATGCGCGGGATGATGGCGGTCGCCCCCATCGCCGAGGAGGACATGGACCTGCTGGTCGCCTGCCACCGGCTGATCGGCGTCGAGGTCGTGCCCGCGGCCAACACCTCGCTGGCCGAGGCGGCCCGCCTCCCCGGTCTCGGCGTCCCCGCGGTCATCGATCGCTGGCGAGATGTCCGCACCGCCGCCGGCTGAGCCGGACACCGCGGCCGCCCTGCCGGCACCGGCGGGGATCGATCCCCGGCCCGACGTCCGAGCCGCCCGCTGGGCGCCCTTCGTCCCCTTGCTGGTGGCGCTGGCGGCCCTGGCAGCGGTGGTGCTGGTCCCCAACCTCTACAGCGATCCGAACGGTCTCGACCCCTACACGCTGCGGGCCAGCGCGGTTGCCCTCGGGCTGCTCGCCATCGCCCTGGTGGTGCCCGGCCTCGCCCGCGCCCGGCTGGTGCTGGTCAGCCTGGTGGCGATCACCCTCTCCTGGTCCGCCTTCCTCGGCGCCCCCACCCTGCTCGCCGACGCCGGAGTCCAGCAGACCGGCGACCAGGCCAACCTCAACGCGTCGGTGGCCTGGTTCGGGGTCACCGCGCTCATCCTCGTCCTGGTCTGGCTGGTGCTGCGCCGCGACCACCCCCGCCTCCGGTTGCTCCACCTCGGCTGGCCCGCCGCCGGCTGGGCGGTGGGTGGCACCGCACTCTTCTTCCTCGTCTTCCTGCTCATCCCCGCAGGCCTGCTCGGCCGCGAGGGGCTGGCCATCCCGGCGCTGCTGCGCGACGCCCCCTGGCTGGTCCCGGCCAACATGCTCCAGGGCGCGGCCCAGGAGCTCCAGTTCCGCGGACTCCTGCTCGGCAGCCTGGAGCGGTTCAGCTCACCGCTGGTGGCCAACGCCTGCCAGGCGGTGGTCTTCGGGCTGGCTCATCTCGCCATCGTCTACCAGGGACCGGTGGCTCCCTTCGTGCCCCTCACCATGCTGCTGGGCTTCGTGCTCGGCTGGGTGACCCAGCGGACCGGCTCGATCTGGCCGGCGATCGTCGTCCACATGGTCGCCGACATCGTGGTCACCCTCGCCGTCCTCCCCGGCCTGTACGGCTTCTAGAGGTCCCGCGAGCGCCGGCCCGCGGCCAGCGGCTACCCGGCCGCCGAGCCGTCGAGATCCGGAGCCACCACCTTGCCGGAGGCGACGCTCGCCCGCGCCGCCTCGATCACCGCGAGCACATCGTGCCCGGCCCGGGCGGGCACCGGCACCGGTCCCTCACCGCGGACCGCCGCGGCCATCTCCCGGTAGAAGTCACCGTACCGTCCAGCGGGGAGCGGCAGCTCGCGGGTGGCGCCGCCCTCCCCGCCCTCGGTGAGCACGGCCCGCTGGCTCCCGTCCGGGCCACCGTAACCGGGGTCGCTGGGATGGCCGCCGGCCCTGATGTAGCTCTCCTGAGGGTCGAGGCCCCACACCTCGAACGCCCGGCGCCTGCCCCACACGCGCCAGCGCGGCCCGATCGAGGGAGCGGCGGTGCTCATCCAGAGGTGGGCGCGCGCGCCGCCGGTGAACTCCAGGGCAAGGAAGCAGTCGTCATCGGACACCGCGCCCGGGCGCGCCATCGAGATCTCCGCGTACACGCGTCGAGGGCTGCCGAGCAGCACGTGCGCCTGATCGATCAGGTGGCTCCCGAGATCGAGCAGGAGGCCGCCGCCCCCCTCGGGCGGGGTCTCCTCACGCCACGAGGCGTTGTTGACCTCCGGTCGGAACCGCTCGAAGCGGCTCTCGACCCGGAACAGCCCGCCGAGCTGGTCGCCGGCGAGCAGCTCCCGCAGGAGCAGGAAATCGCTGTCCCACCTCCGGTTCTGGAAGGCGGCCAGCGGCCGCCCGGTGCGCTCGGCCGCCGCCAGCATCGTCCCGGACTCCCTGGTGCTCAGCGCGATCGGCTTGTCGACGACCGCGGCGAGACCGAGCTCGAGGGCGGTGATCGCCTGCGTGGCGTGGAGGTGATTGGGCGTGGCCACCACCACGAGCCCGATGCCCCCGGTGTCGTTCCAGAGCTGGTCCGCCGTGGCGAGCAGGCGGGCGTCGGGGAAGTCGCGCTCCGCCCGCTGGCGTCGCTCCGGGTTGGCGGTGACGATCGCCCTCACCTCGAGGCTCGGCGTGGCCGCCACCAGCGGCGCGTGGAAGACCTGACCGGCCAGCCCGTACCCGACCACCGCGACCCCGATCCGCTCCACGGATCGAGAGTGTGGCACGTCGGCCCCCGTATAGCCGCGAGGAGAGCCGGGCACCTCTGCGGCCAGGGCCCCGAGGTGGACCGAGTGCGTCAATCGTTCGGCACGCAAACCGCTATGCTGCCGCCGCACGCCCCACTCCGGAGGCATTCCATGACCCAGTCAGGCTTCCCCCCCACCCCGGATCCTGCCTCCCCAGAGGGCGCGGATCCCTACGCGTCGACGTCCCCCCTGGGGGCTCCGGCCGATTGGTACACGGCGTGGACGCCCGACGCAGCCGCGGCGTCACCGGTCCCCGCGCCCCCGGGGACCCCCCCAACCCCGGCGCCGTACGGCATGCCCCCCGCCGCGGCTGGCCCCGCGGCCTCCGCCGCCGGCACGCCGGAACCGTATCAGCCGGCCGGTTACGGACCGGTCGCGTATGGGCCCCCGCCCCCGGCCGCCTACGGCCCCCCACCCTTTGGGCCGGCAGCCTCCGGGCAGCAACCAGGCTATGCCCGAGCCGGCCAGGTGCCGATGCGGCTGTTCTTGCGCCGGCGGGCCATGCGCATCATCGGGACGGGCGCACTCCTCCTCATCGTCGGCATCGTCATCACCGCGGCGACCTACGGCGCTGCCTCCAGCAGCCCGAACGGCGGGGTCTATTTCGTCCCGTGGGGCCTCGTCCTCGTCGGGGCGCTCTGGATCTTCCGCGGGGTCGGCCTGCTCATGAGGTCGTCGAGAGTCCCCTGACGCGGCCTGGTCCGCCACCGGTTGGGCCCGCGCCGCCCTCGCGGGCGGCCGGGGACCCTGCAATCGCGCTCGCGGGCCGATCAGGCGACAGCGCGTATGCTCGACTCCCCGACCCGTTTGCGGAGATGGCCCGATGAGCCAGCCAGGCTACCCCTCCTCGCCGGACCCCGCGTCCCCCGGAGGCTCCGACCCCCTCACTCCGTCCCCCGTTCCCTCGGGAGACCAGGCCGGCTGGTATGCGCCATGGACGCCCGACCCCGGCCTCGGCGCCCCGCCGGCGTCCGCGCCGGGAGGTCAGCCCCCCGCCGCTGCGGGGGACCCCGCGAGCCCCGGGCAGGCGCCATTCGGCCAGCCCCCCTACGGCCAACCCCCGTACGGCCAGCCCCCCTACGGCCAGCCCCCCTTTGGCCAGCCCGCATCCGGTGAGCCTCCGTACGGGCAGCCCCCGTACGGTCAGCCCCCTTACGGGCAGGGACCGTTCGGCCAGGGGCAGGGCCAGGGCCCATACGCGCCCGGCCCATTCGGCTATGGCATGGGGTATCGGGGGTGGCGGCGCGGCATGTACGGGCCGATGGCCGGGCGGCAGGCCGGACCCTACCTCCGACGCCGGGCGATCACCCACACACTGATCGGCGCCTTCATGCTGGCCATCGGCATCGTGGTCACGGTCGTCAACCTGAACGCCATCTCCGGGGGGGCGGGGTTCCTCTACGTCCCCTGGTTCCTGATCGTGATCGGAGCCCTCTGGTTCTTCGGCGGGCTGAGCATGCTCGCCCGCACCTCGAGGTTCCGCTGAGGCGTCCGGTGAGGTGAGGACGGGCGGGACGCCGGCCCGGCGCCGGCGGGTGCGCGGGGCCGCGGCGGCGATCGCCCTGGCCCTCGGCGCCCTGGCCGCGGTGTCGACGGCGGCCGTCCCCGCCGAGGCCGACGCCCCCTGGTGGCAGCTGGCGGGATTCGCCGGCCAGACGGTTTCGCGGGTCGCCGTGGTCCAGGGGCGGGTCACCGCCCTGGTGGCGGGGAGGGCCGTCGTGCAGGCGAAGGATGGCTTCGTCCCGGCCGCCGCTCCCCCTCCGCCGCCGGCCGCTCAGGTCACCGTCAAGGGGCGCACCTGGTCGATCAGCGCCGCCGGCGAGGTGCTGGTCGGCGACGACGGCCGCTCGCCGAGCCGCGACCCCGGCAGTCCCGACCTCGGGGCGGGCGCCCACCTCATCGCCGCCCCGCTCGCGACCCCGGGGGTCGTGATCGCCGTCAGCACCTCGGGGACGGTCTGGCGCCGGTCATCCGGCGGCGGCTGGTCGGTCTCGCTGGCGCTGCTGCCGAACACCCTGGTCACCGGAACGCCGGCGGTCACCGGCCTCGCCGCCTTCAACACGATCGCGGTCAGCGGCGTGGTCTACCTGGGCACCGACGGCTACGGGACCCTGCTCACCTCCGACAGCGGGGACGACTGGGTGAGGGCGGACCCGGGCCTGCCGGACGGCGTCCTCGCTCTCGCCGCCGACCCCAGCGGCTCCACGCCGGCGATCTGGGCGGCCACCCGTCAGGGGCTCTACGTCCACCGGCTCCAGGCGATCCCCTCCATCCCCAACTACTCGGGGGGCAGCCTCACCGGGAAGTGGATCGCCACCATCGCCCTCGGCCTCGGGGTGATCCTGCTGGCCGGGATCCTCCTGATCGCCTGGTCCCGCCGCTGGCCCGTTGCCCGGGGTGACAAATCTCCTACATGACCTCAATCTTGCTTGGCAAGAATGGTACAGTCCATGTAGAATGTTCCCGGAAAGTCCCGCCACTGGTGATTCGGTTCTGACTTATCGCGATATATCGCTATACTACGTTGAGACAACCCGCCGGAGCGCCGTGAACCATGGCAACTCGGCGGGGCGACGACGGCCCCCGGCCCCCAACCCAGCAGGAGATCAGAGGATGACGGCAGCGGACGGCCGCGCTCGGAGGTCCGGCTCATGACCCTGGTCCGCATGATGCTGGTGCGCCTTCGCGCCTACCGGGTGTACGTCTCGATCGTCCTGGCGCTGATCGTCGTCCAGACGATCCTCGGCCTCTACCTGCCCAACCTCACCGCCGACATCATCAACAAGGGCATCACCGTCGGCGACGTCGGCTACATCTGGCACACCGGCGCGTGGATGCTGGTGCTCACGCTGCTCTCGGGCGTGGCCGCCGTCGTGGCCACCTACTTCGCGGCCCGCACCTCGATGGGGGTCGGGCGCGACCTCCGCGCCATCGTGTTCGGGCGGGTGATGGGTTTCTCGGCGCGCGAGATGAACAGCTTCGGGACCGCCTCGCTGATCACTCGCAACACCAACGACGTGCAGCAGATTCAGATCTTCCTGCAGATGGCCCTGACCCTGATGGTGGCGGCGCCGATCATGATGGTCGGGGGCGTGATCATGGCGCTCCACGAGGATGTCACCCTCTCCGTGCTGCTGGTCGTGGCCGTCCCGCTGATGGCCCTGATCGTCGTCGGCATGCTCTTCCTCGCGGTGCCGCAGTTCAAGTCGATGCAGGTGAAGATCGACAAGATCAATCAGGTGCTGCGCGAGCAGATCACCGGCGTCCGCGTGATCCGCGCCTTCGTCCGCTCCGACGACGAGGAGCGCCGCTTCGCGGCCGCCAACGCCAGCCTCACCGCGACCGGCCTGCGGGTCAACCGGCTCTTCGTGCTCGCCATGCCCCTGATGATGGCGATCATGAACCTCTCGAGCGTCGCGGTCCTCTGGTTCGGCGGGCACCTGATCGCCAGCGGGCAGATGCCGATCGGCAACCTGACCGCGTTCCTCGCCTACATCCTCCAGATCCTCATGTCGGTGCTCATCGCCGTGGTCATGTTCATCCTGGTCCCGCGCGCTCAGGCCAGCGCCGAGCGCATCGCCGCGGTGGCGCGGGTGCAGCCGGCGATCCGGAGCCCCGAGCACCCCGTGAGCCCCGCCACCGCGAGGGGGGTGGTCGAGTTCCGCGACGTCACCTTCGGCTACCCGGGCGGAGAGCAGCCGGTGCTCCGCGACGTCTCGTTCCGGCTCCGCCCCGGCGAGACCACCGCCATCATCGGTGGCACCGGCGCCGGCAAGACGACGCTCCTGAACCTCATTCCCCGGTTCTTCGACGCAACCTCCGGGACGGTGCTCATCGACGGCGTGGACGTGAGGGAGCGCACCCTCGACGAGCTCTGGGCGTGCATCGGCCTGGTGCCCCAGCAGGCGTTCCTCTTCAGCGGGACGGTCGCCGACAACCTGCGCTTCGCCGACGACAACGCCAGCGACGCGGATCTCTGGCACGCGCTCCAGGTGGCCCAGGCCCGTGAGTTCGTGGCCACCATGGGCGGCCAGCTCGAGGCGCCCATCGACCAGGGTGGCACCAACGTCTCCGGCGGCCAGCGGCAGCGCCTCGCCATCGCCCGGGCGCTGGTGAAGCGACCTCTGATCTACCTCTTCGACGACTGCTTCTCGGCGCTGGACGCGGCGACCGACGCGCGGCTGCGGGCCGAGCTGAGCGCCGAGACCCGGGACGTGACCGTGGTGATCGTGGCCCAGCGGGTGAGCACCATCCTGAACGCTGACCGGATCATCGTCCTCGACGACGGTGCGGTGGTCGGCTCGGGTACCCACGAGGAGCTCATGGTCTCCTGCCCGGAGTACCGCGAGATCGTCATCTCGCAGCTCGGGGAGAACGCGGCATGATGGCCCGCGGCCCGGGAGGCGGGCAGCGCAGAGGCGGGGGCTTCGGCGGCCCGCACGGGATGATGGGAGGTGGGCCGCCCCAGAAGGCCAAGGATCTCGGCAAGGCTCTGCGCCAGCTCCTCGGGCGGCTCCGCCCCGACCGCTGGTGGATCGCCGGTGCCGCCGCCATCGGTTCGGTGGGCGTCGGGTTCACGGTCGCCGCGCCGCGGATCATCGGCAACGCGACCAACGTGCTCTTTGACGGTCTGATCGGCAAGACCATCGGCAAGACGCTTCCCCCCGGGACCACGCAGGCCCAGGCGGAGGCGTACCTGAGGCTGCACGGCCAGAGTCAGCTCGCCACCATGCTGAGTGGCACCACCGTGACCCCGGGCCAGGGCATCCAGTTCAACCAGCTCGGCATCGACCTCGGGGTCGTGGCCCTCCTCTTCCTGCTCGGGGCATTCCTGAGCTGGGGTCAGGGCTACATCATGGCCGGGGTCGCGCAGCGGACCGTCTCGGGGATGCGCCGCGACGTGGAGGCCAAGCTCGCCCGCCTGCCCCTCCAGTACTTCGACAGCCATCCGCACGGCGACGTGCTGAGCCGGGTCACCAACGACATCGACAACGTGACCACCACCCTCCAGCAGGGCCTGAGCCAGCTGCTCACCTCCTTCCTCACCATCATCGGCGTGCTGGTCATGATGCTGACGATCAGCTGGCTGCTGGCGCTGATCTCACTGGTGATGGTGCCGATGTCGATCGGGGTGACCTTCCTGGTGGCCCGCCGGTCGCAGAAGCATTTCGCGGTCCAGTGGGAGCGGACCGGTGCCGTCAACAGCCTGGTCGAGCAGACCCACACCGGCCACACCCTGGTCCAGGTCTTCGGGAGGTCGAGGAAGACCCTGGACGACTTCGAGCGTGAGAATGAGTCTCTCTACGAGCCGAGCTTCCGCGCCCAGTTCCTCTCCGGCATCATCCAGCCGGCGATGATGTTCCTCTCCAACCTGAACTACGTCGCCATCGGTGTCATCGGCGGCTACCTGGTGGTGTCGGGCAACATCTCGCTCGGCGACATCCAGGCCTTCATCCAGTACTCGCGCCAGTTCACCAACCCGATCATGCAGATCGCCAGCCAGATGAACCTCCTGCAGTCGGGCCTGGCCTCCGCCGAGCGTGTCTTCGAGTTCCTGGCCGCCGACGAGCAGGTGCCGGAGCGGCCTCACCTGGCCGCCCTGCCCTCTCCGGAAGGCCATGTCGTGCTGGAGAACGTCTCCTTCCGGTACCACCCCGACAAACCCCTCATCCAGGAGTTCGACCTGGATGTCCGGCCCGGCGAGACGGTCGCCATCGTGGGCCCCACCGGAGCCGGGAAGACGACCATCGTGAACCTGCTGATGCGGTTCTACGAGATCGACTCGGGCCACATCTACATGGACGGGGTCGATGCCCGCGATCTCTCCCGCGAGACCATCCGGAGCATGTTCGGGATGGTGCTGCAGGACACCTGGCTGTTCGCGGGAAGCGTCCGCGACAACATCGCCTACGGCAAGAGCGGTGCGACCTTCGACGAGGTGGTCGCCGCGGCTCGGGCGGCGCACGCCGACCACTTCATCCGAACCCTTCCCGAGGGCTACGACACGGTGCTGGACGAGGACGCCTCCAACATCTCCGCGGGGGAGCGCCAGCTGCTCACCATCGCGCGGGCGTTCCTCGCCGATCCGGCCATCCTGATCCTGGACGAGGCCACCAGCAACGTCGACACCCGGACCGAGGTGCTCATCCAGGAGGCGATGGCGCGGCTGCGCCACGGACGCACCAGCTTCGTGATCGCCCACCGCCTCTCCACGATCCGCAACGCCGACGAGATCGTGGTGATGAACGCGGGCCGGATCGTGGAGCAGGGCAGCCACGCCGAGCTGATGGAGCGCCGCGGCTTCTACCACGACCTCTACGCGAGCCAGTTCGCCAACGCCCTCGTCGAGGAGGCGAGCTGAGATGGCCGCCGGTCACACCCCGCTCAGCGCCGGCTCCACGGCTCCGAGCACCGGCGCGGCAGCTCCGAGCACCGGCACCACCGTTCCGAGCACCGGCTCCACCGCTGCGAGCACCGGCTCCACCGCTGCGAGCACCGGCTCCACCGCTCCGAGCCGCGGCCCCCACCCATCCGGCAGCGGCGCCACCCCACCGGCGCCCTCCCGCGCCGAGCTGATCGAGCGCTTCCTGGAGCTCCAGCCGCGGATGCGGCGCTGGTTCACCCGGGCCACCCCCGACGACCTCCACGCTCAGATGGGCGCGATCACGGTCCAGCAGATGCACACCCTCCACGCCATCGCCCGTCGCGGCGGGGTCACCATGGGGGAGCTCGCCGGCTGCCTCGACGCCGCCTCGCTCAGCAGCGCCACTCAGATGTCCGATCGCCTCGTGAAGCTCGGGCTGGTGGAGCGCCTGAGCGATCCGGCGGACCGGCGCCTGGTCCGCGTGGTCATGAGCCAGCGGGGCCGGGATCTCCTCCACCGGAGGGAGGCCGCCTGGCGGGAGGGGGTCGGCCGGCTGCTCGAGGCCCTCACCGACGAGGAGTGCGCCACCCTGGTGCGGTTGCTGGAGCGAGCGGCCGGGCCACCTCCGACTGACGAGACGACCGCCTGGGAGCCCACCCCGCGCCCCTGAGGATCCCACCCGGCGCCCCTGAGGAGCCACCCCGCGCTCCTGAGTCGGGACGGGTGATCTGACGGGAGCGATCGCGTCCCCGCCGGGCTCGGTTCGGGCACGGCGCGGTGGGATCGCCCCCGCGATCGGGGCTGCAACGCCGGCATCGGATCCGCGGGACTACCATCGGACCAGCGGTCTGCCCCCGCCCCTCGGCACCCCCGGGTGGGCGGCCCCCACCGCCGCCGTCCCCGTTCTCCTCCCTTGAACATGTCTATCGGCACGACCTCCCAGCCCACCTACCGCAGCCTCCTGGAGGTCCGCGGGCTGCCGCGTCTGGTCGGCGCGGCCCTGCTCGGACGCATCGCCGGCCAGATGGCGTCGGTGGCGCTCGTCCTCTTTGCCTTGGAGCGGTTCCACTCCCCGGCGATCGCCGGGGTCACGGTGTTCGCCAGCGCCTTCCCCGGGGTGGCCATGAGCCCCCTCGCCGGGGCGATCCTCGACCGCAGCGGACGGATCAAGCTGATCATGCTCGACTACTCCATCGCCGCTGCGGCGATGGCCCTCATCGTCGTCCTGGGTGCCACCGGCGTGCTGAGTGCGGGCCTGCTGATCGGGGTCGCCGTGCTCAGCTCCTTCACCAACCCTCTGAGCAGCGCCGGCACCCGGACCCTCTTCCCGGTGCTGGTGCCTCGCCACCTCTGGGACCGCGCCAACGCCATCGACAGCTCCGGATACGTCGTGGCCGCGGTGGTCGGCGCCCCGCTCGCCGCGGTGATCGCCGGGGTGGTGGGGCGGCCCGCCGCCCTGGTCGCCACCGCCGTGGCGTACGCGGCGGCCGCGCTCTCGCTGGTGCGGATGTCGCCGCTGCCGCTCCCCCAGCGCCCGCAGAGCGGACGGCATGTCCTCCGCGAAGCGTGGGAGGGCCTGGCCTACGTTGCCCACAACCCCAGTCTTCGCGGCCTGGCGGTCAGCCTCTCGGTGTCCAACCTGGGCTCCGGGGTGCTCATCGTCGCCCTTCCGGTCCTGGTCCTCGACCACCTCCACCAGAACGCCGCCGTGGTGGGCCTGCTCTGGGCGCTCAGCGCGGTCAGCGGGGGGGTGGCCGCCGTGGTGACCGGGCAGCGGGGGAGCCAGGGACGCGAGCGGCGCCTGGTGCTGATCGGTCTGATCGCGGTCGGGGTCGCGCTGGCCGCGCTGGCGGCGCTCCCCGACCTCGCCGGGGTCGCCGTCGCCATGCTCGCGTACGGGGCGGCGGGCGGGCTGATCGACATCGGGATGTTCTCGATGCGCCAGCGCCGCACCGATCCCGCCTGGTTCGGGCGCGCCTTCGCGATCAGCATGTCGCTCAACTGGATGGGCAGCCCGATCGGCTCGGCGGTCGCCGGGCCGCTGATCGGTGCCGGGCTTGGCATCGCCCTGGTGGCGGGCGCGGGCGCCGCCTTCGCCGCGGCGTTGGCCGCCGCGCTGATGATCCCCGCTCTGGCCGGCGCCGCTCGCACCCTGGGGATGGTCGGCGAGGCGTCTCGCCCGAGCTGAGAACCGACCCGCCGCGGTCGGCGGTCTGCGATGATCGCCTGCGGAGATGGCAGACAGAGGAGCCGGGCTGGCGGACCGCGCGGGTGCCCTGCGCCGTCCTCCGCGCGTCTTCTCCATCGTCCTCGCCGGGGGCGAGGGCAAGCGGCTGTGGCCGCTCACCAAGGATCGGGCCAAGCCCGCGGTCCCGATCGGCGGGGTGTACCGGCTCATCGACTTCGTGCTGAGCAACCTGGTCAACGCCGACTACACCAGGATCGCGGTCCTCACCCAGTACAAGAGCCACAGCCTCGACCGTCACATCAGCCAGGCATGGCGGCTGTCGCCGCTCCTCGGCAACTACGTGACCCCGGTGCCGGCCCAGATGCGCCGCGGGCCGCGCTGGTTCTCCGGGTCGGCTGACGCCATCTACCAGAACTTCAACCTGCTGGGCGACGAGAAGCCGGACTACGTCCTCGTCTTCGGGGCGGATCACCTCTACCGGATGGACCCCCGCCAGATGCTCGCCCACCACATCGCGAGCGGCGCCGGGGTCACGGTGGCGGCGGTCAAGGTCCCGGTGGCGGAATCCAGCTCCTTCGGGATCATCGATTCGGACGGCGACCGGATCACCAGCTTCGACGAGAAACCGGCCCGGGCCAGGGGTCTCCCCGGCGACCCCGAACACTGCCTGGCCTCGATGGGCAACTACGTCTTCACCGCATCACTGCTCATCGACGCTCTGGTCGAGGACGCCGAGCGCCAGACCAGCCGCCACGACCTCGGCGGCGACATCATTCCCCGTCTGGTCCAGCGCGGAGAGGCGGCGGTCTACGACTTCGACAACAACGTGGTGCCGGGGAGCACCGACCAGGACCACGGCTACTGGCGCGACGTCGGGACCCTGGACGCCTACTACGACGCCCAGATGGACCTCATCTCGGTGGTCCCGATGTTCAGCCTCTACAACCTGGAGTGGCCGATCTACTCCTTCTACGGACCGCTGCCGCCGGCCAAGTTCGTCTTCGACGAGGAGGGCCGCCGCGGGGTCGCGGTGGACTCGATCGTCGCTCCGGGGGTGATCGTCTCCGGCGGGACCGTGCGCCGGTCCGTGCTCTCCCCCGGGGTGCGGGTGGGGCGCGGGGCCACCGTGGAGGGCAGCGTCCTGCTCGACGGGGTCGAGGTCGGCGAGGGCGCCGTGGTCCGGCGGGCGATCATCGACAAGGAGGTCACGGTGCCGCCGGGTGCCGTGATCGGCCAGGACCCCCAGCTCGAGGCGAGGCGCTTCACCGTCTCCGACAACGGGATCGTCGTGATCGCCAAGCGCCAGGTCGTCGGTCCGCTCGACTGATGCGGGTCGGCATCCTCACCCGCGAGTACCCCCCGGAGGTGTACGGCGGTGCCGGCGTCCATGTCGAGCACCTGACCGAGGAGCTGGCCCGTCACGTGACGGTGGCGGTGCACTGCTTCGGCAGGCCGCGCAGCTCGCCGCTGGTCGCCGCCGCCTACCGGCCCTGGGAGGCCCTCGAGGGAGGGCGCCCGGAGGACACGGCGCTGGCGGTGATGTCGGTGGACCTGGCCATGGCGCACGGTCTCGACGGGGTCGACCTCGTCCATTCGCACACCTGGTACGCGAACCTGGCGGGACACCTGGCCAAGCTGGTCTGGGGGGTGCCGCACATCTGCACCACCCACAGCCTGGAGCCGCTCCGACCCTGGAAGGCCGAGCAGCTCGGTGGCGGCTACGCCCTCTCCCTCTTCTGCGAGCGCACCGGCCTGCTCTCCGCGGATGCGGTCATCGCGGTCTCCGAGGCGATGCGCCGGGATGTGCTCAGCTGCTACGCGGGCATCGATCCCCACCGTGTCCACATCATCCACAACGGCATCGACGCCACCCAGTACCGCCCCGACCGCGGCGATGCCGCCCTGATCCGCCACGGCATCGACCCCGCCCGGCCGCTGGTCGTCTTCGTGGGGCGGATCACCCGGCAGAAGGGGCTCCCCCACCTTCTGCGCGCCGCCGTCGACATCGATCCGGCCGCCCAGCTGGTCTGCATCGCGAGCAGCCCGGACACCCCGGAGATCGCCGTCGAGGTCAGGGAGCTCCGCGACGCGGCGCGCGCCGGCGGCGCCTCGATCGTGTGGATCGAGGAGATGGTCGAGCGGCGTGAGCTGATCCAGGTGCTGAGCCACGCCACCGTCTTCGTCTGCCCGTCCGTGTACGAGCCCTTCGGCCTCGTGAACCTGGAGGCCATGGCCTGCGAGGCGGCGGTGGTCGCGAGCGCCGTGGGCGGCATCCCCGAGATCGTGGTCGAGGGGGAGACCGGCTTCCTGGTCCCCTGCGACCCGGAGGCGGTGGCCGCCGAGCCGGAGGCCGCGGCGCGCTTCGAGGCGGCTCTCGCGGAGCGGATCAACCGGCTGGTCGGCGACCCCGCTCTCGCCGCCCGCCTCGGGGCCGCCGGGCGGCAGCGGGTCCTCGACGACTTCACCTGGGAACGGGTGGCCGAGCGCACCCTGGAGGTCTATCGCGAGGTGCTCGCCGCCCCCGCGGCGGCGCCCGCGGGTTAGCTGCGCACCCGGCGGCGGAAGCGCGCCCGCCCGATCAGACCGCGGGGGGACTCAGTGGAATCGCGCCCCGGCGCCGGGGCCAGCACGGTGGCGACCGCGGTGGTGAGCCGGCGGCGGCCACGGCGCTCCCACTCCGGACCGCCCAGGGTTCGCCCGGCACCCTCCACCGCCTCGGCGTAGTCCCAAGCCCGGAGGTAGCGCTGGTGCGGCGCCTTGGCCATCCCGAACCTGACCAGCGGGATGATCTCGGGGGGCAGATCGGCGCCGGGAAGGGGGGCGCGCAGGTGCTGGTCGCGGACCATGACGGCGCCGCCCAGGTAGGGGGGGGCACCGGTCAGGCACTCGACGAGCACCACGGTGGCGGCGTAGAGGTCGGAGCCGATGGTCGGCTCGTCACCGCTCCAGAGCTCGGGCGCCATGTACTCGGGCGTTCCCGGGATCCAGCGGCCTCCCCGGGTGCGCGCGACCAGCCCCAGCTCGGCGACCCGGGCGACCCCCTGCCGGTCGACCATGATCTTCTCCGGCCGGAGGTCGCGGTGGAGGATCCCCTCGCGGTGGGCGGCCTCCAGGCCGAGCAGCGTGTCCCGCAGCACCACCAGCGTGGACTCGGGGTCGCGCAGCCATCCGCCGGCCATGAGCTGCCGGAGCGAGCCCCCGTCCACGTAGTCGGTGACCAGCGCCATCCCGAAGGCGTCCTCCACCCAGGCGCGGGTGCGGACCACGTAGGTGCCGTCGAGGTGGGCCACGATGGGGACCTCGGTGCGGAACCGTCGCAGGAACTCGGGGTCGCCGAGGAACTCCTGGGGCAGCTGGCGAAGGGTGACAACAGCGCCATCCTCTCCCTGCGCCGCATCGGCTCCGAGAGCGCCGGCTTCCGTGTCCCCGCCAGGCGGCATGCATCCCCGTCGTGCGCCCCGGGCCCGTGGGTCGGTCGTAATGCGAGTTGGGCCCGGATCGTCCTCCGCATGGTGAGGGGCGCGCATGTTCGCTGTCAACGCGGCGTCCGAGCGGCGCCCTGTCGCCGCCGCGAGCGCCGCGGCTGCGCTAGCCTGGCGGGCGTGCCCAATCGATGGACCCGGGTCCCCGGGGGCGCACCATCGCCTCCCGCGCGCTGGGTTGCTCCGCTCATCCCGCTCGCCGATCTCTTCATGTGGGCCACGTTCTCCCGGCCCGCCACCGGGAGTCTGCGGGCCACCTGGGTGACGCCGGCGACACTCGGGCTGTCGTTCGCGACCGCCGCCGGGGCCATCGCCGTCGTCGCCGTCTCTGCCACCGGCTGGTGGGCGGGAGGTGGGTGGTGGCCGGCGGGCGCGGGCATCGTCGCCGGACTGCTGCTGGCGGCCGGCGCGTCAGCGGTCGGAGTGGTCGGCGCCGCCCAGCGCCGCCACGTCTGAGCCCGCGCCGTGACCAACCGCCTCTCGACCGAGTCCAGCCCCTACCTCCGGCAGCACGCCGGCAACCCGGTCGACTGGTATCCGTGGGGGGAGGAGGCGCTGCGGGTCGCGCGTGAGACGGACCGGCCGATCCTCCTCTCCGTCGGGTACAGCGCCTGCCACTGGTGCCACGTGATGGCCCACGAGTCCTTCGAGGACGCCGGGATCGCCACCCTGATGAACGAGCTCTTCGTCAACGTCAAGGTGGATCGCGAGGAGCGCCCCGACATCGACGCCGTCTACATGCAGGCGGTCCAGGCGATGACCGGCCAGGGGGGATGGCCGATGACCGTGTTCCTGACCCCCGACGCGGCGCCCTTCTTCGGTGGGACCTACTTCCCGCCCGCACCGCGCCGGGGCATGCCCGGCTTTCCTGCCGTCCTCCGGGCCGCCCACGACGCCTTCCGGCGCAACCGCGCCGAGGTCGACCGCTCCGCCGCCGAGATCACCGGCACGCTGAGGGCCGTGCCCCTGCCCGAAGGGGCCGACCCCGACCCCCGCGTGCTGAGCAGGGCGGTCTCACGCCTCGTGGAGCAGAGCGATCCCCTGAGCGGCGGCTTCGGCGGCGCTCCCAAGTTCCCCCATCCGGCGGCGGTCGAGCTGCTCCTGCGCCACGGCTTCCCCGGGGCAGACGCCGCGGCGGCGACGGCCCTCACCACCCTGGATCGGATGCTGCGCGGGGGCATCTTCGACCAGCTCGGGGGCGGCTTCCATCGCTACAGCGTCGACGCCGGCTGGGCCGTGCCCCACTTCGAGAAGATGCTCTATGACAACGCCCAGCTCGCCGCCGTCTACCTCCACGCCCATCAGCTCGGTGGCGACGTCGCCCACCGGCGCGCGGTCGAGGCCACCCTCGACTACCTGGCCCGCGAGATGCTCCTCCCCGGGGGTGGCTTCGCGTCGTCGCAGGACGCCGACACCGAGGGCGTCGAGGGGAGGTACTTCGTCTGGACCGCCGCCGAGGTCGGCCAGGCCCTCGTCGGGGGCGCAGGCGCGGCGGTGGCCGCGGGCGAGGAGGGGGCTGGCGGCGAGCAAGACGCTGTACACGGCCAACCGGCGGTGGGCGGCGAGGCGGAGGCGGCGCTGGCCTGCCGCGTCTTCGGGGTGTCGCCGGAGGGGAACTTCGAGGACGGCCGCAGCGTGCTCTCGCTCGCCGTCTCGGCGGACGAGCTCGCCGCAGAGCTCGACGTGGGCCCGGTCGAGGCGGCTGCGCGCGTCGGGGGCCTGCGGCGCCGGCTGCTCGCCTTCCGCCGGCGGCGCGCCGCCCCCGGCCGCGACGACAAGGTGATCACCTCGTGGAACGGGCTGGCCGTGCGTGCCTTTGCCGAGGCCGGAGCGGCCCTCGACCGCCCCGATTACGTCGGGATCGCCCGTGCCTGCGCCGACTTCCTGCTCGCCGAGCTGGTGGTCGAGGGCCGGCTGCGCCGCACCTGGAAGGACGGCGCCGTCGGGGTCGGGGCCTTCCTGGAGGACTTCGCCTGCGCCGGCGACGGTCTGCTGGCGGTGTATGAGGCGACCGGAGAGCCCGGTTACTTCGACTCCGCCCTCGGCTTCGCGGAGGAGGTCGTGGCTCGATTCCGCGACCCGGGCGGCGGCTACTTCGACACCGCCGCTGACGCGGAGCCTCTGCTGGTCCGTCCCAGCGGCCTGGAGGACAACCCGCTCCCGGCCGGGCGCTCGATGGCCGCCCAGCTCTTCGTCCGGCTGGCGGGACTGACCGGCGAGCAGCGCTGGCGCGATCGGGCGCTGGAGATCGTGCGGCCGCTGGCCCCCGCGATCGGCCGTGCCCCGCTGGCGCTGGGCAGCCTCGCCTGTGTCCTCGACCAGCTGGTCTCGCCCTCCCGGGAGGTGGCGGTGGTCGGTGCCCCCGGCGCGCCGGCCACGCAGGCGCTGCTCCGCGAGGTCTGGCGCCGCCGCGACCCCCACCGGGCGCTGGCCTGGGGACCGGCGGCGTCGGTGCCCCTGCTGGAGGGCCGGCCGCTGATCGCCGGCCTCCCCACCGCCTACGTCTGCGAGGGGTTCGTCTGCCGGGCGCCGGTCACGGATCCGGAGGAGCTGGCCGCCCAGCTCGCGGCGGCGGATCGCCCGACCTGACCCCCATCCACGGCGAGCCGGTCCGATCCGGGCGGCGAACCTCCCAGGCCGCGTCCGGGCCTCTCCCGGGGGAGGGTATGGCCCCAACCGAGTTTAGGACTCTTCCGTCCTTAACCGCGGTGGGACGCGAGGTGGCCTCCCGGAGGCCGTCGCTAACCGCGCCGGGAGTCCAACCAGTCCTCGGCGGTGAGCTGGTACAGGTGGTGGTCCCGCCATCGCCCACCGACCATCGCGAAGCCGCGCAGGATTCCCACCCGCTGAAAGCCGTTGTTCTCGAGTGCGCGCGAGGAGGCGCGGTTGTCGATGTCGACGGTGGCGTGGATGCGGTGCAGTCCGAGACAGCCGAACGCGTGCCCGACCGCGAGACCGATGGCGCCGGTGGCGACCCCTCTCCGGCGGGCGTCCGGAGCCACCCAGTAACCGAGGTCAGCACTCTGGAGGATGTCCCGCCGGATCTCGTCGAGCGAGAGGGTGCCGACGATCGCACCCGCGGCGGTGATGACGAACCCCTCCACCGAATCGACGTCCAGGCAGGCCCGGATGCGCTCCCGCTGGCCGCCGGCGGTGAACCACTCGGGGGTGCGCCACGGGGCATCGGTGCTCAGCTCGGCCGCCGCCGCCGCGTACATCGCGGCCAGCTCCTCCGCGTCGTCGAGCTCCCAGGCGCGAAGACCGACGTCGATGCCGGAGCGGACCGCGGAGGCTGCCATCGTCCCACCGTAGCACTCGCGATTCCCCCCCGCCCGAGCGCGCTCGCCGGACGGCCGCCGGGGGACGCGGGTCATGCCGAAGCGACCACGCGACCTCCGCGGATCACCCGGGCAACGGGATTGGACCCCAGGTGGTAGCCGACCTCGAGCCAGTTCCGCGTCTCGAGGACCAGCGCGTCGCAGCGCAGCCCCGGCAGCAGCCGTCCGCGGTCGACCAGCCCCAGGGCGTGGGCGCCTCCGGAGGTGGCGGCCAGCAGCGCCTCGGCCGGGGTCAGACCGGCGGTCGAGACCCCGAGCGACACCATCAGGGGCATCGACTCGCACCAGCAGGTGCCCGGGTTGCAATCGGTGGCGAGGGCCGGGGTCACCCCCGCCTCGATGAGCCGGCGGCCCGGTGGCGGTGGGCCACCCAGGACGAGCGACGCCCCGGGAAGGAGGACCCCGGCGACCCGTGCCGCCGCGAGGCCACGCAGGTCGCCGTCGGTGGCGTGGTCCAGGTGGTCGGCGGAGGTGGCCCCCACCCGCGCGGCCAGCGCCGACCCCCCGGAGTGGCTGCGCTGCTCGGCATGGACCTTGGCTCCCATCCCGACCGCCCGGCCGGCGCCGAGCAGCCGCTCGCACTCCTCGACGCTCCAGGCCCCGATCTCGCAGAAGCAGTCGACGAAGCGCGCCCGTCCGGCGGCGGCGGGAATCCCGTCACGCAGCACCGCCTCCAGGTACTCGGCGCGATCCCCGTCCACCGCTCCGTGGAGGGGGAGATAGGTCGGGATCACATCGGGCAGGCCGGGCTCCCCGGCCAGGAGCCGGGCGGCCTCGAGCTGGCGCAGCTCCGCCCCCAGGGTCTGGCCGTACCCGCTCTTCACCTCCACGGTGGTGGTGCCCAGCAGGAGCATCCGCCGGGCCCGCTCGCGCGCGGCGTCCACCAGCTCGCCCAGGCTGCCGGCCGCGGTGGCGGTGACCGTGCTCCGGATCCCGCCGCCCCGCGCCGCCACCTCCTCGTAGGAGGCACCCTCGGCGCGCGCCGCGTACTCCTCCGACCGGTCGCCCAGCCAGACCAGGTGGGTGTGGGCGTCGACGAAGCCCGGGATCACCGCCGCGCCCCCGGCGTCGACCTCGACGGTGTCCGGCCCGGTGGCAACCTCGAAGCCGGCCGCCGGCCCGGCGTAGACGAGGTGCTCACCGTCCGCCGCCAGCACCGCCTCCTCGATGACCCCCGGAGCCGGGAGTCGTGGATCAGCGGTGACCAGCTGACCGATGTTCACCACCACCAGGGTGGCGGTCGGGTTCAGCGCGCGGCCCATGGCCCCAACCTAGCACTCGTCGTGGCCCCTCGAGGAGCCCTCGGCGCCGGTCAGACCAGCCGGGTGCCCCCGGCGTCGACCGCCGCGCGCCACTCCCCGCCGCGCACCCACTCCGCAGCCGCCTCCAGGTCGGGAGCGAGGGGGCGGTCGGCCTCGAGGTGGGCGACCGAGGTGCGCAGCGAGCGCAGCAGGGCGCCGGTCGCCGGTCCGGGGTGGAGGGGCGCCCGGAGCTCGAGTGCCTGGGCGGCGCAGACCACCTCGACGGCGATCACCTGACCGAGCAGCTCGAGGCTCCGCCGGCTGCGCAGCGCGGCGGCGAAGCCCATCGAGACGTGGTCCTCCTGGCCCGCGCTGGTATCCAGGCTCTGCACCGCATACGGGGTGGCGGCCTGGCGGAGCTGGGTCACGCAGCTCGCCGCCGTGTACTGGGCCATCATCAGGCCGCTGTTGAGACCGGGGGCCGGGCTGAGGAAGGCGGGGAGGCCGCGCGACCTGGCCGGGTCGAGCAGCCGGTTGATCCGCCGCTCGCTGATCGCGGCGGTGTCGGCGGCCAGGGCCGCCAGCATGTCGGCGGCGTAGGCGAGCGCCTGGCCGTGGAAGTTGCCGGCCGAGAAGAGCTCGCCGCGCTCCGCCAGGACCACCGGGTTGTCCACCACGCTGCCCATCTCCCTCACCACCGTCTCGCGGCAGAAGCCGAGCACGTCGCGGGCGGCCCCGTGGACCTGGGGCGCGCAGCGCAGCGAGTAGGCGTCCTGAACCGCGTGGTGCGAGCTGCGATGGGAGGCGACGATCGGCGACCCCTGGAGCAGGCTGCGCAGGTTGGCGGCGCTCGCCCCCTGGCCCGGCGCGGGGCGGAGCGCGATGACCTCCGCGTCGAAGGCGCGAGGGGTGCCGAGCAGGGCCTCCACGGTCATGGCGCAGGCGCAATCGAGGGCGACCAGCAGCGCCTCCGCGTCGCGCACCGCCAGCCCGAGGATGGCGCTCATCCCCTCGGTGCCGTTGATCAGCGCCAGCCCCTCCTTGGGCCCGAGGTCGATGGGCTGGATCCCCGCCTCGCTGAGGGCGTCAGCCGCCGCCCGGCGGCCGCCGGCCCCGTCGTCGACCCAGCCCTCTCCGACCAGCACCGAGGCGGCGTGAGCGAGGGGGGCCAGGTCGCCCGACGCCCCCACGGAGCCGTGCTCGGGGACCCAGGGGGTGATCCCGGCGTTGAGGAGCGCGCAGATCGCCGCCGGCAGCGCGTCGCCGGCGCCCGAGTGGCCGGCGGTGAGGCTTCGCGCCCGGAGCAGAAGCATCCCGCGCACCACCTCGGCTGGCAGAGGGGGGCCCATCCCCGCCGAATGGCTGCGCAGGATCGCGCGCTGGAGCTCACTGCGCTGCTCGGTCGCGATGACCTTCTCGGCCAGGGCGCCGAATCCGGTGTTGACGCCGTAGACGGGCCCGCCCTCGGCGTCCAGCCGCTGGACGAGATCCCGGGCCGGAGCCATCCGCCGCCTCGCCGCCTCGCCGATGCCGACCGCCGCCCGATCGCGGGCGACATCGACCAGGTCGTCGAGTCGAAGCGGGGAGCCGTCGAGGGTGAGCACGCGGCGCCCAGCGTAGCGGTTCCGGTCGGGGCCATTCCGGGAGGGCGGGCGTATGCTGGGTCGGAGTTGATGAGCGCAGCACCCCCCCACCGCCTCCTTCCCGCGCTGGTCGCCGCCGCGGCGGTGGCGGTCGTCGCCGGCTGCGGCCCGGGAGCCATCCTGACCGCGGAGAGCCCGGACCAGGCGGTCTCGGCGGCGCTCCAGGCGGCCCAGACGACCTCGCTGCGGATGAGCCTCACCGGTGACCTCCACCTGGACACCGCCAGCCTCACCAACCTTCCGGCCTCGATCCAGTCGGTCCTCGGCCAGGTCGGCAGCGGGGGCTCGGCCACCGGCAGCCTCGCGCAGGAGAGCGGTGCGCGCCGCCAGCTCACGATCACCGCCGCCGGGCACAGCCTGGCCCTCGTCCAGTACGACGGCCGCACCTACGTCAGCCAGGACGGCGGCGGCTACGCGCAGCTCCCGCAGACCGCCGGCTCCAGCCCCGAGGCCGGTCCGTCAGAGATCGCCACCGCCGTGGCCGCGCTGGGCTTCCAGGATCAGGGTCCCGCCACCGTGGACGGCGTCGGGACGGAGCGCTACTCCGCCACCATCACCGTGGCGACCTTGGAGAAGCTCGCCCAGGACCTGACGACCGGCAGCGCGGGTGGGTCGATGGAGCAGGGGCTCACCCTGCTGGCCCCGTACGCCACCGGTCAGGGCTCGGTGGAGGTCTGGTTGAGCCAGCGGAGTGGCAGCCTGGTGCGCGCCGAGCTGAGCGGTTCCCTGACCGTGAACGTCGGTGCCGCCGCGTCCGCGCTCTCGGGGTTGCTCGCGCCCGCCTCGGGATCGTCCGGCTCACTTCCCGGCGGCAGCCTGGGGGTCAGCCTCAGCCTCCGCGCCGACGTCTCCGACTACGGCGGGACGATCACGGTCACCCGGCCCGAGGCGACCTCGACGCTGCCGTCCGGCGGCATGCCGGGCTGGCTGAGCTCCTCGCTGGGCGGATCTCTCTGACCGCTCGCCGGGAGTGGCCGGGTGACCGCCCCCGGGAGGCGGCTCCTACTCCGAGGCGTCCTTCCAGCCCAGGTGCTTCCATCGGGAGACACCGCGCAGCCCGAGGCGGGAGACGTGCAGCTGCTGGAACTCCCCGTAGCCGTCGGCGGTGGCGCTGTCCACCGAGAGGTGGACCGCCCGATCGGTGATCCGCGCCACGTCGGAGGCCGGAGCCAGGCAGGGGTGCCCGTGCCGGCTGTGCTGGAAGACGATGCCGTGGAAGATGTCCTCGTTGGCGAGGGCGGCCACCTCCAGCACCCGGCCCACCTCGGTGCCGTCGCTGGCGAGGACCGGGGCGTGGGCGTGCACGTCGAGCCAGGAGACCTGCTGCTCGCCGTAGAGGTCGTCGGGAAGGGGTGCGGAGGAGAGGTCGGGCTGCGTCCCCCCCGTCGCGCCCGCCGGCTGTCCGCTGTAGGGGTCTGACGGCTGTCCGCCGTAGAGGTCGTCCATGGCCCCCACTATGGCAGGGCGGACGGCGCGCCGCTGGATCCCGGCGGCGGTGTCGGGGAGACGATGAGGCGCACCGGGCGGTCGTAGAAGACGTAGTTCCACGCCCATCCGATCAGAACCAGCAGGCGGTTGCGGAAGCTCACCAGCGACATCAGGTGGACGAACAGCCAGGCCAGCCATCCGATCAGCCCGGAGAGGCGCACCGGACCGATCTGGGCGACGGCGACGTTGCGGCCCACCGTCGCCATGGTGCCGTGGTCGCGGTAGCGGAAGGGGCCGGGGTCCGGCTCGCCCCGGGTCCGTGCTGCGATCACCCTGGCCACGTGCTCGCCCTGCTGGATGGCAACCGGCGCCAGCATCGGCAGGGGCCGCCCGTCGGGGCCCGGACAGGCGGCGAGGTCGCCGATGGCGTGGACACCGGTGTGGCCCACCACCTCCAGGGTCGACGCGCTCACCGGCACCCGCCCCTGCCGCGCGAGCTCCACCCCGTCCAGTCCGGCCGGCGCCTCGGCGCTGACGCCGGCGGTCCAGATCATGGTCGCCGCCGCCAGCCGCTCGCCTGACGCGAACACCACCTCCCCGGCGGCGATGCCGGCGACCGCGTGGTCGAGGCGGATGCTCACGCCCTTGCGCTTGAGGGCTGCTCGCGCCCGCCGCCCCAGACCAGCCGGGAACTCGCCGAGCACCGCCTGGGTCGCCTCCACCAGGACGATGGCGACGCGGTCGACGTCGATGTTCGGGAAGTCGTGGCGCAGCACGTGGTGGACCAGCTCCGACAGCGCCCCCGCGTACTCCACGCCGGTGGGCCCGGCACCGACGATCACGAAGGTGAGCAGCGCCTGCCGCTCCGACGGCACCTCGGAGCGAGACGCCTGCTCGAAGGCGTCGAGCACCCGGGCGCGGAGTGCCAGGGCCTCCCCGAGGTCCTTGAGGCCGTAGGCGCGGGCGGCCAGCTCGGCGTTGCCGAAGTAGCTGTTGGCGCTGCCGGTGGCCAGCACGAGGTGGTCGTAACCCAGGTCGCCGGTGGTGGTTCGAACCCTCCGGCGCTCCAGGTCGACGCCGGTCACCTCGGCGAGCCGGAAGTCGGAGTTGCGGGAGTGGCGGAGGATCGACCGCACCGGATGGGCGATGTCCGACGGGTCGAGGAGCGCCGATGCCACCTGGTACAGGAGGGGCTGGAAGAGGTGGTAGTTGTGGCGGTCGACCAGGGTGACGTCGACCTCGGCGTGGCGCAGCCCCCGCACCACCGCGAGCCCGCCGAAGCCGGCGCCCACCACCACGACCCGGGGCCGTCCCCCTCCCTGCCCGGCGCTCACCCCCCAACTATCCCAGCCGGGTCCGCCCGGAGCGTGCCAGGGTCTCGGACCGGGATCGCGGCCGGGGCCTTCCCGCTCGGCTACTTCGCGTCCGAGGTGATGCGGCTCGCGGTCATGGCCGCCCCCGAGGTCGCCCCCCCCGAGGCGGAGCCGGCCCGAACGGCGGTGGTGACGGCGCCGGCGCGCGACGCCCGCCGGCGTCCCGGAGATCGGAAGGCGTCGCGACGGACCCCGACGGTCACGCCGACCGCCACGAGGCTGACCCCGCCGCCGACCAGGAACGCGAGCTGGGTGCCTCCCACCGAGCTCAGCCACCCGGCCAGGAGACCGCCGATCGGCGCGGGCACCCCCGTGAAGATGTACCCGTAGAAGGCCATCGCCCGGCCGCGGAGCCGGTCGGGGGCGGCGAGCTGGATCGTCGCGTTGCTCATCGAGGTGTAGGTGGTGAAGGCGATCCCGGTGACCACCAGCATCGCCCCGCAGGCGGCCACCCAATGGAGCGGCGCGAGGACCATCAGCAGCGCCGAGAAGGCGGCGGCGCCCCCCAGCAGCAGGGTCCAGCTCGGCCGCCCCACCGCGGCGGTGACCAGGGCTCCGATCAGAGCGCCGACGCCGAAGCAGGCGGTGAGGATGCCGAAGACCACGGGCCCGGAATGGAGGGTGACCGTCGCCATCACCGGCAGCAGGACGTTGAAGTTGATGGCGAAGGTGGAGACGACCAGCATCAGCCCGCAGGTCATCCAGACGGCGGGCGTGTGGAGCACCCAGCTCACCCCCTCACCGAGGCTGCGCAGCACCCCCTGCGGCTCCTCGTCCCGCTCGGTGGTGAAGAGCTCGGTGGTGCGCATCAGCAGCAGGCTGGCGATGACGGCGAGGAAGCTCGCCGCATTGATGGCGAAGCAGAGGGTCACGCCCACGGTGGCGATCAACACCCCCGCCACGGCGGGCCCGGCGGCGCGGGCGAGGTTGAAGAGCGACGCGTTGAGGGAGACCGCGTTGGGCAGCTCCTTCCGCCCCACCATCTCGAAGACGAAGGACTGCCGGGCGGGCATGTCGACGACCTGCACCGCCCCCCCGACCGCGGCCAGGACGAACACCTCCCACACCGTCGCCCGGCCGGTCAGCGAGAGGACGGCGAGCACCGCGGCGCTCACCATCAGCGTGCTCTGGGTGACAACGATCGTCATCCGCTTGTCGAAGCGGTCCACCAGCGGGCCGCCGAGCAGCCCGAGAACGGTGTAGGGCAGGAACTGGAAGGCGGCGAGCGCGCCGAGGGCGAGCGGAGAACCGACGGGGGAGTGGGTCAGCTCGACGATGAGCCACGCCTGGGCGACGTTCTGGACCCACGTTCCGGAGATCGAGATCGACTGGCCGGCGAAGTAGAGGCGGAAGTTGCGGTGGCGCTGGAGGCTCCGAAAGGTCCGTGCCGAGGCGCTGGTCACACTCATCGAGGGGCATCGCCCTCGACGAGGGCCGTGAGCGGCTCGACGGCGGCTTCGAGAGCCGCCACCTGTTCGGGGGTCAGCCGCCTGAGCTGATCGGCGAGCCAGGCGGTCCGGTTGCTCCGCGCGGAGCGCAGGGTCCGGGTCCCCTCCGGGGTCACGGCGATGTCGACCCGGCGCCGATCACCCGCGATCCCGCGGGCGCGGGTCACCAGGCCGGCGGCCTCCAGCTTGTCGACGGCGTTCGACATCGAGGGGGCCGAGATCCCCTCCCGGCTCGCCAGCTCGTTGATCCCGACCCCGGGCCTGCGGCTGATCAGGGAGAGGATCTCCACCTGCCCTCCGGTGAGGGCGCTGCCCTTGACGACCCGGCGGAGGTGCCGGGCGAGGTGGAGGAGGAGGGGGCGGAGCCGGTTGGCCAGCGCGAGGTCCTCGGCGCTGGGCGCTCGCGCCGGTGGGGGGGTGAGCAGGACGGTCATCGGGATAATTATATAGACTAACTATTTGCCGCGCACACCGAGATGAGGCACACTTAGCCGCGCGGCCCCCCGGGCCCGTGGATCGGGCCGGCGCGCAGCGCCGGGCGACGGCGGTCACCGTCCGCCCACGGCAGCGGCACCGGAGTGAGGAGAGAGTGTGATCGGCAGCACGGAGCCGCCGTCGGCCGAGGACGACCGGCTCCGCGCGCTCGGGGATGGGGGGGCGGATCTGATCCCCGAGGCGCTGCGCCCCGCCTCCAACCTCTTCACCGGCATGCCCCCGCTGCTCATGCTCGCCTTCGGGATCGTGATGGGGGCGGCGATCAGCTTCGCCGTCGGCGTCGTGGTCTGGTCGGTCTTCGGATAGTCGATGAATCTGCTGCGCGGTGGCGCCTCTCGGCTGGTCGCGTACCTCTCGCTCGGCGCCGGCCTGGTGCTGGGGGCGGGCATCGGCCTGCCCACCGCTCACTGGGTGTCGGAGGTGCTCATCCGCGCCCCGGTGCTGGCCCCCACGTCTCCGGGCCCCGCATCGGCGGGTCGCAGCCCGCGGTCGTCGGGGACGGCGGCCCCGATCTCGGCGGCTCCGTCGCCGAGCTCGACCCCCTCCGCGTCACTGCTCGCCTGCCCCGCACTCGCGAGCGGCCAGCAACCCCTGGGTCCGCTCCATCCCGCCCCATCCGGCTTCGCGGCGGACGCGGCCCTCGACTGGGTGGGCTGCGGTGCTCAGACGCTCCCGGCGATGGGCGCCTTCACGGTTGCGGGGGCCTGGCTGCTCGCGGTCGCGTACACCTGTCCGGGCGGGACGGCGGCGGCGGCCTCCGGTCCCACGGTCACGGTGAGCGACCTGCAGGCGACGGCGTCCGCGGCCGCCCCCGCGGCGATCGCCTCGCACCGGGGCGACAGCGCCAGCGCGGTCGACGGCGGCCCCGGAGGGGCGGCACTCGCGCCCGGGAGCTACCGGCTGAGCGTGGCCGCCCCGCCCGCCTGTCTCTGGCACCTCGCCATCTACCGCGGTTGACGGGATCCGGGCGAAACTGGCCTCCGACACCCGAATTGCATCTCGCGCGTCCGCGGTCTCGTTGTTATGCTCTGGAGTAGCCACGAGGCTTCCGTGCCGGGGGGTGCGGGTCATCAGCCTCGTGGCATGACGAGCCCATGAGCCCAACCACTGATCTGCCTCCCGATCACGACCCTTCGTTGCCCGACGGCGCAGCGGAAGGGAGGCGCCCCTGGACGCTGCTGTCCAACCACGGCCATGTCCTGGTCTGTCTGGCGCGCGACCCGCACATGCGGGTGCGGGACATCGCGGCGACCGTGGGGATCACCGAGCGCGCCTGCTACCGGATCGTCGGGGACCTTGAGCGTGCCGGGATGCTCCGCCGGGAGCGGGTCGGCCGCAACAACCGCTATGCGGTCGACCTGACGGGGAGCCTGCGCCACCCGGCGTGGCGTGGCGTTCGCGCCGCCGACCTCCTGGCCATCGGCTGAGGCGCCGGCCTCCCCCAGGTGGCGGCCGTGAGGCCTCAGGCGGTGGCGATCCTGTAGAAGCCCTCGGCCGATGATCCCGTGCCCAGGCCGGCATTCTCGGCCGAGGTCCGCAGCCAGGACCGCACCCGCTCCTCCAGGGGCTCCCACTCCGGGTACTGGGAGCGGTGGCAGCGCAGCGCCTCCAGCTTGCGGTCGGCGGTGGCGGTGACGTCGCTCCAGACGTTGACCCGCTCGGCGTTGCCCATCATCCACAGCTCCCGCACCGTGTGCGGCTCCAGCCCCTCGCGCTCCAGCAGCTCCCGATGCGCAAAGGGGTTGCGCGAGTCGGGGTAGACCGCGCAGATGGCGGCCTCGGCGGCGGCCAGGTGGTCGGGGTGGGAGGCGAACAGGCGGGTCCAGCTGCGCTCCGGGGACTGGGTCACCACCCGGTCCGGACGCCTCTGGCGGATCACTCGGGTGATGTCACGGCGCAGCTCATGGGTGACGGTCAGCTCGCCATCCGGGTAACCGAGGAAGGCGATGTCGCTGACCCCGACCACCGCCGCGGCGGCGGTCTGCTCCCCCCTTCGGATCTCGGCCATCCGCTCCCGCGGCACGGCCCGGTCGAAGCCACCGGCCTGGCCGTCGGTGACGATGCAGTACGAGACGTGGATCCCGGCGTCGGTCCAGCGAGCGGTGGTGGCGGCGCAGCCGAAGTCGCAGTCGTCGGGGTGGGCGACCACGACCAGCACTCGCTCGATGCCCTCGGTGTCGGGAGCGATCTCCGGCATCGCTCGATGGTACGGGGACGGGCGTCGGGCGCGCGGCGAGGCCCGGCTGGAGCGCCGGCCGAGCGTCGGGGCGGCCCGGCCGAGGGCCGGCGGGGGCGGGATCCTCTTCAAGCGGTTGCGACATTTGGAAACATCTACGGAACGGTCCGCTGAATTCCCGCTCACGGTGCCGCCTCTCCCCGCATCCAACCTGTAGGGTGAGATCAAGCGCCAGAAACGCTCCAATCTGCGGTACATGACCATCCTTGATCTCACCCAAGTGGCCGGCATCGGGCTGGCCGGTCCCGGGGGGCCGTCCCGGCCCGCCGCGCCCCCGCACGTCGTGGCGGAGACACCGGATCGCATCCGCGAAGTGCTCGTGCCCCCGGCTCCCGCCGCCGTTCCAGCGCCGGCCCCGGCAGCCGTCCCGCCGCCGGCGGCTGCCATCGCCTCCCCTCCCCTGCCCTCGCGGGCCGCTCCCGGGGCGCCGCTCGCCCCTGCCGGGCCGCCCGCGGCGCGATCGGAGGCCTCCACGAGCCCCTCGGCCTCGGCCCGGCCGCAGCCACCGGCCGTGCTCATCGTCGACGACAACGTGCGGCTAGCCAGGACGGTGGCCGCCTACATGGAGATGCAGGGGTTCCGGGCCCATCCCGCCCACAGCGCGGAGGAGGCCCTGCTCGCCGCCCAGCAGGTCCGCTTCGATCTCGTGCTGCTCGATATCAACATGCCGGGGATGGACGGCCTCGAGGTCTGCCACCGGCTGATCGCCACCGCCCCGGGGATGCGCGTGCTGATGGTGACCGGCCGGGACTCCCCGGAGGATCCCCTCCGCGCGGCGGCGGTCGGTGCCCGGGCGCTGCTCACCAAGCCGATCTCGCTGGCGTCACTGCGGGAGCAGATGCTCCGGGCGCTGGCCACCTGATCCAGGCCTCGGCGCCCACAGAGGGCTAGAGTTCGCCGGTGCGCGAGGTTCAGGGCGGCTCGACGGGTCGGGGCGGCCTGCATCTCTTCTGGCGGGTCTGGGAACCCGACGACGGCCGGGCCACGGGCCGCGTCCTCCTCTCGCACGGCTACGCCGAGCACGGGGGGCGCTATCACCATGTGGCGGAGCGGCTCACCGCGGCCGGGTTCAGCGTGGCCGTTCCCGACCACCGCGGTCACGGGCGCTCCGGCGGCAGGGTCGTCAGCGTGGCCAGGTTCGGTGACTACGTGGAGGACCTCCATCGGGTCGCGCTCGACGTCGCGGCCCGGGAGGGGGCCGCTCCCACGGTCCTCCTCGGCCACAGCATGGGCGGCCTGATCGCCGCCGTGTACGCCCTCCGTCATCAACCGGAGCTGAACGGGCTGGTGCTGTCGGCCCCCGCCGTGGTGAGCACCGGCATCTCGGCCCCGGCGGTCGCGGTGGGTCGCCTGCTGGCCCGGATGACCCCGGAGCTGGGGGTCATGAAGCTCCCCCTTGGCAGGATCTCGCGGGACCCGGCCGTGGTGGCCGCCTATCTCGCCGACCCCCTCGTCCACCCCCGGCGGGTGAGGGCCAGGCTCGGGGCGGAGATGCTCGCCGCCATGGACGAGGTCGCCGCCGGCCTCCCCCAGCTCACCCTGCCGGTGCTGGTGATGCAGGGGACCCTCGACGCCCTCGTCGACCCCTCGGCGGCCGGCTACGTCCACTCCCGGGTGGGCAGCCCGGACCGGACGATGCGCGTCTACCCCGGGCTCTACCACGAGATCTTCAACGAGCCCGAGCGCGAGCGGGTGCTCGATGATCTGGTCGCGTGGCTCGGGGAGAGGGTCGCGCCTCCGCGATGACCAGGCCAGCGACGACGGCGTCCCGCGTCCTGCACCTGCTCCGCCACGCCAAGTCGAGCTGGGACGACCCGGAGCTGCCCGACGCCGATCGGCCGCTGACCGGCCGGGGAGAGCGCGCGGCCGCGAGGCTGGCCCGCCAGTTGGCTCGCGATCGCGTTGCGCCCGGCCTCGTCCTCTGCTCCACCGCCCGGCGAGCCCGCCAGACGCTGGAGCTGATCCTGCCGGTGCTCGGCGACCCGGAGGTCGTCTTCGAGGACGGGCTCTACGGGGCGGGAGCGCCGGCGCTGCTGACCCGGGTCCGGCAGCTCCCGGCCGGCATCCGGGAGGCGATGCTGATCGGCCACAACCCCGGAATCCACGAGCTGGCCCTCTCCCTCGCCGGGCCGGGCACGCCGGTGTCGCTCCGCGAGGGGTTCCCGACCGGGGCCCTGGTCTCGCTCCGGTTCGAGGCGGCGACCTGGGGAGACCTCCGCCGCGGCGGGGCGGTCACCCGCCTGCTCCGGCCTCGCGAGCTCTGATCGCGCCGGTGGCCCGCCTGGCGACCCCGATCGGATTCGAACCGACGATCTCCACCTTGACAGGGTGGCGTGTTAGGCCAGGCTACACCACGGGGCCGCAGGCTCACGGAGTCTAACCCGCCGCCGCCTCCACCCGATCGCCCGGGTACCGGCAAGGGGGGTGAGGCCGGTGGCTATGCTGCAACGGTGCTCCGTCTCTTCGATACCGCCGACCGGTCGCTCCGGCCTCTCGACGTCGAGGGGGGCGCCCCCGTCGGCCTCTACGTCTGCGGGATCACCCCCTACGATGGCGGTCACCTCGGCCACGCCTTCACCTACCACACCTTCGACCTGCTGACCCGCCGGCTGCGGAGCCTTGGTCACCCTGTCCGCAGCGTCCGCAACGTGACCGACGTCGACGACGACATGATGCGGGTGTCCGCGGCGCGCGGGATCCCCTGGCAGGAGCTCGCCGAGCAGGTGGTCGGCGACTTCGACCGGGACATGGCGGCGATCGACATCCTTCCGGTGGACGCGGCGCCCCGCGCCAGCCGGCACGTTCCAGCCATGATTGACTGGATCTCGCGGATGGTGGAGGCGGGCTTCGCCTACGAGAGGGACGGCTGGGTCTACTTCGAGGTGGCCCGGTTCCCCGCCTATGGAGAGCTGTCGGGGCTGACCCGCGAGGCGATGGTGCTGCTCTCCCGGGAGCGCGGCGCCGATCCCGCCGACCCGCGCAAGCGGGCTCCGCTCGACTTCGTCCTCTGGCAGCCGTCTCTCGCCGGCGAGCCGAGCTGGGCGTCGCCCTGGGGGGACGGGCGCCCCGGCTGGCACATCGAGTGCTCGGTGCTCGCCACCCAGGAGCTCGGCACCCCCATCGACGTTCACGGGGGCGGCACGGATCTCGTCTTCCCCCACCACGAATCGGAGGTCGCCCAGGCGGCCGGCGCCGGGATCACCCCCTACGTCCGCCTCTGGGTGCACGTGGGGATGGTCGGGTATCGCGGCGAGAAGATGAGCAAGTCGATCGGGAACCTGGTCTTCGTGCGCGACCTCCTGGAACAGGTGCCGGCGGCGACCGTGCGGCTGCTGCTCGCCGGCCACCACCATCGCGCCGCCTGGGAGTACACGCCCCGGGAGCTGGAGGCGGCGGAGGTCCGGAGGCTGCGATACGCCCGCGCCGCCCGGGCGGGGGTCACCCTCGACCGCGACGAGGCCGAGGGGTGGCGGGCGAGCTTCGTCGAACGCATCGATGACGACCTGGACGCCCCGGGGGCGCTCGGGGTGGCCGATCGCCTCGCCCTCCGGCTCACCGGGAACGGGTCATCCCGGGGTCAGGTCGAGGGGTCGGCCCTGCTCTCCGAGCTCCTCGACCTGCTCGGGGCGGCGTCCTCGATCTCCTGAGCCGGAACCCTCGCGCGGGGCTGCCGGCCCCTGAGCGGGCCGTCCGGTTCAGCGCTGGCGAATGTCCAGGTCGAGGGCGCGATTGGTCCGGACCGCGGTGACGATGTGCTTCTGCAGGAAGGAGTAGAAGAGCGCCCGCTGGCTGCGGTCGGTCTCGTCGGAGACCTCGATCCCCCGGCGGTGACGTTCCACCCATGGCGGCACGCCCTCGGCGACCACCGCCGAGCCGACCCGCACCCGGATGGTGGTGTCCTCGTTCTCGTGGACGAAGACCGCCACCACCAGCCGGAGGCCGGTGTGATCCACCAGCTTCCAGCCTCGCTCGTAGCGCTTGCCACCGGCCCGGTCGGCGTGGGTGGACACCACCGGCTCGCGCACGAAGGTCTCCCCCTGGGTCGCGCACTGCACCAGCGTCGCGGCCACGAAGGCGTCGAGGTCGCGGGCCACCCAGTTGACGAGCGACGGGGCCCGGTTGTCGACGTCGGGCATTCCCGCGGGATGGTCGAAGTAGCCGATGGCCGCGATCGTGCCGGCGTGCCGCCGGCAGTAGACGATCCCCCCCACCGTGGCCCAGTGATTGGGACACCAGGCGGTGTCGCAGCGCCGTCCACGCCGGTCGATGTAATGGCAGAGCACGCCGTTGTGATTGCCACAGCTCCGAGCGCGACAGGGGAGATCGCCCTCGGTGACCGGGAACCGGGCGACGGTGGTCGCGGTCAGGGACGCGTCGGGGAAGGCCGCGTTCGCCGCGGGCCCCGGACCGTAGTCCGGAGCGGATGGGGTGAATCCACCCCCCGGGGCCGGCGGGGCGCCCGGCGGAGGTGCGGGGGGTGGCGTGCCCGGGGGTGGCGCCGGCTCCGGCTGATCGTTGTGGCGGTCGCCGCGACGAAAGAGCGGCATCACCGACCTCCGCGCCGCGATCGCATGGGGCACATGCTACGCCGGCTCCGCCACCCTGCTGAGGGCGGCGCTGAGATGGCGCACGTCCTCCATCAGGGAGGCGAACTGGGCGACGGTCAATGACTGCGGACCGTCCGACAGGGCCTCGTCCGGGTTGGGGTGGACCTCCACCAGCAGGCCGTGCGCTCCCGCGGCCACGGCGGCGAGGGCCATGGGGGGGACCAGGTCCCGCTGGCCGGTGGCGTGCGAGGGGTCGACCAGGATGGGGAGATGGGAGAGTGACCTGATCAGCGGGACCGCGCTGAGGTCGAGGGTGTTGCGGGTGGCGGTCTCGAAGGTGCGGATTCCACGCTCGCAGAGCACCACGTTGGGGTTCCCGTGGCTCACCACGTGCTCGGCGCTGAGCAGCCACTCCTCGATGGTGTTGGAGAGCCCCCGCTTCAACAGGACCGGTTTGCCGGAGCCGCCCACGGCCTCCAGAAGAGCGAAGTTCTGGGCGTTGCGCGTCCCCACCTGGAGCATGTCGGCGACGGCCGCCACCTGCTCGACGTCCCCGGGGCTCAGCACCTCGGTGACCACCGGGAGGCCGGTCTCGGCCCTCGCCTCGGCGAGGTACTCGAGGCCCTCGGCCCCGAGGCCGCTGAATGAGTACGGCGAGGTCCGCGGCTTGTAGGCGCCACCGCGGAGCAGGTCGGCGCCCGCCGCCCGGACCGCGCGGGCCGTCTCCATCAGCTGAGACCGCGACTCGACGGCGCAGGGCCCCCCTGCCACCGCGAACGGCGCGCCCTCTCCGATCCGGACGCCGCCCACGGTGACCACGGTCGGCGTGGGATGCCACTCCCTGCCGACCTGCTTGTACGGCTTGCTGACCGGAACCGCCGCGATCACCCCGGGGAGCGCGACCACCGCGTCCCGGATCTGACCCGGGTTGCTGCCCAGGACCCCTATGGCCAGCCGATCCGTGCCAGGGAGCTCGATGGGGCGGTACCCTCGCTCCCGCACGTGGCGGATGACGTTCTCCACCTCGACGCGCGTGGCCTGGTGGCTCATGAGAATGAGCATGCGGGGATTCTCGCCTATGAAGCTCACAATTCGGGGCATGCGCCAGCTGGCCGGACGCCGGCGGGCCGATCTCGTCCGCCTCGGGCCCCAGTTCCGGGCCCCGCTGACGGCCCTCCTCGACCAGGACCCGGTCGCCAATGTCTTCCTCCGCAGCGAGATGCGGCTCGGAGCCCGGCTGGAGGGCTGGTGGGGGCTGGGTGACGGGGAGGGGCTGCGAGCCGCGCTGATGGCCGGTCCGGTCGTCGTCCCCTGGATTCCCGACCTCGAGGATGCCCCGGCGATCGGCGCCGCGCTGGACCACCAGTCGCCACCCCGCCTGATCATCGGCCCCGCCCCCGCCGTCCGCGCCCTGGCCGGTCTGCTCGGGCCCCACCGCCGCCCCGTCGAGGTGCGCGACCCGCAGCCGATCATGGTCCTCGACGGACCGCCCCCCAGCCTGCCCGGAGCTCCGATCCGGCGGGGCCGGCGGGACGACCTCGACGCCCTCACCGTGGCCGCCGCCGCCATGCACCGCGAGGAGATGGGCGTCGACCCGATGGCGGTCGACGCCGTCGGGTGGCGGCTGCGCATGGCCGCGCTCATCGACCGGGGGTGGTCCTATCTCCTCGTGGAGGAGGGGCGGATCGCGTTCAAGCTGGAGCTCTCCGCCTGGACCCCCGAGGCACTGCAGATCCAGGGGGTGTGGACCGATCCCCGCTGCCGCCGTCGCGGGATCGCCACCGCGGCGATGGCCGCCGTCTGCGCCGAGCTGCTCGCGCAGGTCCCGATCTGCTCGCTCTATGTGAACGCCTACAACGAGCCGGCGCTGGCGCTCTACCGCCGCCTCGGCTTTCGCCAGGTGGGGGAGTTCGCGACCTTCATCTACTGAGAGCGACGGGGTGAGGAGGAGCGCCCCAGTACCTCGTACTGACCGCGGCTCCGAACCGCTGGCGGGTCGTCAGTGCCCCACGTCGAGCCCGCGTCTCGCTGCTCCCACGTGCTCATCGCGTGCCCTCGAATGTTGCGCAGGCACAACCGAGAGGCGGGTACCCCGGAGGTAGGATGGGGGCGCCCCGATCGCAGCGGAGCGCCCGGTGTCCGGCCGCGGGGATGAGCCGGGACTCAGGGACGGTTTCCCATGCCACCACCCGCAAGGGGAGAGGGGCGGTACATTGCGGGCCTCGACGGCCTCCGGGCCGTCGCGGTGCTCGCCGTCGTGCTCTATCACCTGAACGTCGGCTGGACGTCGGGTGGGTTGCTCGGGGTCGGCGTCTTCTTCGTCCTGTCGGGGTATCTGATCACCGACCTGCTGCTCGCCGAGCGGGAGCGCGACGGTGCCATCGCGCTGGGACGGTTCTGGCTGCGGCGCGCCCGCCGTCTGCTGCCCGCGCTCTGGGTGATGCTGGTGGTGGTCACCCTCTGGATCGTCTTCCTGGACCCCTCGCAGCTCGGCGGCATCCGCGGCGCGCTGCTCGCCGCCCTCCTCTACTTCAGCAACTGGTGGTACGCGTTCCAGCACGTCTCGTACTTCGCCAGCTTCGGGGCACCCTCACCACTCGGGCACCTCTGGTCGCTGGCGGTCGAGGAGCAGTTCTACCTGGTGTGGCCGCTGCTGCTGATTCTCGCCCTGCGCTTCGTGCACCGGCGGTGGCTGCTGATGGGATTGGTGATCGCCGGTGCCCTCGCCTCCGCATGGGCCATGGCCGCGCTCTTCCAGCCGGGCAGCGACCCCACCCGTGTCTACGAGGGCACCGACACCCGCGCCTTCCAGCTGCTCATCGGCGCCTCGCTCGCCATCGTCTGGCCGAGCCGCAACCTCACGGGGCCTCTGTCGGTGCTGCGGCGCCGGGGCCTCGACGCCCTCGGTGGGCTCGGACTGGCCGTGATCGTCGTCATGGTGATGGACACCAACGAGTACCAGGCATTCCTCTACCGCGGCGGGATGGTGATCCTCTCACTGGCGACGGTGGCGGTGATCGCTGCCCTGGCTCACCCGGCGGCCCTGCTCGGCCGGATCCTCGGCGCCCCACCGCTGCGCTGGATCGGGGTGCGCTCCTACGGGATCTACCTCTGGCATTACCCGATCATCGTGCTCACCACCCCCGTCGACAGCACCCCGGGGCCACTGCTGGCGCTCCTCCAGGTGGGGGCGACGGTCGCGGTCGCCGGCCTCTCCTGGCATTTCGTGGAGGAGCCCATCCGGAGGCGCGGATTCCGCGGGGTCTTCGCCGCGCTGGTCGCCCCCCGGTGGTCGTTCCGGGGGATCCCCACCGGGCTCTGGGCCGGCCTGGCCGGGGCCGGGCTGGTGCTCGGCCTCTCGGGGGTGGGCCTCTCCGGCGTGATCTCGGCGGCGCCCGCGTCGAGCGTGGTCGCGACGCCCGCCAGCCTGGTGGTGGTGCCGAGCGCCATCCGGGCGGTGAATCCCCGGCCCCCGGTCCCGACGGCTCCGCCCTGCGCTCCCCCGCCGGCCTCGCCGTCGCCGACCGCCGGGTCACCGGCCTCGCCTCCGGCGCCGAGCCTGCTGCAGGCGACCGTCATCGGCGACTCGATCATGATCGACGTCGCCCCGGACCTCCACCAACTGCTCCCCAACGCCTACATCAGCGGCCAGGTCTCGCGGCAGATGGCGGCGCTGCCCGCCGTCATCGCCCAGCTCAGCGCGGCGGGCGAGCTCTCCCCGCGGCTGGTCATCGAGCTCGGCACCAACGGCCCGGGTTGGAGCCCCGGTCAGGTGGCGGCGGTGCTGCGCCCGCTGCAGCTCCAGCGGCTGGTGCTGGTGAACGCCGGCAACGACCCGGCCCATCCCGACTGGCCCCCGATCATCAACCAGGAGCTTGACCAGGTCGCCGCTCAGGTCCCCAACACCGTGGTGGTGAACTGGGCGGCTGCCAGCGCCGGACAGCCCCAGTACTTCACCTGGGGCGCCGCTCCCGGCGACGGCATCCATCCCGGACCGATCGGGTCGGAGGCGATGGCCGTGCTGATCGCCGAGGCGGTCGAATCGGGGAGCGCCCCGTCGCCGTCCGCCGCCGCGATGGGTCCGCAGGTCCACCTGCTCGGCTGCGCCGCGTGATCCGGTGGTCGGGGCGCGTCCCGGCCCGGCCCGGTCCGCTCAGATCAGGTGAGCCTTCCAGGCGATCAGCACCGCCGCGGCGCGATCGCTGCAGCCCAGCTTGGCGAAGATGTTGCTGACGTGGGTCTTCACCGTGTTCTCGCTGACGAAGAGTCGCTTGCCGATCTGGGCGTTGTTGCAGTGCTCGGCCATGAGCCTCAGCACGTCCAGCTCGCGGCTGGTGAGGCTGTACTCAGGGCGGTGATTCGACATGAGGGCGGGATCGAGCAGTGACTCGCCGGCGGCGACGGCGCGGATGGCGCTGGCCAGCTCCTCGAGGCTCGCGTCCTTGAGCAGGTAGCCGCGGGCGCCCGCCTGCAGGGACGGGAAGATGTAGTCCTCGTTGCGGTAGGTGGTGAGCACGATCACCTTGGCCTCGGGGTCGTCGGCACGGATCCGCCGGATCGCCTCGATGCCGTCGACGTTGGGCATCTGCACGTCCATCAGGATGATGTCGGGATGCGTCTCCCGGGCGCGCTCGACGGCCTCCAACCCGTCGGTGGCCCGCGCCACCACCCGGATGTCGTCCTCCACCTCCAGCATCGTGCAGAGACCGTGGAGGACCACGGGGTGGTCGTCGGCGACCAGGACCCGGATCACACCGGCACCGCCGCTCTGGGCGGGGCGGCCGCCACCCCGGCATCTGTGGAGACGGGGAGGTCGACGGTGATGGTGGTGCCCCGGCCGGGAGCGCTCTCCACCTGGAAGGTCCCTCCGGCTATCCGGGCCCGCTCGGACATCCCGACGATGCCGAAGGACCCGGGTGGCAGCGCGGAGGTGTCGAAGCCATGACCGTTGTCCTTCACGGTGAGCTCGACGTGGTCGCCCAGGTTGCGCAGCCGCACGGTCACCCGCGACGCCCCGCTGTGCGCGGCGATGTTGGCGAGCGCCTGCTGGGTGATCCGGAGCAGAGTGACCTCGGACTGCGGCCGGAGCGCCGGTGGCGGGGCCATGTGCTCGGCTCGGAGCCTGGCCCCGATCCCGGTGCGGTGGCGGAACCGCTCCACCTCCTTCTCGGCGGCGGAGATCAGGCCGGTCGAGGCGAGCGGCGCCGGGCGGAGGTCCCAGACCGAACGCCGGGCCTCCGCCAGGGCCGAGCGTGCCAGCTCCTGGGCGGAGGCGAGCGCCGGGATCGATCGCTCGGGGTCGCGGCTCACCAACGCCTGGGCGGCCTCGAGCTGGATGACGATGCCGGTCAGCTGCTGGGCCAGGGTGTCGTGGATCTCGCGGGCGAGGCGCGTCCGCTCCTCGAGGACGGCCATCTCGCGGCCCTCGTCCGACAGCCGGGCGGTGCTGAGGGCCAGCCCGACCTGGTTGCCGATGGCCATCAGCAGCGCGGTCATCTCCGCCCCCGGCGCGACCGCGGCGCGGAGCCCGAGCCCGCCCAGGGGACCGGCGCCGGTGCCCATCGGCAGCCCGATCAGGACGCTGTCACCGTCCGGGCGGGTCACCAGCTGGTTGGCGGTGATGGCGGCGGAGGCGACCTCCTCGAGGGCGGGGCTGCGCTCGGCGGGCTCCGCCCGGCTGGGCACCAGGATGCCCTCCCGGTTGAGCCGGTAACCGTGGCCCCCCGTGGTCGGGAGGACGGATCGCACCGCCTCCAGGGCGCCGGCGAGGATGGCCTCGGGGTCGAGCGATCGGGTCAGCGATCCGGCCAGCTCGTTGAGGGCCAGCAGCTCCTCGTTGCGGACGCTCAGCTCGGCGGTGCGGGTGGCCACCTTCTGCTCCAGCTCCCGGCTGGCGGCGAGGATCACCTCGCGCGAGGCGTTGATCTCCTTGCGCATCCGCTCCAGGGAGGCCGCGAGGTCGCCCACCTCGTCCCTCCCCTGCGGGGGGACCTCCTCGTCGGTCCGGCCCTCGGCCAGCCGCTCCGCCGATACCGTCAGCGCTCTGACCGGAGCGACCACGAAGCGGGAGAGCAGGGTGGCGAGCAGGAATGACACCAGCAGCAGGATGGCGACGATCCAGAGGGCACCCTGGAAGACGCTGGTCAGCGCCGAGTTGATCCCCTCCTTGAGCGCCGAGCTGCTGGGCTGGAAGTTCGCCGCGGGCACCGAGTCCACGAGGGTCCATCGGGGGTCGCCGACGCCGGCGACGAAGTAGAGCCGCTCAACCCCCCGGACCACCCCCTCGATGGGGGCGCCGAAGGTCGCGCCCCCCTCTGCGTACTCCAGGTCGGCGAGCACCGACCGGCCCTGCTTGCCCTCCGGCGCGGGGAGTGCCTTGCCCGCGACCAGCGGACCGGTGAAGTCCTTGGCGGCGGTCGCCGGGGGGGCGGCGATCACCTGATTGGTGTCGTTGTCCAGGAGCAGCGGGTAGGAGCCGGCCTGGGCCGGCGCCTGGGAGATCACGCCGGCGAACTGCGCGAGCGGGACGTCTGCGCCCACCACCAGCCCGTGCTGGTCGAGCGAGTAGACGGTCTCCTCCCAGTCGCCGCCGTGGAGTGGGTTCTGGTAGGGGGTCGTCCAGGTCGGGGTCGACGTGGGCGGTGTCTCATAGAGCCGGTCGAGGAGGCTCAGGGGGATGCCCTGCGGGTTCTGCGCCAGGCCGGCCCCGCCCTCCTGGGGCAGCGACACCCCGCCCGGGCTCACCCAGACCGCCTCGTCCTGCGGATCCATGACCCAGACCGCGTCGACGTCGATCCCGGTCACCTTGGCGGCGGCCTTGACCATCGAGACCGTCGCGAACTTGCTGAGGGCCGCCAGCCGCGCCGCCCGTGTCAGCACCGGTTCGGTGCTCCCCGCCGGCATCCCGACCAGCAGCTCGGCGGTGGCCGAGGAGTCGGGGAACATGATCGCGTCGACGCCGTCGCCGAGCGGCTGTGTCTGCGGCGCGCCCACCGGCGTGGATGCCCCGCTGGGTGCCGTCGCAGCCGGGGGCGAGGGGGTGGCGGAGGCCGAGGGGGAGGTGGTGGCGGAGGGCGAGGGCGACGCGCTGGTGGAGCCGGACTGGGCGCTCAGCTGGCCGGCCAGCCCTTCCACCGTGGCGCTCAGGGTCTGGAGGTGGGCCTCGATCGCCGTCGACGCGGTGGCGTCGAGCCCGGTCTGGAACGCACCCTCCTGGTGCTGGATGATGCTGCTGTTCGTCCGGTTGACGGTGGTCTGAGTGATCCCGTGCAGGCTCACCGCGGTCAGCACGAAGAAGGCGGCGGCGGGCACCAGGGCGACCACCAGCATGGTGGCGAGGAGCCGATCGCGCAGTCGCCGCCGGGGATTGAACAGGGACAGCGCCAGCCGAGGACGCCTCATTCCCACCTCATCGGTCCGAGTCGATGTTCAGCTCCGAATCAGACCCGAGTATAAGGCCGCCCCTCTGACCCAGAGAACGCGCCAATCAGGACAGCGCTGAGGATCGTCCGCACCAGCCGTCGCCACCCCCTCGGAGCGCCCCTCCTCGTCCGCCCCCGCCCGGCCGGCGAATCCGAGGGCACCGCGGGGCGCTGCACTAGAGTCACGGTTGCGTGAGAAGCTCCGCTGCCGCCGCCCCGACCGGCCGGCGATGAAGGACATCGCCGAGCTGGCCCTCGACGTCGCCGTCTCCAGCGGAGCCAGCTACGCCGACTGCCGGGTCGTGCAGCGCGGTGTCCAGGCGCTCTCCGTCAAGGACGGCAGCTTCGCCGCGGTCTCCTCCTTCGAGGACGAGGGGGTCGGCATCCGGGTCATCGTCGACGGAGCCTGGGGGTTCGCCGGCGTCGACCGCCTCGATTCGGACAGCCTGGGCGAGGCCGCCCGAACCGCCTGCCGGATCGCGCGGGCGTCCTCACGGCTGCGCCGCCAGGCGGTCCGGCTCGCCCCCTGCCCGGTCGCGGTGGGTGAGTACACCACCCCGATCGAGCGCGACCCCTTCGAGGTCAGCCTCGAGGAGAAGATGGACCTGCTGATCCGGGCCGACGAGGCGATGGCCTCGGTGGAGGGGGTCACCACCCACGAGGCGTCGCTCGAGTTCGTGCGCGAGCACCGGTTGTTCGCGAGCAGCGAGGGGTCGGTCATCGAGCAGGTGCTGGTCCAGTCGGGGGGAGGGATGGACGCCACCGCCACCAGCCCCGACGACGTCCAGACCCGCAGCTTCCCCAACAGCTTCGGACGCCACCAGCTCTGCGCGGGCTACGAGGCGATCGAGGCGATGGACTTCGCCGGGAACGCGCCGAGGATCGCCGCCGAGGCGGTCGCCCTGCTCAGCGCTCCGCGCTGTCCCACCGGTTCGCTGACCCTGATCCTGGACGGCACCCAGGCGGCCCTCCAGGTCCACGAGTCCTGTGGCCACCCCACCGAGCTCGATCGGGTGCGCGGCGACGAGGCCGCCTACGCGGGCACGTCCTTCCTCACCCCGGACCTCGTCGGCCGTTTTCGCTACGGCAGCGAGCAGGTGACGATCGCCGCCGACGCCACCACCCCGGGCGGGCTGGGCACCTTCGGATGGGACGACGAGGGGGTGGAGGCCCAGCGCACGGTGCTGGTCGACCGCGGCCTCTTCCGCGGCTACATGTCCTCCCGGGAGACCGCCGCCGACTACGGCTGGCTGAGCAGCGGGGCGATGCGGGCCGAGTCCTGGAACCGCATCCCGCTGATCCGGATGACCAACGTCAACCTGGAGCCCGGCCAGTCCAGCCTCGAGGAGATGATCGCCACCACCGAGCACGGCGTCTACCTCGAGACCAACCGCTCCTGGAGCATCGACGACCGGCGCCTCAACTTCCAGTTCGGAACCCAGAACGGCTGGGAGATCCGGAACGGGAGACGGGTGCGCCTGGTCAAGAACGCGCTCTACGCGGGCCGCACCCCGGAGTTCTGGAGGTCGTGCGACGCCGTCGCGGGCCCCTCCGAGTGGCGGGTGTGGGGCGTGGTCAACTGCGGGAAGGGACAGCCGGGCCAGATCATGCACGTCGGCCACGGAGCGGCTCCCTGCCGCTTCCGAGGCGTGGCCGTGACCGCGGCCTCGTGATGACCCTCGCCGCCCCGGACGATCTGCTCGCGCTCGCCGACAGCGTCCTCGAGCGGGTCGGTCGCGACCGCGCCGAGGTCGTGGTGGTCGAGCACGAGGAGGGGCTGACCCGATTCGCTCGCAGCCAGATCCATCAGAACGTGGCCGAGCGGTCGCGCCGCCTCCGGCTGCGCCTGATGGGTGACGAGCAGGTGGGGGTGGCCGAGATCCGGGGTGAGGTCGAGGACCTGCCGGGGCGGCTGGTCGCCGCCGCCGAGGCGGCCCGGCGGCTCTCCCCGCCGGGGGACGTGGCCCCGCTGCCACGCCCCGACGCCGGACCCGACGGCCCGGTCGCGTTCAGCGCGGCGACCGCCGCCTGCACGCCGGAATGGAGGGCGGAGCAGGTGGCCGCCGTCGCCGCGGTGAGCGCCGTGGCCGGCCTCGAAGCCTTCGGGGCGGTGCAGACCTCGCTCACCCACACCGCCGTCGCCAACAGCCTGGGGGTTCGCCGCCACGCCGAGAGCACCGCGGCCAGCCTGATCTGCGTGACCCGGGGTGAGAACGGCTGGGGGTACGCCGACCGGCACCACCACGACGCGACCCGACTCGACGCCGAGGCCATGGCCGCGGAGGCGGTCGAGACCTGTGGCCGCAACCAGGGTGCCATCGCGGTGGAGCCCGGCGTCTACCCGGTGGTGCTCTCACCCTATGCGGTCGCCGACCTGGTCGGACACCTCTCCGATCTCGGCTTCAGCGCGCTCGCCCACCAGGAGCACCGGAGCTTCATGCGCCCCGGTGAGAGGCTGCTGAGCTCCCTGATCAGCATCGCCGACGACGCCGGTCACCCCGCCGGGATGCCGTTCCCCTTCGACGACGAGGGGGTCTCCACCCGGGGCGTGACCTGCATCGAGGAGGGGGTCTGCCGGAGCTTCGTCCACGACAGCTCCACCGCCCTCCGCGACGACGTGCCGTCGACCGGCCATGCGCTCCCCATGCCCAACACCTTCGGTCCCTGGGCCCGGCACCTGGTGGTCTCACCCGGGGAGAGCAGCCTCCAAGAGCTGATCGCGAGCTGCGACGGCGGTCTCTACGTGACCCGGCTCTGGTACGTGCGCGACGTCCACCCGCTCCGGACCGTGATCACGGGGATGACCCGCGACGGCACCTTCCTGATCGAGAACGGGCGGCTCGGCCGCCCGGTCCGCGACCTGCGCTTCACCCAGAGCATCGTCGATGCCCTGGCCGACGTTCGCGGTGTCGGCCGGGAGCGATCGATCGAATTGGACGAGGGCGAGCGCGCCATGCTCGTGCCCGCCCTCGGCCTGGGCCGCTTCGCCTTCACCTCCTGATCTCCGGAGCGCCCCGCGAGGCCGGCGCGGCCTCCGGACGTGCCCGCACCCGCCGGCGCGGCCGGGTCAGCGGAGGCGGGGGTTCCAGGCGTCCGGGGTCTGGGTCAGCGCGCTGACCGAGTCGGGAAGCCGCCCCTGGACCACGTCCTCCAGGGTCACCTGCTCGAGCACCTGTCGCAGGCTCCCCCGCACCGCCACCCAGACCGATTGGAGGTGTTCGGCGGCGCCCTTGTAGACGGTCATCTCAGGGCGGAGACCGCGGACCTCGGCGAGCGGGCCCTCGAGGACCCGGATCACGTCCGCCACCGTGATCTCCGCGGCCGGTCGGGCGAGGTAGTAGCCGCCCTGGGTGCCCCGGTGGCTGCGCACCAGGCCGCCGCGGTGCAGCTCGGTCAGGATGGCCCCCAGGAACTTGGTGGGGAGTCCCTGGGCCTCGGCCAGCGCCTGACCGGTGGTCGGCTCGTCACAGGTTGCCAGGGTGAGCAGGGCGCGCATGCCGTAGTCGACCTTGGCCGGGATGTGCATGCGCCGATTGTGGCGCGGCGAGGGCCACCCGGTGCGGTCGAGGAGGTCAGCCGACCTCGCCGGTCACGTAGGCGCGGGTCCGATCGTCCCGCGGGCTGGCGAAGATCTCGGCGGTCGGCCCCACCTCGACCAGCTCCCCGACCCGATCCTCGCCGAGCAGGAAGACGGCGGTCCGTCCGGCCACCCGGTGGGCCTGGAACATGTTGTGGGTGACCAGCACGATGGTGACCTCCGGCGCCAGCCGGGTGATCAGCTCCTCGATCTTGGCGGTGGCGATCGGGTCGAGCGCCGAGCACGGCTCGTCCATGAGCAGGATCTCCGGTTCCACCGCCAGCGCTCGGGCGATGCAGAGCCGTTGCTGCTGGCCGCCCGAGAGCCGCATCGCCGGCTGGTGGAGGCGGTCCTTGACGACGTCCCAGAGCGCCGCGTGCCGGAGCGCCGACTCGGCGGCCTCACGCAGCAGCGTCTTGCCGTGGACCCCGTTGAAGCGCAGCCCGGAGACGACGTTCTCGAAGACGCTCATCGCGGGGAACGGGTTGGGCCGCTGGAAGACCATGCCGATCCGGGTGCGCACCAGCTCGGGCCGGGTCCCCGGCGCGTAGAGGTCGAGGTCGCCGAGCTTGATCGAACCCTCGACCCGGCCGCCGGTGTGGTCGTGGAGACGGTTGAGGGCGCGAAGCAGGGTGGTCTTCCCGCACCCCGAGGGGCCGATCAGGGCGGTCACCTCGCGGCTGGGGATGGCGAGGGTCACGTTGCGCACCGCGACGTGCTCACCGAAGGAGACGCTCACGCCCTCCAGCGCCAGGCTCGGCACCCCCTCGAGGGCGGCGTCCTCGCGCGCCGGCGCCCCGACCTGGGGATGAGCGCCGCCGGCACGGAGCGCCACCACGGTGTCGCCACCATGGACGGGCCCCGCCGCCACGGCGGCCAGCGCCGCCGGCAGGATCGGCTGCTCTGCGGTCATGTCAGTGTGCCCTCCTCGAGATGCTCCAGGCCACCAGGCGTGCCGCGACGCTCAGCAGCAGGACGAAGCTGAGCAGCACCAGCGCGGTTGCCCATGCCGTCCTCTGAGCGCTCGGGAACGCCTGCGTCCCGTCGGTGTAGATGAGCAGGGTCATCGCCGCGAGCGGCGTGGCCAGGGTGAACAGCAGGGGAGCGGTCTCGCCCGCGGCCCTGGCGATGGCGAGCAGGTTACCGGTCACCAGGTCGGGAAGGGCTCCGCGCAGGATCACCGACCGGGCCACCCGCCCGCGCCGCGCGCCGAGCGCGATCCCCGCCTCCCAGAGGTCGAGCGCAATGGTGCGCATGGCCTCCTCGTCGGCCCGGATCATGATCGGCAGCATCAGCACCGCGAGCGCGAAGGCCGCCGCCAGCGTGGAGAACTGATGCAGGGGGAGGACCAGCACCGCGTAGGCGAAGATCCCGATGATGATCGAGGGTACGCCGGTCAGCACGTCGGCGCTGAAACGCAGCGCGGCGGCGAGCTTCCCGCTCCGCTCGAAGAGGAAGAGGGCGGCGAGCAGCGAGGTGGGGATGGCGAGGACGATGGCGAGGCCGACGATCTCCGCGGTGCCGGTGATGGCCGTCGAGATCCCGCCTCCCGGTATGAAGGGAGGGGTGGGCGCGTGGGTGAGGAACGCCCAGGAGAGGGTGCCCACCCCGCGGCTGATCGTGAAGTACACGAGCGCGACCAGCGGCGCCACCGCCGCCACCACGGCGAGCACGCAGAGTCCCAGGACGATCCTGCCGACGATCTGCCGCCGGCGCAGCGAGCGGCGGGCGGCGGTGCGGACCAGCTCGCGACGGCTGGGGGCGATCAGCACGCTCATCGCAGCGCCCCGGCGGTGTGCGCGGGGGCTCCCGAGCCGCTGCGGAGCAGGGCCTGCCCGCCGGCGTTGACGGCGACGGTGAGCAGGAGCAGCACCGCACCGAGCGCGATCACCGAGCTGGTGCCGAGTCCCGGGGAGGCCTCGGCGAACTGGTTGACGATCGCCGAGCCGAGGGTCGCTCCCGGCGTGGTGAGCGACTCCGGGATGGCGGGCCGGTTGCCGATCACCATGGCCACGGCGATGCTCTCGCCGAGGGCGCGGCCGACCGCCAGGGTGACCGCCGCGCTGACGCCGGCCCTGGCCGCGGGGAAGACCGCCCGGCGCACCACCTGCCAGCGGGTGGCACCCAGCGCGAGCGCCGCCTCACGGTCGGCGACGGGCACCCCGCCGAAGGCGGTCCGGCTCAGCGAGACCATGGTCGGCAGCGTCATCACCGCGAGCACCACCGAGGCGAGCAGGATGCTGGGGCCATACGCCTCGCCTCGGAACAGCCACCCCAGGGCGGGGACCGAGGCGAGGAACGGCTCCACCTGGTTGGCGAAGATCGGGGTCAGGACCAGCAGCCCCCAGAGCCCCACCACGATGCTGGGGACCGCGGCGAGCAGACCGATCAGGGTCGATAGCGGCCCCGACAGCCAGCGCGGCGCCAGCTCGGAGAGGAAGATCGCGGTGCCCAGCCCGATCGGCACCATCAGCACCATCGCGACCGCCGTGGTCAGCAGGGTGTCGACCACCAGGATGCCGGCCCCGTACTGGCCGGCGGCAGGGTTCCAGGTGCCCGACCAGATGAAGCCGATGCCGCTGTGCTGGAGGGCCGCCGAGGAGTCGCTGCCGACACCCACCAGCAGGCCGAGCGCCACCGCCCCGAAGAGCCCGGCGCCGGCCCAGCGGAGCGCGGAGTAGGCATGGTCGCCGAGGCGCGAACGCCGGCGACGCAGCGCACCCCGCACCCCGCTGACACGCCCGGGCCCGACGAGCCCCGACACGGCGTCGGGGCCCATCGGACCGGGCTCGTAGATCAACTCCTACCCCTCATCGGGAAGCTCACCGCTCAGCTGGCGAAGAGAGGCGTGCCCGCCGAGCCCTCGAGCTCGCGGATCGTGCTCTGCGCCAGGCTCACGACGTTGCTCGGCAGGGGCGCGTAACCGAGCGAGGCGGCGTCCTGCTGTCCGGAGGTGACCACCCAGTCGAAGAGCTTGCCGAGCGCGATCCCGGTCGAGCTGTCCGACTGCTTCTGGTACACCAGGGTCCAGCTGAAGTTGGCGATCGGGTAGGTGCCGGCACCCGCCTCGTTGACGACGTTGAAGTCCGTCGCGCTGAGGCTGGTCGCCTGCGCTCCCGCCGCGGCGATCGACTTCTCGGTGGGGGCGACGTACGAGCCCGCCGAGTTCTTGATGGCGGCGTTGACGAAGCCGTTCTGCAGTGCGTACCCGTACTCGACGAAGCCGATCGAGCCGCTGGTCTGGCTGATGTAGGTGGCGACGCCGGTGTTGAGCTGCTCGCCGATCCCGACGCTGGCCTGCGGCCAGGTCCGGGAGGGGGTGGAGGTGCCGATCGCGGTCACCCAGGCGGGCGCGGTGTCGATCAGGTACTGGTCGAGGTCATACCCGGGGCCCGAGGAGTCCGCCCGGTGAACGGCCTTGATCGCCAGGTTGGGCAGGGTGATGCCGGGGTTGAGCCCGGCGATGGCCGGGTCGTCCCAGTTGGTGATGCTTCCGTCGAAGATCCCCGCCAGGGTCGGCCCGTCGAGGTCGATCGACTTGGTGAGGCCGGGGACGTTGTAGCTGATCGCGACCCCGCCGAGGTCCACCGGGATCTGGAGGATCGTGCCACCGGTCGCGGCGGCGAGCTGCGACGCGGTCATCGGGATCTCCGAGTCCCCGAAGGCCACGGTCCCCTGCTGGATGTCGGTGACGCCCACGCTGGACCCCGCCGGCGAGTAGTTGACGGTCGTGTTCGGGTTCTTCTGGTTGTACTGGTAGAAGACCGTCTCGAAGAACGGCTCGATCGAGTTCGCGCCCGCGCCATTCAGGGTCACAGCCGCCGAGGTGGTTGTGTCGTAGGCGGCCCCCAGCAGGTTCGCCGAGGCCGGCGTCGCGCTTCCCGCGGCTCTCTTCGTCGTGCTGGCGCTGGTGGACCCGCATCCGGCGGCGACCACGGTGATCGCCAGCACGGCGAGTGGGCCGGCGACCCGGCGAGGCGACGTCAACGCCCGGGGCGCGTGGGCGCGCCCGTCAATACGGAAGGCTCTCATGGGACTCCCCTCTCAGAGATGGCTTACCTGAACACCATAGATTCACTAGAAAACATGGCCAATACCCAGGATGAGTTGGCCGCCCCCCGCGTTTGGGGGACGTCGGTGCGGCTCCAGGGCCGGTGCCCGGATTGATGGGTGCTCCCGTCCCTGCGCCTCACACGCCCCTCTGTTACCGCGGCGATGCCCCACGGCGGCGGCGGCGCTGCTAGCCTCGCGAAACGTGGCCGCATCCCCGCCGTCGATCTCCGCGGTGCCGGCGCGGCCGGTCCGGGGGCTCACCCGGATGAGGAGCTGGCCGGCCCGTCACCGCTGGGGCCTCGCCGTCGCGGCCGTGATCTGCGCGATCGCGGTGCGCAACCTGATCGGCCTCAGCACCACCCCGGCCGGGCTCTACGCCGACGAGGCGTCGATCGGCTACAACGCCTGGACCATCGCCCACTTCGGGGTGGACGAGCACGGGGCGACCCTCCCGCTCTTCTTCCAGGCCTTCGGCGAGTGGAAGAACCCGGTCTACGTCTACCTGCTGGTCCCCTTCGTCTGGCTCTTCGGTCTGACCACGGCGGTCGTCCGCCTCCCGGCGGCGCTCCTCGGGATCGTCAGCGCGGTCGCACTGGCCGGGTTCGCCCGCCGGGCGACGGGCTCCCGGGCGGTGGCCCTGGGGACGCTCGCCATCGCGGGGGCCACGCCCTGGCTCGCCCTCGACAGCCGGGTGGCGTTCGAGGTGCCCTCGATGGTCGCGTGCCTGGCGGTGATGCTCTGGTGCCTCGGGCGCGCCGCCGAGACGCCCGATCGACGCCTCTGGTTCGGGCTGGCCGGGCTCGCCCTCGGCGTCGCCGTCTTCGCCTACACCGTCGGACGGCTCGAGGGGGGACTGCTCGCCGTCGCGGTGGTGGTCTGCTTCGGCGGGTGGCGCCGGCTCCGGCGGCTGGACCTCTTCATCGTCGCGATCCTGGCCGCCTACCTCCTCCTCGCCCTCTGGGCGATGCGCCATCCCGGTCAGCTCACCCTCTACTTCAACTCGATCAGCATCGCCGCCGGCCATCCCTCGCCGGGCACCGTGGTGGGGCGGTTCGCCGGCAACATGGCGGCCTACTTCGGGCCCGCCTTCCTCTTCGTGAGCGGTGACCCCAATCTGCGCCAGAGCACCGGGTATGGGGGGGAGCTGCTGGTCGCCACCGTGCCCCTGCTGGTCACCGGGATCGTGGTCTGCATCCGCCGCTGGAGGGAGCCGCTGCCCCGCTTCGTGCTCCTCGGCCTGGTCCTCGCGCCGATCGCCGCGGCCCTGACCAACGAGGGGACGCCCCACGCCCTGCGGGACGCGACCGCGCTCCCCTTCTGGATCGCGACCACCGCCTACGGGCTGGACGGCCTGCGACCGCTGCTGCGCAGCCGGAGGGCATGGGCCACCGCGCTCGCGCTCGCCGTCGCGGTGGCGGTGGCGGCCGAGACCGTCCTCTTCACCGTCGACCTCTTCGGCGGCTACACGACCCGCTCGGCGATCTGGTTCGGCGGTCCCGAGATGGCGGCCATCAGCCGGGCCCACGCGCTCGCCGGAGGTCAGACCGTCTGGCTCTCCTCCCAGCTCAAGCAGCCCTACATCTACGCGTGCCTGGCCGCGCTCCCCGCCCCTCCCGGCCACGAGATCGGCCAGCGGAGCGTCGGCCTCGAGCTGGCCGAGGCCGGCTTCCGCGACATCACCGGCTCCGCCGCTCGGGCTCCGGCCCATCCCGGCGACCTCCTCGTGCTGGTCTCCGCCGAGGCCCCTCCCACCGGGGCCACCCTCCTCTTCACGGAGTCGGAACCGGAGACCGCCGGACCCGGAGCCCCGGTGCGGGAGGTCGTGGCGGTCCGGGTCTGGAGGGCGGCGTGACCCGTCGCGGGGCGCTCGCAGGCGCTATGCTCGATCGGCCGTGGCCTCGCGAGAAACCCCGTCCGCGCCGATCCGGAAGGTGCTCATCATCGAGGACTACTACGCCCTCGCCGATATCGAGTCGCTGCTCTGCACCATGGAGGGCCACGAGGTGCGGGTCGCCAAGACGGGCGACGAGGGCCTGGCCGCCGTGGCCGACTTCAAACCCGACCTCATCCTCCTCGACCTGATGCTCCCCGGCGAGCTGACCGGGACCCAGGTGCTGGAGCGGATCCGGGCCGAGCGTGGTCAGGAACCCAAGGTGCTGGTGGTCAGCGCCCTGGTCAACTCCACCACCGCCCCGCAGCTCGAGGCCTTCGGCAACGTCCAGACCCTCGCCAAGCCCTTCAAGATCAAGGAGCTCAGCGCCCGCATCCAGGCGATGCTCGCGCAGTAGGGCAGAGAGGGGTCTTGCCAAGACCCTTCCAATCGTGCAACATACCGCGCCAAACCGGGATGGCCGCCATGGGGATGGGAGCTCCCGGGAAATGCGAGGTAGGCAGTCATGGGTACAGCTGTTGACGTCGGATTGTCCACGCCGGTGCTCGACACCGGTGCGGCCCGGGAGGGCCGGCCATGACAGTGGCCGCACAAGCCGGAGGTCCCCCGGGCGGGTCCGTCGACGAGGGACTGAAGCGCGACGTCGGCTTCCTGGGCCTGATGTGGGCCTCGGAGGGATCGATCATCGGGTCCGGGTGGTTGTTCGGGGCGCTCACCGCCACCGTCCTCGCCGGCCCCGCCGTGGTCTTCTCCTGGATCATTGCCTCGGCGATCGTCATCCTCCTCGCCCTCATCCACGCCGAGCTGGGCGGCATCTTCCATGTCAGTGGTGGGACCAGCCGCTTCCCCCACTACGCCTTCGGGAGCCTGGCCGGAGCCTCCTTCGGCTGGTTCTCCTACCTCCAGGCGGCAACCGTCGCTCCCGTCGAGGTGCTCGCCACCGTCCAGTACTTCTCGACGGTCTCGTGGGCATCCGGCTGGTTCAAGATCGACCCCGCAACGGGTGCCGGTGTCCTGCAGGGTCCCGGGATCTGGGTGGCCCTCGCCCTTCTGGTGGTCTTCGGCGCCATCAACCTGGTGGGCATCAAGTGGCTGTCGCGGAGCAACACCTGGGTCACCAGCCTGAAGGTCTTCGTCCCGGTTCTCGCCATCGTGGTGCTGGTCACCACCCACTTCCACATGAGCAACTTCACGGCACTGGGTGGTTTCTTCCTCCACACCAAGGGGACCACCCCCTTCAAGCTCATCCTGGAGGCGATCCCGGGCGGCGGCATCGTCTTCTCCCTGCTCGGCTTCGAGCAGGCGGTGCAGCTCGGCGGTGAGAGCAGCAATCCCAAGCGGGACATCCCCCGCGCGGTCATCGGCGCGACCCTCATCGGCGCGCTCATCTACATCCTGGTCCAGTTCGCCTTCATCGGGGCGCTGGCCCCGGTGACGCTCGCCCACTCCTCCACGTGGACGACACTCGGCACCAACAACCCGTCCCTCGCGGAGTCCCCGTACGCCACCCTGGCCACGATCGCCGGACTGGGCTGGCTCGCGGTGGTCCTGCGCATCGACGCGGTGATCTCCCCAGGAGGGACCGGGCTCATCTACAACACCAGCACCTCACGTCTCTCCTTCGGCCTCAGCAAGAACGGGTTCGTCCCCCAGGTGTTCGAGGCCACCAGCAAGAAGACCAAGGTGCCGGTCTTCGGGATCATCATCGCGACCATCGTGGGTGCAGTCTTCCTGCTCCCCTTCCCGGCCTGGAGTGCGCTGATCGGTCTCGTCACCAGCGCATCGGTGCTCATGTATGCGGGTGCACCACTCTCGCTCGGGGCCCTGCGCTACTCGAAGCCGCAGCTCCACCGTCCCTACCTGCTCCCGCTGGCAGCCGTCCTCTGCCCGCTGGCCTTCGTCTGCGCCAGCCTCATCGTCTACTGGGCGGGTTGGGAGACCTACAGCACCCTCATGGTGGCGGTCGCCATCGGCTACATCCTGATGCTCATATCCGCGGCGTTCAAGCTCAACCCCAAGGCGCCCAAGATCGACTGGATCGCCGGGATCTGGATCTTCCCCTACCTGATCGGGATGGGGATCATCTCCTTCTTCGGGCAGTTCGGCACCGGAGGTGCCATCGGCGGGCTCATCGCCAAGAACGCAGCGGGGGTCTCGCATTTCATGGTCGGTGGCACCGGCTTCATCCCCGGCGACGTCGGCATCCCCTTCTGGTGGGACCTCGGCGTCGTCGCCGTCTTCAGCCTGATCATCTACTACGTGGCGATGGCGCTCCGTCTTCCGGAGGCCAAGGTGGACGAGTACGCCTCCCACCTCTACCCACCCGAGGGTGTGGTCACCCCCGAGACGGAGGAGGCTCTCTACTAGTCGACCGACCCGACGCACGGCCCGCGTGAGCGGTGCCGGGAGGGTGGAGAGGGCCGCGAGGCCCTCTCCACCAGCGGCGGGATCCGTGCCCTGCCCGTGAGGCTTCCGCCACCGGATGTCACCCGGTGGCCCGGGAGGCGAGGGGTTGGTCCGCTCAACCCGTCCGGGAGAGGCCGGCCCCGGAGGTCTCTCCGCCGCGCAGCGCGGCGAGCCCGGCGGCGACCACGGACGCCACCGCCAGGAATGCCGCGCAGCTGAAGAATCCACTGAGCACGCTCGCCGGGTGGGTGAGCCCCGCGGCCGCCACGCTGAGGATCAGCGCGGCAAGGGCCTGTCCGGTCGCCGTCCCCATGCCCCTGGTCATGTTGAGGACGCCGCTCGCCACCCCCGCCTGCTGGCGGGGCGCCGACCCCATGATCGCCGCGTTGTTGGCGGGGGTGAACAGCCCCAGCCCCAACCCGAGGCCCGCCAGCCCGGCGAGCAGGGCGGCCCCGGAGGGGCGGACCAGGCCGATGGTCCCCAGGCTGGCCGAGGCGAGCAGCATTCCGGCCACCGTCGGCAGCCGTGCCCCCCACCGGTCCGCCGCCCGGCCGGCGAACGGCGCCACCACCCCGAAGGCCACCGGCATGATGCTGAGCTCGAGGCCCGCGACGCCCGCTCCGAGGTGTTCGGGGCCGCTCTCCAGGTAGAAGGCGGCGGCGTACAGCGCCCCGAACATCACGAGGTAGGAGAGGAGACCGCTCGCAGCCCCCGCCGAGAAGGGGATCCTGCGGAAGAGGGAGAGGTCCAGCATCGGGTGGGGCGTGGTCGCCTCGCGGACCAGGAAGGCGGCTCCCAGGGCGGCGCAGCCCGCCAGCAGGCCGGCGAATTCTCCGGAGACGCTGCCCCGGCCGTCGGCGAGCGAGGTGATCGCGTAGAGGAGGGCGGCGACCGCGGGGACGAAGAGAGCGAGGCCGGCCCAGTCGAAGCTGGTCTGCCGCTGCAGGTGGCGGCTCCGGGGGATCAGGAACCAGGCCAGGGCGAAGGCGAGCACCCCGACCGGGACGTTGACCAGGAAGATGAGGCGCCAGCCCCCGGCGGCGATCAGGAAACCGCCGGCGGCCGGCCCCAGCGCGAGCCCCAGCGCCTGCGCCGTCCCCTGGATGCCGATCCCGCGCCCCAGCTCCTCCGGAGGCATGGCGAGGGCGATGATCGCGACGCTGTTGGCCTGGAGCATCGCTGCCCCCACCGCCTGGAGCACCCGGAAGCCGTCGAGGGCACCGAGGCTCGGAGCCAGGCCGCAGAGGGCGGAGCCGGCGATGAAGACCAGGAAGCCGTAGGTGTAGAGGAGCTTGTGCCCGACCATGTCGGCGAAGCGGCCCACCGCGGTGACCAGGGCGACCAGCACCACCAGGTAGGTCAGCCCGACCCAGGTCACCGATCCCAATCCGGCGTGGAAGGCGGTGCGGAGGGTGGGGTAGGCGACCGTGACGATGCTGGCGTCGAGCTGGCCCATGAAGGCGCCGATGCACACCGTCGCCACCGCCAGCCAGTGGGCGTCCGCGCGGCTGGCGATGCGGCGCGGCCGGGCCGGTTCGACGAGGAGGCGGCGCCAGCCCGTGGGGGGTGCGGCGAGCTCGTCGATGACCCGGGCGGGGAGGCGGTGCTGGGGGAGGGTGACCCCGGCGCGCGCCGCCGAGATGTGGTGGGTCGGTCCCGCCGGGTTCGGCTCGCCAACACTCGCCCCGCCGGCGGCCGGGTCGTGCCGATGGCGCCTCTCCATCGGGCTCGATGATGGCATCACGACACGCCGGCACCATTGCGATGCAGCCTCTTTCAGCTAGTGGAGAGGGAGCGGCCGCAGAGCTGTCTCACGCCGCCTGGTGCCCGCCGGCGACAGCCTCGGGATTGTCTCTGCGGCCCCGACGCCCGGCCTTCTCGCCGGCTCAGCCGGCCTCCACGGGCGTGGGCTCGTCCGGCACCCTCTCCGGCGCTCCCCGGCCGTCGCCGTCCTCGAAGCGGCTCCCGTAGACGGCGAAGTATCGCGCCTCGGGGTGGTGGAGGACGATCGCTGCCGTGGACTGCTCCGGCACCAGCTGGAAGCCCTCGGTGAGGGTGACCCCGATCCGCTCCGCGGGGACGATCCGGAAGAGGACCTCGTGGTCGGCGAGGTCCGGGCAGGCGGGGTAGCCCCACGAGTAGCGGCGGCCCTGGTCGGCTCCCAGCCCCAGCTCGCGGCGGATGTGGGCGTGGATGTACTCGGCGGTGGCCTCTGCCATCTGGGTGGCGAAGCCGTGGATGCGCAGCATGTCGTCGTAGTCGCCCTCGGCCTGGAGCCGGTTGGAGATCTCGCTCGCCCGGGGCCCGGTGGTCACCACCTGGAGCGCGATGACGTCGCGCTCGGCCCCCGCTGCGAGTGCTCGGGGGCGGACGTAGTCGGCGAGGCAGAGCCGGTTCTGCTCCGCCTGCCGGGGGAAGGTGAAGCGCTCGATCTCCCGCTCGTGGTCCTGGGGATCGAAGACCACGACGGAGTCACCCTCCGCCAGCGCCGGCCAGTACCCGTAGACGGCCTGCAGGTCGAGCCAGCCGTCGCGCTGCGCCTCCCGCAGCGACCTCTCCAGGCGGGGCTCGAGCTCGGTCCGCACCAGCTCGTCCCACCGCTCCGGGTCATGGATTCCGCGGAACTGCCAGCTCATCTTGAAGAGGGAATTGCGGTCGATGTGGGGATACACCGACTGGACGTTGATGCCGGTCACCACCTGCGGCCCCCAGAAGGGCGGCGTGGGAATGGCCGCATCGGTGCGGGTGTCGCTGCGCGTCCGGGTCACGACCCGGGGCAGCTCCGCCCTGGCCGCCGCCTTCGCCCGCTCCTGCTCGCGGAACGTGGCCGCCTCGGCGCGGGTCCGCTCCACCAGCGGCACCCGGCGCTCCGCGTCGAGGAGCTGGTCGCAGATCGACAGCCCCTCGAAGGCGTCCTTGCAGTAGAAGACGCCGGGCTCGTAGACCCGCTCCTGGTCGAGGTAGAGGATGCGCCGGCCGAAGCCGCGGTTGATGGCGGCGCCGCCGATGATCAGCGGGTAGCCGAGCCCGCGGCGATCGAGCTCGTCGACCATCATCGGCATCTGCTTGCTGGTGCTGACCAGGAGGGCGCTGAGGCCGATCACGTCGGCGTCCACCTCCACGGCCTTCTCGACGATGGTGGTCAGCGGGACCTGCTTGCCCAGGTCGTGGACGGTGTAGCCGTTGTTGCTGAGGATCGTCTTGACCAGGTTCTTGCCGATGTCGTGGACGTCGCCGAACACCGTGGCCAGCACCACCTGGCCCTTGGTGTACCCCTCGGTGCGGTCGAGGTACTGCTCCAGGTGGGCCACCGCCCGCTTCATCACCTCGGCGCTCTGGAGGACGAAGGGGAGGATGAGCTCGCCGGCCCCGAAGCGGTCGCCCACGTCCTTCATGGCCGGGAGCAGGGTCTCGTTGAGCAGCGTGACCGGGTCGCGATCGCGGAGGGCCTCGTCGATCAGGGCCTCGATGCCCTCCTTGCGGCGGTGCAGGATCTGGGCGTGGATGCGCTCGGGCGCCGCCAGCCCGGCGAAGGGGTCGACCTTCTCAGCACCCACCCGCTCGGTGACCCCGGCGAAGTGGTCGATGTAGCGGGCGAGCGCGTCACCCCGCCGGTTGAAGATGAGGTCCTCGACCAGCTCGCGCCGCTCGGCGCTGACCTCCGCGTACGGCACGGTGTGGGCGGGGTTGACGATCGCCGCGTCCAGGCCGGCCTCGACCGCGTGGTAGAGGAAGACGCTGTTGAGCACCGCCCGGGCCGGAGGGGTCAGACCGAACGAGACGTTGCTCACCCCCAGCGAGGTGAGCACCCCGGGGAGCTCCCGCTTGATCAGGCGGATCCCCTCGATCGTCTCCACCGCCGAATCCACCCACTCGGCGTCGCCCGTCGCCAGCGTGAAGGTGAGGTCGTCGAAGAGGAGCTGATGGGGCGCCAGCCCGTACTCGTCGCAGGCGATGTCCCGGATCCGGCGGGCCACCTCCAGCTTGCGGTCACGGGTCCTGGCCATCCCCTGCTCGTCGATGGTCAGGGCGATCACGCACTGGCCGTGGTCGCGGACCAGTGGCAGCACCGCGTCGCAGCGCGCCCGTCCGTTCTCCAGATTGACCGAGTTGACGATGCCGCGGCCCGGGTAGGACTCGAGGGCGCGCCGGAGCACCAGCGCGTCGGTGGAGTCGAAGACGAGCGGGGCCTCGACCGCCTGCTGGAGCGCCTTGACCGCGGCCGCCATCTGATCGGCCTCATCGTTGCGCTCGGTGACGGCGACGCAGACGTCGAGGGCATGGGCTCCCCCCTCGACCTGGCCCTGGGCCACCCGGACGATCCCGTCGTAGTCGTCGGCGAGCAGCAGCTCCTTGATCCGCCGCGACCCCTGGGCGTTGACCCGTTCGCCGATCAGCAGCGGGCGCGGCTCCTGGTGCAGCTCGGTTGCCCGGATGCTGGAGGCCAGCCGT
>Ga0187875_10000170_pt1 | contig 59380 bp, 46 predicted proteins | sample June2016WEW_17_1_2_FD_132978 | JGI IMG/M metagenome (GOLD analysis project Ga0187875, IMG submission 132978) | Peatland microbial communities from SPRUCE experiment site at the Marcell Experimental Forest, Minnesota, USA - June2016WEW_17_10 | ecosystem: Environmental > Terrestrial > Soil >... | reverse complement strand
CGCACTTGATCGTCCCGGCCGGCCTCTCGTCCTAGGAGTTGTAGCGAGCACCAAAACCGGCGCCCATAAAGTCTCCCGCACCCAAAAAACAGCACCCAAATCGAAGTTGCGACACAGACTCGGCAGTCCTGGGCACGCGCGCAGAGCGCGACAATACCGCTCTGCCGAAGGCCGTCGCGCAGGTCGCAGACCGCAGCGACATTCTGTGGGGTGTCCGGTCGCCCCACGACCGCGCGAGAAATCGAATCGTTAGCGACGGTCGAGAAATTCAACAAGGACCGCGACGAGCCCTGCGTCGCAAATGAAAAATAAAGCGACCTTCAGCCCGCGGACTTGGGGCTTGTACTGGGACTGAGTCACGTGTAATGCGGGGTTTTCTTAATCATACAAAACCGCTATAACCTGTCAAAGGCGGGGCGGGGATAACTTCGGAGCGCGGGCGGCGATAGAACTCACCTGTGGAGGTGACTGATGACCCATGCGGAGATCGCATTCGCAGTCGTCGTTGGCGCAATTTCGGCACTTGGCGTGATAGCGGCCGCGAAGATCGCCGATCGTTCCACCGATGCGGCTGCACGTTTGGCGGCGCGGGGCGTTGACAATCAAATAAGACTTAATTCCACAGTGAAAATTGCCGAGTTCAGACAGGCCTGGATCAACGATCTTCGGGCGGCGATGGCGAAGTTATTCGCGATCTCGCTGAGGGGAGGCGTTAATGATGAATCCGAACTGTATGAACTGAGCGCGAAAATCCGATTGCTCATGAATCGCGAAGATGTTCGCTACGACGAACTCGTCACGCGAATGGAACAACTCATCGCGAAGTTACACAACCAGACCCGCGGACAGAGCGAAGAGTTTATTCGCATCAGCCAGGACATTTTGAAAAACGAGTGGGAAGTTCTCAAACGGGATTTGGCTCGCATTCCGTCTTCCATTGTTCAGTAGAGGCTGCCTCCCAACTCAATGCCCGCCTGGGAACAGGTCGTCGATCTTCTTCATGATCCGTTCGGCCAACGTGACCGCATCGTGGATAGCGATGGTTTGGGCGGGGCTTGGTCGGACGTCCTGTAAATGGGAAAGCTTTCGGGCCGCGAGTATGCTCGCCGCGATAAGAATCACTCGTTTTCTTCCTTCGTCCACGGCAGTATAATACGTCTTCGCCTTTTGTTTGCCTAGAGTGGCTAATGGAACGTGGTATCTGCAAACTCTGTCTGAAGGAGAAGGATCTCCTCGACTGCCACTTGATCTCATCGGCGGTGAGCAAACTGCTGCGCGCCCGGGAGAACACCAATCCGAATCCCCTTCGAGTAACGCCTGATTGGATCGGGCAAACTTCCGAGCAAGTGTCGGCCTACGAGTTCTGCCGCGCCTGTGAGGACATTTTCAACGAGCGCGGAGAGAAATGGCTCCTTCCCCGGCTCGCGAGCCTGGACGGCTTCCCGCTGTATGACATGCTTGGACAAGCGCCGGCATTCTTCCGGCAAGAGCCATTGTTTGCGTACCACGCGTGCGACATTCCGGAATTTGAAAAAGAGAAAGTAATTCACTTCGCCATGGCAATCTTCTGGAAAGCATCCGTGCGCGATTGGGGAACGAAAGGCAACACGATCCATCTCGATTTCGGGAGATACGCAGAATCCATGAGCGAGTTCGTTCTGGGCACTGGACCGTACTCAATGCATCGTGAGTCAATTTGGCTGCTGGAGGATTCTATGGCAACGGCAAAAAAGCATTATGCACGCTACTACATCGTGCGAGGTTTTCAGACGATGTGGATGGGTGATGCGGCCCAGACTGGTTCCTTATACCGTTCGTTTGTGATCACCTCAAACGAATTTAATTCAACACAAGGCACTTTTCAGGTCTACGGCCTGGAAGGGGCAAGCGGTGGCATCAAGGCCGGAAAATTTGTCCCCTCTGAAGCGGAACCATCGGTTTTATTCGATCAAGATTTTAACGGTCTCGATTCGGCGGCAAAACAATTTGACGCGTTGGTCGCAGATACGCAGAAACGCGGATTCAAACCTATAACAATGATGGAAATTCTCGAATTCGAAGACAAATTGCGCCGATCGAAATAAGCTTGTCAGCGAGGTAGCTCATTCTCCTTTGTCGTGGGTTGCTTTAATCGTAGAATGCGGTGCTCGGAGTGCAAATGTTCCTTGGTCACAATGCGACATGGTGGGCGCTTGCCCTTGCGATTCTCACTACTTTTCTAAGCCTTCCGCCGGGCAATCTCCTTGCCCAAGCACTTACGGTAACTTTCGGGAGGTGGATTGGAGAGCGGAGTAAAAAGTCGCTGGTGCGAACAATCGCAAAAATGGAAGAGGAACTTGCCGCAGTGGCAAAGATTACGCCGATTACTGAGACGGAAAATCACATTCTCTGGGGCACCACGAGCGTTCGTATTTTGTTAATGGGCGCAGTTAACATCGTGATTGCGTTTATCTACCTCGGGATCGGAACGGTCGCCGATGAGCACACTGAACAGTACAAGACTTTAACCGGCTTTGTCATAGTGTTCTTCGTGGTGAATGCCTGCATGATGCTTCGGGCGCGATATCGCCATGATTATCGCTATATTCATGATCCACGGCGTAAAGCTGCCGTCATTAAAGCAATCGAAAAATTGAAGCGGATTCGGGATTCGTGGGACGCCAAGCGAACTCCTTGAAAAACTATTCAGCATCTTTCCCTTCGGCGAGATGGTCGATGAAGCGGTGCCAATGATAGACCCACGCTTTTTGTGGCCTGCCGAGATATATCTTTATTTTAAGAAGCCGGGGACAGACGGGACGTAACCTCGCATTTTAACGGCGGATGGCTCGTTCGGTCGGTATTCCAGCCGTTAACGTCCTGCACGACGTAACGCAGCGTGGTGACCCGCGGCAATACCGTCCGCGCGCGCTACGCTCGCCTGGCCTTCGCGTCCGCCACGCGGATGATCACTCGCTTGCCGAGCGCCCTAGCTGCCCGAGTGATCGTATCGAGTGTCACGGATATGTTTTGAGGGTCCAGCAGTCGGTCGAGCTGTGACCGGCTCGTTCGCAGTTGCCTAGCCATCGCCTGTTTGGTCTTCTGCTGGTCCCCCATCGCCCGCTCAAACTCCCAGGCCAGCACTCGCTTGATAGCCACCGCTTCGACTTCCTCGCGGATTCCCTCCTCTTCGAGAAAACTGTCGAAGGTCGAACCACTGTGGTCCGTTTTCTTGCGCTTCCTTGGTTTCTTCCGCATCGAATGCAGTGTACCATATATGGTACGCACGGCCAACTACTTTCGATCTGGAATGCCATGCCCAACGCGTACCGCTGCCGTGTCCACTATTCGAATGAATTTCCACAGGTTCTATTCGAATACCCTACACGTTATCATTGACACGTAGGTCATAGGCGTGCTATGATCCCGCATGAACTGCAATCGCACAATCGCGCCGCCGAATTTTCCGCGCGTCGGGGCGACTGTAAATCCGACGTGGCGGGCCGCGGCAATCGTTATCCCTGCGGCTGCGACTGCCCCGAATCCCGATTGGGGGTGCCCCATGTTCGCCCAGTTTCTCCGGGCGAACGTGGGTCCGCATGCGGCACTCTGCGAGTCTCAGCGTTCTCCGCGCCTCTGCGTTAGCTTTTCTCCCGCAGCGGTCGGCATCCCTTCCCGAACTCCCAGTTGCAACAGTCAGTTGCAACTAGCAGCATTTCTCAGAAGTGTCGATTATAGAGGACTTAAGTCGGACCTAAGTCCCTTTAAAATCAACACTTCCAAGCTCTCGGAAGTGTTGATTATGGAGGACTTATGTCGAACCTAACCCCCTTTAAAATCAACACTTCCAGGAATCTTTGCACATTTTGTATCTCGCTCATTCGCAGCCATTTAAAGCCTCCTATAATCAACACTTCCGTAAATTTTGACTTTAAGCTTCCTAGAATCAACACTTGCAAAAAAACAGGGGGTGGGGGGTCCAGTTGCAACTCCAGTTGCAACTGGCGGTGCCGAGCACGCCAGGGTAATGCAGTTGTCTTATGTAGCGGAAGCCTTGAGGCTTCCATCTTGGTTCGACGAGAAAAGGCTGGAGGCCTGAAGGCCTCCGCTACATTAACCAAGGACAACCCGCGCGACCGTGCGAGGCCGCGGGTCCCTTCTACGGCTCCGCCGGTTTCATATCGAGGAAATCGTCGATGGCGTCGAACAGGGTGGCGCGCGTCGCATATCGGCGCGGATCCACTTGCCAATCGATGGAGTTCGGCGCGGTCGGCGCGATGGTTTCCGGGACGCGAATGCCCCATTCGGTGGGCTGCGTGGGATTCACGTCGCCGACGTGGAAGCGATGCTGATCGTAATGCATGTAATGAATGACGTTGCCGACTTCTCCGCCATAGGCCACGCGCGTGCGCCGCAGCACCTCCATATCGCTGGCGAAGGGCTCTGGAAATTTCGAGTACGTGGGATCGGCTTGGCCGGTTTCGACGATCAGCGGGCGCGGCGCGATCAGCGCGAACAGATCGGACGCATCGATATATTCGCGGATATCGGCATTCATCCAGCGCCAGCACGGATGATTGCCTTTCCAATAGATCACGCCGAGGTCCGGCGAAAAGCTGGCGGGAATGCTCATGCTGATGCGCGGCTCAAGCGCGCCGATCACCGCGGCCTCTTCCCCGCCCATGGAGTGGCCCACGACGATCACGCGCGTGGCGTCCACATTCGGCAGCGAGAGCACGTAATCGACCGCGCGCATCGCGTCCCACGCGCGCTCGCCGTCTTCTTCCCAATCGGAATCGAAGCCGGCGGCTTTGATCGCGGGATGCGTGCCGTTGCCGTGCGCGGGATCGTCGCCGTCGAGGACGTTCGCGTAGAGCGGCTTGGCCATGTACGGCGCTTGGCGGTCGGCCAGCGGACGATGCCCGATATCGAGCGCGAGCACCACGTAGCCGCGCCGCGCAAACGCGTCGCCGTACCACACGCTGTCGGGACTCATCATGCGCCACGCGCTGCCGCCGTGGCCGTTCACGGCGATCACCACCGGATATTTTCCGCCGGCCGGAGGCGGCGTGGTCGGCACCGCCAGATACCCGTGGGCCCTGCGCGCGATCGGATCGCCACCATAAGGATTCGGCAGAGTGGAATCGAATTGCAGCTCGGACATTTTGTAATTTTGCGGCCAGTGCGCCGGATTGTCGTCGCGATCCGCGCTCATGCGCGTTGAAGCGATCGGCGGAACGTCGGCGGCGAGCACGGTCACTTTGCTGGTGAGCGGCTTCGGATTTCCGGACATCATCAGCAAGTACAATTGTTTGCGCACGCGCGCTTGCCACACCGCGCGATCCGCTTGCGTCTTGCCCATGCTGAATCCGTAGCCCAGCACTTGCGCACGCGTGCCGGTCCACTTGAATGTGCCCGCGCGCGAAGTGTCGGTGTAAGTGCCAGAGGCAAACGTTCCGGTCACCATGCCGGTGAATGTTTGCGTCTCGATCGGCTCGGTGCGCACGAAGCTCAAGTTCGTGCCATCCCAATGCGTGATCGCCACGTCGAATTCCACCTGCTCGCCGGACGCGCCGTCCTTCTCCGTTGCGTAGATCTTGAAGCGACCGGTGAATCCGCTGGGCGCGTCTTCGGCGACATCGATGCGCAGCGTCGCGTGCGCTTCGCCATCGAGCACGAGGTCGTACGCTCGCGGCGCAAGCCCGTGATCGAGATACGTGCTGTTCCATCCCGTGATATGGAATTTGTAATCCCCCGGATCTGTGGGCTTCTCGGGGGACGAACCGTCATCAGTGTAGCGTCCAACCAAAACTCCTTCGACTATCGTCGCGCGGCACCAATACCAGTTCGCTCCAACTTGCGCGTGAAACTCGAAGTGGCGCGAAGCCGGATCCCAGGTGATACCGTCCAGAGTTGCAGCATCGCCCGACTGCGGTGTGAGCAGGCCGGTGAAAGAGTGGCCATCGGCCGCCGCTGCGATCTGCAGCGTCACGCGCATATCGTTGGCGTCCAGATACCACGTGCCCTCCGGCCCGCTGGTATCTGGATTCGGCCGCACAAATCCGCCCGGCGCCCCGCCGCCAGCGCGCTGCCCCTGTCCACCGGGCCCACCCGGTCCTTGCGCGCTGCCGCTGGGTCCCTGCGCACCGCCCGCGACCTGCGCGCCGCCGCCCGTGCCCGGCGCGGGGGCCACCGGGGGCCCGCCACTCGGAGCCTGCGCGAGCGCCGCAACTGCCGTGATGAGCAGCAAGCCTGCGAACCGAACCAACTTCAACGCGTTCATGGGCGCTACCTCCCACAGCAATGGACGAAGAACAGGGTCGCAAATATTCAATTATTTTTTCTGGCCGTAGTACGCGGTGTTGCCGTGCTTGCGGAAAAAATGTTTGGCGTGCAGCGCAGGCTCGAGCGGGCGAGCGCGCGGATTGGCGCGAAGCGTATCGAGCGCCATCGCGGCGATCTCCTCGAGCACGGCGGCGATGTGCACTGCTTCGGTGACCGTGAGGCCCCAGCAGAATGGCGCGTGCCCCGCGACGAGCACGGCGGGCGTTTCGAGCGGATCGAGCTTTGCGAAGCGGCGCACGATGGCGTGGCCGGTGTTCGCTTCGTAATCGGATTTTATTTCCGCGGCCGAAAGCGGACGCGTGACCGGAACGGGGCCATTGAAATAATCGGCGTGCGTGGTGCCGAAACACGGAATCGGTTTGCGGGCCTGGGCCCACGCAGTGGCCGCGCGCGAATGCGTGTGCGCAACGCCGCCGATGCCTGTAAACGCGCGATACAAAATCAAATGCGTGGCGAGATCGGAAGAGGGGCGCAGCGAACCTTCCACCGTGCGGCCTTCCAGATCGACGACGACAAGATCGGCCGCCGTCATCGTCTCGTACGGCACGCCGCTGGGCTTGATGACAACTAAACCCTGATCGCGCGCGATTCCGCTGGCGTTGCCGAACGTGAAGCGCGCCAGGCCTTGCTGCGCGAGGGCGAGATTGGCTTGCAAGACTTCACTGCGCAACGATTCGAGCATCACTGTCCCTTTCTAGCTTCGACGTTCACTTGCGCGAAGGTTCCGGCGGCGGTTTCGCCGAGCGCGCGCGTGTGGCCAGCGCGGCTCTGCATGGCGAAATCCGGATCTTCTTTTTTGCGATGAAGGGGATATTCGCCGATGCCGGAGCCGAGCCGGCCGCGCGCGCTATCGACAATCGTGACGCGAACGCTGAGGGTTCCGAAATCTACACCGGCGACGACGGCCATTTCAATCGGCGTTGGCGTGCCAGTACGTCTCCCAGCCGAGGTAACGCACGGCAGCTTCGTGCACGGCGGCGGCGACGGTGGAGAAATTCGCGGCGACGTGATGCTCGAAACCGTTTTCGCAGATGTAATGCAGCAGATTCTGCATTTTCGGAATTTCCACGACGCCAACGCCACCGAACGTTTCGAGCGGATCGTCGGTGAATAGTCCGGCGCCAAGATAGCCGCGCACGACGCCCTTCACATCGTCGGTGGAGAATCGCGCGTAACTCATCGCGCCGGATTTCACGCGGCCCTCGCAGGTGCCGAAAGTGTTTTCCTTGCCGACAGTGCCGGCGATGATCTGCTGGAAATCCATGCGGACATCGCGGAAGAAATGTTTGGGCAAATTGCTGCAATGGAAGCAGACGGCTTTATTGGGATCGTCGCCGTAATTGTTGTTCCAATCGAGCAGCGCGCTGGGAGTTTCCGAAGCCAGACGCAGCATGTGCATGCTGAGCGTGCCGGCGACATCGGTTTCGCACGCAGAGGACAACAAGTCGTCGCTCATCATGCTCATCATCGTGCAGGGCACAACGCCGAAATTTTCCTCGAGCGAAGTCCAGCACTGCACGGCGCTGATTTGCACGTCCGTGGCTTTCATCCAATGGTGGACGACGGCGGCAAGCTTGGCCATCTTGATCAGGGCCTCCTTCGGAACGCCGGCGGTCGAGACGTATTTCTCGATCGCGGCGAGACGTTCCTTGGCGGCGGGATCATCGTCCTTCATGCGGCTAATGCGGCCCAGCACTTCGGAGAGATCGAGCGTCTCGACGGAAATCCCGTTGGATTCCAGAATTTTTTCGCTGTAGCGCACGGTGTTGAATGCCGCGGGGCGCGCGCCGATGGCGCCGATGCGCAAATTGCGGAGTCCATTGACGACGCGGCAGGTGGCGGCGAATGTGGCGAGATCTTTTTCAAATTCGGGCGAATCGGGGCGCACGGTGTGCGAAGCGGTGAGCGTATAGGGAATGCCGAACTGCCGAAGATTGTTGCACGCGGACATTTTTCCGCAGAAGCTATCGCGGCGATACTTGATGCCCATCTTGGAGGGCGTATCGGGCGTGGCCTGGATCAGGACCGGCACGCCGAGATTGGCGAGACGCAAGGTATCGGCGATGGCGCGTTCGTCGCCGAAATTCGGCAGCGTGACAATCACACCATCAATGCGCGCGGATTCGTGGCGGAAGAGCGCGGCGCAACGCTTGGCTTCGTCGTACGTCTCGACGGAGCCGTACTTGCCTTCGTCGAGGCCGATCGCCACGGCGTCAAAGCCCGCTTTCGCCAGCGCGGCCAAGATTTCTTCGCGGCCGGTCTTCGCCAAATGATCCGGGAAGAAGCCGCGATTCCCGACGATCACACCCATCGTCATCTTTTTTTGTTTGTTAGCCATATGCCTTGAATTAACCCAGAAAGCCCCCGTCCGGGGACTTTCGATTGTCATCTTACCTGCGAGAACTGCCTTCGCTGGGGACTTTCGCTCGAAGGAATTCCGCTCGGCCCTTCGACTGACGGACTTATCGACCGCGGCTCGGTGCGTAGATCCAGGTGTACAGGATTCCGACGACCGTCAGTATCGCTCCCGCCCACGCGTTGGCGTGGTACTGATAGAGTACCACGGGCACTACCACGTGATGCGCTACCTCCCACAAGCCAGCGCCGAGCGTCAGCAGGCCATCGCCTAGCAACGAAATCCCGATGAAGAACCAGATCGAAATGGATTTGCGTTCGTTCATTTTTCCTCACCAAAGATAGATGTTCAGCGCTATCAAAACAATCATCACGACCACCGCCCAGAACACCGGCCTCTGATAGAGGGCCATGTGAGACTCGGACGGCAATGGTGTGACGCCGTAGACAAGACCTACGAGCTCAGCTTCAGGCTTCGGCTGCGTGAGGTAGCTGACGACGACTGTCACGATGACGCAAACGATCCAGCACCACAGCGCGCGCCAGACGTTCAGCGCCATATCGCTCGCAGGTCCGTAAAACGCGAGCGTGGAAGCGGCGCCGGGATTCACCTTCACCCAACCCCACATCGAGATCGACGACACCGTTCCGGCGAGCAAGCCCCAGAACCCGCCCGCGGAAGTGCATCGTTTCCAAAGCATTCCGAGGATGACGGTGCCAAACAGGGGAGCGATGAAGAAGCTGAACAGCTGTTGGACGTAATCCATTATGCTTTTGAAGTCCATCACGATATATGCGGTACCGATGCTGATCAACACGCCTAAGACCGTGCACCACCGGCCCATGTTGACCAGTTGCTTGTCCGTGGCGGATTTGTGGACCAACGCTCCGTACAAATCGTAGGTCCAAACCGTGGAGAACGCGGTGACGTTGCCGGCCATGCCGGACATGAAGCCGGCCATCAGCGCCGTCACGCCGAGTCCCAAGAGACCGGGCCCTGCGTAACGAGACAGCATCAAGGGCAAGACTTCGTTAAAGCTGTGCCCGCCCGTGGCGTCCGCGATAGCTTGGGGCACGAGCTTCATTGGCAGCAGCGCGATTCCCAGCAGGCCGGGCAGGATGACGATGAGCGGAACGAACATCTTGAAGCCGGCGCCGATGATCGGAGCCATTTTCGCCGCGCGAATATCCTTGGCGGAAAGAATGCGCTGCACAACCAGGAAATCCGTGGTCCAGTAACCGAAGGAAACCACGAAGCCTAAGCCGAAGACGATGGCGAACCAATTGATGCCCATCGGATTGTTTTGGAAATGGCCGAGGGTGCCCCAGACGTGCGTGTATTCCTGACCGGCATTTGTGGCGATTTGCGCCTTGAGGTTGTTCCAGCCATGTGCTTCGACCAAGCCCATGATGGGGATCAGCAGCGCGCCCGCCCAAATCAACATGAACTGCAAAACCTCGTTGAAGATCGCCGAGCGCAAACCGCCGAGAGCCACGTAGATCGCTACGGTGATCGCCGAAACCCAGATGCTGAAGTTGAGGTTCCAACCCAGCACAACCTTCATCACAAGCGCCATCGAGAACATATTGATGCCGCTCATGAGCACCGTCATGACGGCGAAGCAGACGGCGGAAAGCGCGCGCGTGGGTTCGCCGAAGCGCAATTTCAAATAGCCCGGCACCGAGTGGGTCTTCGAGATGTAATAGAACGGCATCATCACCAGGCCGAGGAAAATCATGGCCGGAATGGCGCCGATCCAGTACCAGTGGATGGCCATGATGCCGTATTGATAGGCGGCACCGGCCCAGCCCATTAGTTCGAGCGCACCGAGATTGGCGGAAAGAAAACTCAGCCCGGCGATCCAGGCGGTCATTTCGCGGCCGGCCATGAAATAGTCTTCGCTGGTGTTGGCCCATCGTTTCAGATAGAAGCCGATGCCAAGAACCAAAGCGAAATAGAAAACGACGATGATGGCGTCCACCGGCGTGAGGTGCACAAGTTGGGTGGGCACGATCGATGCTGCGAGAGAAGCCAAAGACGTAAGGTGATCGACAGGGATCATTGGGAGGGCTCCGTTACCCAAAGCGTTTTATCCTGAACAACCTACCGGACACAAGCACAAAAAAGAGTTTCAACATGCGAGATGCACCGCGGCGGCGAGTGTTATGCGCCGCGAGGCGCGGGGATTTCGGGCGCAACGGCGATTGCAGAGGCGCTTTCCGGCAGCGACGCCGCGGCTGAGGACGGCATTTTGCGCATCAGGATTTGGGCGTCGCCGATGTATCGCTCGGCGAACGCGGCTTCGCAACTGGCCAGATAATATTCCCAAGTGCGAATGAAATTTTCGTCGAAACCCATGCGGCGAACGTCGTCGAGGCGATCGAAGAAGCGTTCGCGCCAATGGCGCAGCGTGGTGGCGTAGTCAAGACCGATTTCGCGCAGCTCGTGAACACGCAGGCGCGTGCGGCGCGCGAGACACTCGAGGATGGCGGTGACGGAGGCCAATTGCGCGCCGGGAAAAATACGGCGCTCGATCCAATCATGCGAGCGAACGTGGGCGGCGAACCTGCGCTCGTTCATAGTGATGGTTTGCAGGAACATGGCGCCGCCAGGCTTGAGGACACGATCGCAAGAGCCGAAGAAATCGTCGTAGTGCTCGATGCCGACGGCTTCAAACATTTCGATGCTGACGATTTTGTCGAAGCTGCCGCGGAGATCGCGATAGTCCTCGAACAAGAGACGCACGCGGCTGCCCGCTTCGCCGGTGCGGTTCAGCAAATCGCGAACGTATTCATGCTGGCGGCGGCTGATTGTGGTGGTGGTGACGCGGCATCCGAAATTGCGCGCCGCGTAAAGAGCGAATCCGCCCCAGCCGGTGCCGATTTCGAGGAGATGATCGCGCGGGCTGAGATCGAGAGCCTGCGCGATGCGCGCGAGTTTGCGCTGCTGCGCGGATTCGAGCGATTCATCGGGCGATTGGAACATCGCGCAGGAATACATCAACGTGGGATCGAGGAATAGGCGATAGAAATCGTTACCGAGATCGTAGTGGAACGCGATATTACGGCGACTATTGTCCGGCGTGTTGGTGCGGCGCGGGCGGCGCAAACGATTGCGCAAGCGCGTCAGAGTCGAGAGCAGGCCGCCATCGCGATCGATGCGATCGAGATTGCGCACGGCAAAGCGCACGAGGGCAACGATGTCCGGCGAAGACCATTGGCCATCGACGTAGGAATCACCTAGGCCGACATCACCACGCCAGAGGACGCGGCGGAAGAAGCGATCATCGTGCACGGCGAGCGTGGCTTGGGCGTTGCCGGATTGATGGCCGAAGCGGTGAACTCTATCGCCGCTGACGATTTCGAGCGAGCCTTCACGGCATCGATTGAGCCCGCGCAAGACGAGAGATTTTGAAATGCCGGCGCTCATTTTGAGATTCCTGGCGCGGATGTTTCCGGGGCCGGCGCGTCTGCGGCCGATTTCGGCGAGGACGACTTCCCTGCTCCGGGCTTCCATGACACGCCCCAATGCTTGGCGTTCACTGGACGAAAATGTCCGGCGCCAGGATGCGCGACGACGGGAACGCCTTTCCATTTCAAGCGCGCGGCCTGCCAGTGGATCGCGGCGACGACTTTGGCCGTCATCCACGGGAATTGGCGGAGCGCGCGATGCAATTCGCGGCGCGACCATTCGCGGCGGTCGAGAGTGAGCGTGGCGTCGAAAACTTCGCGGCCTTCCTGATAATTGACGCAATGGACCAGCAGGCGATCCTCGGGCGGAGTGAAAGTCCAGGCATATTCCTGGCTCATGCCGAGAAACGGGGAGACGTGGAAGCGCTTCTGGAATGTGAAGCGCTTGTTGCCGGCCGCGGCGTGATCCGGATTCGCGGGGCGCGCGCGATTTTCCTGCTCGGAGCCCAGCCAATAATTGTGCGTTTCGCCGAACGTGTTATTCACTTCCGCGAGGACTTGGCGCGTGGCGCCGGCGCCGTCGGCCACGTAGAAAAATGAGACGGGATTGAAACTGTAATGAAAAAAGCGCAAGTGCGTGAGCATGTAGATCGGGCCCGGGGCGAGCGCGACGCCGTTGCGCGCGGCGTCTTCCGAGATGCGCTGGCGCAAAGGTTGATGCGGATCGCCAAAATGTTCGCGCTCATGGTAGGAGACGAGATTCGGCTGATTGTACGAAGCGAGCGGCGAAATTCGCAGCAGCTCCGGCAGACGGTCAACGTCCAGGAACACCATGAACAGCGGGTACGTGAAATCGCGGCGCACCGGCGTAAACCGGCGATGCCGCAACGTCCCCACGTAGATCGAGGAGTGCATCTCGCTCCCTTTCGTCCGCGCGCGCGGCGAGGCTGTGAGCCACGCGCAGCGCGGAGTTTAAGCCATCTTCGTGAAAGCCGTAATACCAATAAGCGCCGCAAAAATGCGCGCGATTGCGGCCGCTGATTTCCGCCCAGCGGGATTGCGCGCGAATCGCATCGTGCGTGAAGAGTGGATGATCGTAAATCAAGTGGCGGAGAATTTTTTCGGGGTGAACGGCGTCCGTGCGATTCAGCGTGACGCAATAATCTTCGGGCGTGCGCAGTTTCTGCAGGCGATTCAAATGATACGTAAGCGTGACGGCGGCGGGGTCTTCGCCGAGATGATAATTCCAGGAGGCGCGCGCGTCGGGATTGCGCGGGAGCAGATTGGAATCGGTGTGCAGGACGGCGGTGTTTCGATTGGTCTGGAACTTCGAGAGGATTTCACGCTCGAGTGCGGTGGCGTCGCGCAGCAGGGCCAACGCTTGCGGCGCGTGGCAGGCGAAGACGACGTCATCGAAATATTCGGGTTCGCGCGCGGCGGATTCGATGCGCACGCCGCGCGGGGTTCGCGTGACGCCGGCGACGGTGACACCGAGGCGAATGCGATCACGATACGGAGCCGTCAAGGGTGCGATGTAGCTGCGGCTGCCGCCGCAGAGCGTGTACCACGGGAACTGCGTGGTGACGCGCAGGAAATCGTGATTATCGAAAAAGCGAATCAGCGAGAGCGCCGGAAATTCCGTGATTTTATCGAGCGAGGTGGACCAGACGGCGGAAGCCATCGGATAAAGGTAGTAGCGCGTGAAATCGCGGCTGAAGCGATGGCGATCGAGATATTCGGCCAATGAGAGCTGGGCGCCATCGGGATCGGCAAGCAGCGCGCGGGCTTGGCGATTGAAGCGCAAGATTTCGAGGAAGAAACGATAGTGGCGCGGCGCAAAAATGTTGCGGCGCTGCGCGAAGAAGCCGCGCAAGTCGCGGCTGCTGTACTCAAAGCTGGAGCGCGGATCGGAGACGCCGAAGGACATATCGCTTAACTGGCGGCGCACGCCGAGGTCGGCGAGAAGGCGGACGAAATTCGGATACGTGCGGTCGTTGTGAACCAGAAAACCGGTGTCGATGAACAGCGGGCCGGCGGGAGTGGCGATTTCGTGGGTGTGCGTGTGGCCGCCGAGGCGATTGTCTTTCTCAAAGAGAACGACTTCGTGCGTGCGGCTGAGAAAATACGCTGCCGCCAACCCGGAAATGCCCGAGCCAAGGACGGCGACGCGACTCATCCAGCCTCTTCAGGGCGCGGATCGGGTGAGAGGCGGAATCCGCGCAGCTCATGGACGACGCCGAGGCGGCCGAGGCACCACAGCGCGTAGTAGGTGACGTCAATTTCCCACCAGCGCATGCCTTGGCGGCAGGCGTACATGTGGCGGTGATGATTGTTGTGCCAGCCTTCACCGAGAGTGATCAGGGCGAGAGTGAAATTATTGCGGCTGTGATCGAGCGTATCGAAGCGCCGCGTGCCCCACAGATGCGAAAGCGAATTGATGCAGAACGTGCCGTGAAAAAGAATCACAGTGGAGATCAGAAAGCCCCAGACGAAGGCGGGCCAGCCTCCGCACGCGAGCAAAATTCCGGCGAGCGCGAGCGGGGGAATCCAATGATAGCGGTCAATCCAGCGCAGCTCCGGAAATTTGCCGAAGTCCTTGATCATGCGCGCGTCGTAGCGTTCGTATTCTGAGGAAAGAATCCATCCGACGTGCGCCCACCAGATGCCGTGCAGGCCGGGCGAATGGATGTCCTCTTCCTGATCGGCGTAGCGATGGTGGTGGCGATGGTTGGCCGCCCACCAGAGGACGCCCTTCTGGCATGAAGTTTCCGCCACGACTGCGAGCAGGAACTGCCAGACGCGACTTGTTTTGAACGATCGATGGCTGAAATAACGATGGTAGCCGGCGGTGACGGCGAACATGCGCACGGTGTACAGCAACGCCATCAGCGCGACCCATTTCCAGCGAAAGGGAACGAGAAAAACTGTGAGGCAGCTGGCGTGCATCAGGAAGAACGGGGCCGTTTTGACGAAGCGGAGGCGTTTCCAGAAGCCGCCGGACTGAGCCGAGCCAAACTTGGGCGTCGCTAGAGCGGTTTCCAAAATGTCCCCCGATGGGAATACGTCGTTTGGACCAACTTGGATTACGAATTCGAGCGGGGGACATTTTAAACGCTGTCGCCTCGGCGGGCAACGGAAACGGGCCGGCGGCGCGGCGAGCGCTCGGCGCGGGCTCGGCGCGGATAAATGCTTGCTATGGACGGGGGCGGACCGTACCATTCCGCGACGCTGAGTGCGCCAGGGGCGGACGGCGCGCAGAGTGCGCAGAGTGCGGAGAGTGAGTAACGGAGGACGATGCGGAAATTCTTTCAGCATCGCGTGGTGCAACCGATCGTGCGGCTGCTGCGGATGGGGATCACGCCGGAGAAGATCGCGTTGAGCTTGGCGTTCGGAGTGGTGTTGGGCACGTTTCCGGTGCTAGGGTCGACGACGATTCTTTGCACATTGGCCGTGTTTATGTTCGGGTTGAACTTCGCGGCGATCCAAACCGTCAACTACTTCGTATATCCATTGCAGTTGGCGCTGCTGGTGCCGTTGCTGCGCGCGGGGCGAATTTTGTTTCGCGCGGCGCCGCTGCCATTCAGGCTCGCGGAGATATTGGCGATGGTGCGCGCGAGTCCGTGGGGCGCGATTCGCGTGCTGTGGGTGGCGACGCTGCATGCGATTGTCGCGTGGCTGATTCTGGCGGTGCCGATGATTTTATTGCTCAATGCGATGCTGCGGCCGGCGTTGCGAAGGCTGAGGAGTGGGTTGGGCGCGTTGCGGCGTAGCGCGCGCGGCACGATACCGTCCACGGATGCAAACGACGCGCTGGCTGCTTCGCTTGATGGTGCGGCAAAACCATGACGCCGACGCTCACCTTAGCGCTGCATCTTGTGCTGATCGGCACGGGTCTGGTGGCCGCGATGATGTTCGTACTGTGGCTGATCCACCTGGCGATTCACAACGCCGGAATTGTAGACGCGGGCTGGGCGATGGGACTGGTGCTGATGGCGGGCGTGGCAGTGGTGAATGCTCCCGTGAACGCCGCATCGCTACGCGTAACAGCGCTGATGGCCATGGTGACGATCTGGGGAATTCGCCTGGCGCTGCATATTGTGATCCGCATGGAGAGCGGTCCGGAAGATGCGCGGTACACGCAACTGCGGCGCGAGTGGAAGACGCAGATTCCGCTGAAATTTCTGGCGTTCTTTGAAATGCAAGCGTTGCTGGATGTGGCGCTGTCGCTGGGATTTTTCGCCGCGGCGCTCGATCCTTCTCCGCACGTTTCCCCGCTGTGTTACGCCGGGATCGGCATTTGGCTTTGCGCGGTGATCGGCGAAAGCTTGGCGGATTCGCAATTGGCTAAATTCAAGCGCGTGGCGGCGAATCGCGGGGAAGTTTGCCGCGTGGGACTGTGGAATTATTCGCGGCACCCGAATTATTTTTTTGAGTGGCTGGTGTGGGTCGCGTGGGCGCTGTTCGCGTTGCCGTCGCCGGCAGGTTACGTGGGACTGATTGGGCCTGTGCTGATGTTTTATTTTCTGTTTCGGGTGACGGGGATTCCCGCGACGGAAGCGCAGGCGTTGCGCAGCCGCGGCGAGGAATATCGGCGGTATCAGGAGACGACCAGCGCGTTTGTGCCGTGGTTTCACAAGAAAGTGGACGACAAAACTTAGGAGAACGACTCTGCGACGCCACAAGAAGCTATGAACTCCGATTCCATCTCCGCCGCGACAACACATGCGAGCGCGACCCCCGCGCGCCGATCGGCGTTCGATCGCATTGTCGAAAGCGGATGGCTGCCGGATGCGGCGCTGCGCATCGGGATTCGGCGGTTGCTGGAAGCGCGGCTGGCGCAAGAGGACGCCGGCGACGCGACGCGTAACCTGGAGCGAAAGCTGGCGCTGATCGAGCGGCTGCGGCGCAGTCCGATCGCGGTGGAGACAGCGTCAGCCAACTCGCAGCATTACGAAGTGCCGGCGCGATTCTTCGAGCTAGTGCTGGGGCGGCAGATGAAATACAGCTGCGCGCTGTGGCATGCGGAGACGCGGACGCTGGACGAAGCGGAAGACGATATGCTCGCCGAGACCGCGCGGCGCGCGGAAATCGCGGACGGTCAGCGGATTCTGGAGTTGGGCTGCGGCTGGGGATCGCTTTCGCTTTATCTGGCGCGGCACTTTCCACACAGCGAGATCCTGGGGGTATCGAATTCACGTTCGCAGCGTGAATTCATCGAGGCGCGCGCCAGAGAGCGTGGCCTGGCGAATTTGCGGATCGTGACGGAAGACATCAACAATTTCGGGCGGGGCGAGCGGTCCGGCGCGGGCGGCAAATTCGATCGCGTAGTGTCGGTGGAAATGTTTGAGCACACGCGGAACCTGGAGATGCTGTTGCAGCGAGTGGCATCGTGGATGAGCGACGACGCGCGTCTGTTCGTGCACGTTTTCACGCACCGGCAATTCGCGTACCTGTTCGAGGCGCGCGATGCGACGGATTGGATGTCCGAGCATTTCTTCACCGGCGGAATGATGCCGAGCGACGATCTGCTGCTTTACTTCCAGCGCGACGTGCGCTTGCTGCGGCACTGGCGGGTGAGCGGGACGCACTATCGGAAAACGGCGGTTGCCTGGCGGCGGAATCTGGATGCGCATCGCGACGCGGTCCTGAAACTTTTCGCGGAGACTTACGGACGCGGGCTCGCGCCGAACGCGCGGCGGCGCGAGGCTCGGCGGTGGCTTGAGCGCTGGAGAATTTTCTTTTTTGCGTGCGAGGAATTGTGGGGCTACGCGGGCGGAGACGAATGGGGCGTCTCGCACTACTTATTTGCGCGAGCGTGACGCCCCGCTTCGGGACCATCCGCGGAGGAGTGTGACTTCCTGTTTTATTTCTTGATGAATTCCACGCGGCGATTCGCGGCTCGGCCGTCGGGCGTATCGTTTGATCCGATCGGTTTGGCGGCGCCGAAGCCATTGGCGCTGAGCCGGCCGGCGTCAATGCCGAACTGCGAAACCAGCACCGACATCACGGCTTGCGCGCGACGCTTTGAGAGATCGAGATTGTGTTTGGCATCGCCGACCGAATCAGTGTAGCCGTCAATTTCGAGTTTGAGATTCGGGTTCTTGTTCAGGCCCGCGGCCACTTGCTTGATCACGGCGGCGGACTCCGGCTTCAGGATGTCGCTATCGGTATCGAAGTTGATGCCGTGGGTGACGTACTTGCCAGTGGAATTGATCACGCTGGAAAAATCGGGCGCCGATTCGGCCACTCGCACCGAGCGAATGCCGTCCGGGTTGTTCGTGCCGGAATCGACTTCGATTGAGAAAATCGGAGCAAACTCCACTTGATTGGCGTCTTCAATTCGGTGGCCATTCAGATAGGCGCGCACGCGGCCCTGTTGCGCCCATAGATCAAATTCAACGGGCTGCGACATGTCCGTTTTGATCTTGTCGCCGCCGAGCGCCTCGCTATTTGCGGTGACCGTCGCAGTCACGCCCTGCCCGTCGTCGTCTCCATTGAGTTGCGCCCACATCACTTGGTTGTCGTCTTTGTCGCGGAAGCGCCAAATCATTTGGCCGATGCCGGTCCAAACCACTTGGAAAGTGAAATTCGACGGGATCACAATTCGTGGAGAGGTGAGACTCACGTCGTTTGGCGTGTACAGCTCATGGATACCTCCGCCGGTGCGCAACTCGACGGTGCCGCCGCGGACTTTCCAATGCGGTGGAGGCTCATCGGCGTCCATGTCGCTGAAATCGTCGTAGAAAATCGTGCGCTCGCCGGGAACGAAATCGATCGGCGTGGATTTAAGCTCGGGTTGCGCGCCGCCCGCATTGTCCGAAGCGGATTGCGGCGCAGCCGCCGATTGCGCAGGCGCCGTGCTCGAAGACTGCTCAACGGCTGAGCTTGGCGTGGAAGAAGCAGCAGGAGCGCCGGCGGGCGCATTCGGCGCGAGGCTCGCGAGGTCGGTATTGCTATTCGACTGGACGGAAAAGCCGAACGTCGCCCCGGCAGCAAGCTGGAAGCCCGATCCGGACGCAGACATTTGGATGGAAGGCGGCGCGCCCTTGGTGCTGGATGCGTCCGACGCATCACCGACAACTTCGCCGGAAGTGCCGCCGATCAAGCCGCCGATATTGCTTCCCCACCTAGAACCGTGGCTCGCGGCTTTGCCCGGCAGCGTCGTAGCGTTGATTGCCGCGCCCCCTTCGTCAACGCCCTGCTGGCCCTTGGAATTTGAAATCGATTGAATCGTGACGGCGATCGGGACGACGATGCCGGCGTGACGCAGCGAATCGAACGTGATTTGCAACGTGGATGTTCCGTGTGACGAGCCCGATTGCGTCACTTTTCCCGAGATCGTATCGCCTTGGAAACTGGCGGGGCTTGTAACCTGCGCCTCGACGATGTCGCCCTTGTGAACGGAACCTGAATTGAGCGCGCTGGAAAGTTGCGCGGTCATCGGCATGCCCTGCGCGGCCGCCGACGCCGGCGCCAGCATGACCACGGCGCATGCTAAACCCGCTATCAGTGCAGTGCCGCCGACATTCCTACCAAGCATTCCGGCCAACGATGATAACGTGCCACGATTGAACACGATCAGCCTCCACACGGCTCAAACCTAACGCCAATTTTTGGCCCGCGAATCGTACGCTTTTTCTGGCCTGTTATGCAACGAGTTTGGCGGTCATGAGTTCAAAGTCATTTAGTTTTTTTCAGGAGGGCGTCAACTTCGGCGCGGTGCGGCATTGAGGGCGCGGTGCCGCGGCGCGTGACGGAAATTCCGGCGACGGCGCAGCCGAAACGAGCGGCGCTGGCGATGTCCGCTCCTTCGGCGAGCGCGACGGCGAAACCGCCGCCGAAGGCGTCGCCGGCGCCGGTGGTTTCAACGACGGGGCCGAATTCGACGGCGGGAACGTGTTGCGTGATTTTTGAATTCTTCACGAAGGCACCTTGCGCACCGAGGGTGACGACGACGCTGCCGACACCGCGGGCGAGCAAGGCGTCGGCGGCGCGCTCGGCATCGGCGAGATTGTTCACGGGCAAGCCAGTGAGCGATGCGGCTTCGGTTTCGTTCGGGGTGAGGTAGTCGCAGAGGGGATAAATGCTTTCGGGCAACGGCACGGCCGGCGCGGGATTGAGAATCGTGGTGACGCCGAGCGAGCGCGCGAGCTGAAGGCCGTGCTCGGCGACAGGGACGGGGACTTCGAGCTGCGTCATGAAGATCACGGATTCCGCGATGCGCTTGCGGGCTTTGTCAACTTCGGCCTTGGTGATGAGGTAGCCCGAGCCGGGGACGACGATGATGGCGTTTTCTCCGCGCGCTTCGTCGATGATGATGGTGGCGGCACCGGTGCCTTGATCGGCGGCGTTGAAGACGAACCGCGTGTCGATGCCTTCTTCGGCGTAGGTTCGGCGCGCGAGATCGCCGAAGGCGTCCTGGCCGAGTTTGCAGAGGAACGTGACTTTGCCGCCGGCGCGCGCGGCGGCTACGGCCTGGTTCGATCCTTTGCCGCCGGGGCCGAGGACGAACGAGGCGCCGAGAATCGTTTCGCCCCACGCGGGGATGCGATGCGTGCGGAAGGCGAGATCGGCGACGAAGCTGCCCATGATCGTAATCGGTTTCGCTATGCGCGTGGATTTTTTACTGTGGATCACTAAACGTGCGGTTTTCTTTGGCATGGATTCCCCGCGTTACGATTTGATGGCCATCGCGATCAGCACCAGCGCCAGCGCGTAGCAGAAAAACATTCCGACAAGATAGGCTTTCGAGCGGCCGCCGGCATTGCGGAATTCGTGCCACACGAGGACGCCCCACAGCGCGGCGATCATCGGAGAGGCTTGCCCGATGGCGTAGGAGATGGCGACACCAACGAGGCTCGCAGCGACGAAATTGGAGACGGCGCCGATGCCCCACACCGCTCCGCCGAGCAATCCGAGAAGATGATACGACGCGGAGGCGCGAAAATATTCGCCGATGCCGATCGGCTCGCCGACCAGCGGCCATTTCATCAGGATCGTGTTGAACGGGAAACAGCAGATGAGCGCTCCGAGCGTGAAGAAAACGGCGACGCTGTAGGGAGTGAGCGGATGCGCGGACGTCATGGCACGCGTTACGAACGGCGCGAAAGTGCCCATCAGCAATCCGGAAACGATGCAGACGATCACGCCTTTGCGCGAGGCCTTCACATTTGAGCCGCGCCGCGCGCCGTACGCTTTGCCAACCAGAATCACGGCCAGCACGGCGGCCGCGACGCCCAGACCGAGTAGGCCCGCTTTGCCTTTCGGCTGGATGGCGTAGCTGAGGATGACTCCTTCGACGAGCGCGATGCCAATGGAAGTGGGGAACGCGACGGCCAGGCCGACCATCTCAATGCCGGCGATCAACAGGACATTCGCGATATTGAAAAGAAATCCCGCGAGCAGGGCGTAGTGGATATTCGCGCGCGTTGTGGAGTGGACATTCGCAAGAAAACCGGTCTCGCCGCCGTACATCGAGCCCAGCGTAAGCGCGAGAATCAAAGAGATGAGCAGCGTTCCGAGGGCGTAATCCCAATAATAAAGTTCGAAGCGATAATTTTTTGTGAGCTTGAATGTATTGGCGAACGATCCCCAGCAGATGGTGCTGAGCACCGTGATGCAAAGCGCGAGAGCGAAAGTCTGGGGCACAAACATGGGACCCGGGACCCCCTTTTTTTGCGGCGCGGCGCGTCGTACGTCGTGCGGCGCATCGTCTATCGTGCTGTACATCGTCGCGCCGGGTGGAGCATACGCGCAATGACGCGCGGCGGGAAATAAAAGATTGCGCGGAAATTATTGGCGCAGGTAGGGCAATTTTTGTTCGACGGTGTAACCCATCGCGCCTTCCCACGAGCCGTAGGTTGGATTCGCGAGCTGGAACCAGCGATCGCCCCACATGACTTGATGATCCTCGAAAAGCTTTTCGCGGCCGGCAAGATTTGCGGAGTCCTTCGGGATGGTGAGGAAATCGCCGAGTTGATCGCCGAACAGAAGCAGAATGCGATAGTGCTTCGCCGTAGCGATGCGGCGCGAAGTTTTGTCCGAGCCCGCGCCCGGCTGCTCGCACTGCAACCAATCGGCGCCGGTGGCGAGCGGCAGATTGAGCTTGTGCAAAAGTTGCACGGTCGGATCGGCGGGATTCATGGCGTCGCACGCGCGGTTGGTGATGTAAATCGGCGCGACGTGATGGTCGCGCGCGAACTCCAGGAAATGCATGGCGCCGGGAATCACGGTGGCGCTTTCCGCGTTCACCCACGTGATCCAAGCGTCGCGGGACCACGGCGCGCCGGAAGCCGTGAGGCGCGCCTCGAAGGCGGAATTATCGAGGACGGTTTCATCGAGATCGAGAACCACGGCCGGCGGCAGATTTGCGAAATCGCCGGTCTGCTCGAGCGCGGCGGTCCAGTGATGGTCGGCGAGAGAGCGCAGCAGAGCGGCTTCGCCGGCGCGATAGATTTCCGTGGAGTTCGCCCTGTACTCCACCGAAGTTTGCATCCAGAGGACCGCGTTCAAATTTTCGTACGTGGGCGCGGCGACAGGGCGCGCGGCGATCAGCGCGAACAGCGACACAAGTACTGCAAGGAATATGGCAGGACGCGGCATGAATGAAGCTCCTAATCGTGAAATCGACCCGGCGATTCCGCGATTGATGCAGCGCAGAGCTTAGTCTATGTGGATGCCCGCGCGCAAAAGCAAAGTGATGCGCAGATTCGGACGCTGATCAGGCGCTCGGGCTCGCGATCACTCTTGCCCTAAGAGTTGGCGGATGACTGGAGGATCGGGCGGTTTAACGTTCTTCTTTTGATCGCACACTGTGTAACCCTCTTGGCCCAGGCAATATGTGATCGACGACCACGCGTCGGGGTCTTGATCGTCGCCGCCCAGATCGTATTCGGTGATGTGCGACCAGTCTGGAGAAATTGAGAAATCTTGCGAATAGAGTTCGGGATTCCCGACGACGTTTTCGAGGTCCATCAGGGTGATCAAGCTGAAGTTCTGATCGAGGGTGAAAATTCTCAATTCTGTTCGCGGGCAGGCGCCGCACTGGGCGTTGCAGCCAGCGTTCCACACGCGCGGACCAATCTTGATGAGGGTTCTGTTGTCGGCGCCTCGGCGCGCGGCGAAACCATCTTCGGTGACATCAACGTCGCGCCCCGCGTCGTAACTTGTGATGTTTAGGTCAAAGTCGTGGATCGCGTCCCCGTTGCGGTATTCGAGGCTGGGGCCGCAAACCCACTCTTTCGTGCCTACGGCGCGCCAGAAATAACGAAAGGCGTGAACCTGGGGCGATACTGAAGGAGATTGGGAACCCCCGTCCCCGGCGGGCCAGTCCCAATCCTCGATCAAGAATGCGTCGGCTTGATACTCACCGATCGGTTTTGAGGGAATGAACCAGGCAGGATACTCAGAGGACCAATCTACGGTCACTCCGTGCATCGGCGGATGGCAAGGGCTCAGCTCAAATGAGATAGGCCGATCCAAGTGCAGAATGTTGAATGTGCCCGGATTTCCGAAGGCTCTGGCGCTTGAGGTTGTGGCGAACGCCCCTTCCCTTCTGCCGGCCGCCGCCGCGCTAAAGACGTCCACCATCAAGCGCAGCTCGCTCACTTCGGCGGCGTTCAAGGGAGGAAACGCGGTGTAGGGGATGTCGATTTCAAAAATATACCCGGGCTTGCCCGGGCGAACCTCAGAGTGGAAACGGAGCGTTCCGTGCGGCTGAAGCGCGGCGATATTTTCACCATAATCTTTGGCGATGCGTTCGTATGCGGGCGTGGCGAAGGACTCGGCGGAGACCCCGTCCGCCAACAGCCATTGGCGAACAAAGAGGCGGCTGAAAAGCGGGCGATAATCCTGCAGCGTTTCGAACCATTCACGGCATTGTTGCGAGTAATCCGTTTGGGCCCCCGGAGAACCCCCGAGGTCGTTGCAGTCTTGCGCAGTTTGAGCAGTACCGGCCATTCCGCTGTCCCACGAGAGCGGCGGCATTTCGACATCGGCTGGGCCCGCGAGCCAAACCTCGACGTGATCTTTAGACAGAATCGAGTTGGCGTCCGTCGGCCAATCCGGTGCGGGGCCATCGACTTCGCCGACGATGCGAGTCGACGTGCCGGTATTGCCGATCCACAAGTGACCGTTGCGTGCTCCGGCGCCGTGCGGAATTAAATTCACAACTGCCGGGACGCCGGCGGCGAAATGAAAGCCTGGTTTGCCGAGCTCGCCGGGATCGAGCTGCCGAACCGGGATCGGCGGCTGGCGATTGTCTTGAGCCAGCGCTGGGAAACCGAACACCATTAGCAGGCAAACTCCCACCGCGTGCTTCAGGCGCATTGGGACTCGCGCTCCTTCCGCAATCTTTCGTGGCGAACGTTGGCGATCGAGCGGGTTAGTTGGGGTGTTCATTGGGCGTAAACACGGAGACCGGAATTTCGACGGTCACATTGGCGCTTGAAACTTGAACGGTCGCGTCGCCGAGTAGCCGTCCGCTGGAATATCCGCCGATCTGTCCGTTCCTCATGTGGATGTTTGCGGCTTGAATTATGATCCGGTAGTTCCCGGCTCGGACTCCGTGGAACTTCGCGACGCCTTGCGCGTCAGCGAGCACGTGGGAACGAGGATCAGCGCGCTGGATCTCCTGCTGATCGGGGTCGGCGGGAGAGATCGAGACCAAGCAACCAGTGTCGCTTCCGGCGTCTGCGATTCCAGCGACCTTGACGGTCACGCTATACGTCGGGTGCGCGGAGACCGTAAGATGAATTCCGGAAGTTTCTTCGCCGGCTTTCACGTGCACGATCTGCGCTTGCTCGATCGAGTCCGCATTTGGATAAAACACCGGGAAGTAGCCTAACTGAGACATGTCTGGGCCAACCGGATCGATATCGACGTAGTAGTCCCCCGGCGGCAGATCTGCCAATCGGAACAGGCCCTGCGCGCCCACAGTAGCATCGGACCGAGCCGGCATGTCCCGATCTGAGCCCGAATTCCTGACTTCGACCCTCATTCCCTCGGTGGGAAAGTTTGCGGCGTCTTGAACGCTGCCGGATATCGCGCCCGCAGGGGACAACTGAAAATCGATGCCGGTGACAGATTGTCCGGCCGTCACAGAAATGATGCCCGGAGAGGCGGCCCCACCATCAGCTGGCCTACCGTAATCCATCGCCACGAAGCCAGTGCGAGCCACGCGAAGCGTGTGCCCGCCGGGCACAACGGAGAAAAACCGGTAGGATCCATCGGCGCCGGATCGCGTGAGTTGCGGCGCGACGGAATGCTCGCGGGGCGTCCCGTTGTAAGCGCAACAAGACAGAGTGAGAATTGCGCCCGCCACAGGCGCTCCGGTATCTGCGCGAAACACGCTCCCCGAAACCGAACCCACCGACGCATCTTCGGGCGGCTGCGTTGGTGCGGGCTGCGACGCCGATCCAGACGGCGCCATCGCGCCGGATGGCGTGAAGGAAAAATGGAAGTCGATGCCGCGAGTCTCCGATCCCGGCGTTACGTGGACGATGTGCGCTTCCTCGATCGAAGTTGCGTTCGGGTAATAGACGATATGGTCCGGCCACCCGGGAGCAGGCTGCGGCATGCCCAGGAGATCTGCGTAACAATCCCCGGGCGCGAGACCGGCAATGCGAAAATATCCTTGCTCGTCGGTGGACTGCATTGCAACAGAAACCGGCGGCGCATTCGGCTTTCGCGGGTTAGGGCAACGAATCTCAACCTGGAACGCAGGCATGGGATCGCCGTCTTGATCGTGGACGCTGCCGGAGACCGTACCGGCAGGTTGCAAACTAAAATCGACATTCTCGATCGCCTGCCCCGCGGACACATTCATCGGCCGCGTGGACCATTGAGGCACGAAGGAATCGGGAGCGCGCGGGACAACCGTATATCGATCCGGATCCACGCCGGAAAATTTGTATGCGCCATCGGGCCCGGTGCGCACCGCGTCGACGGTTGGCCCGCCGTGAGACTGCCACTGGGTCAATTCGGGCACCTCGAGTTCAACGATGACTCCAGCCAGCGGCGCGCCTGTGTCTGCGCGACACACGTGTCCAGAAATTGACGCACCGGGATCGCTGGCTTGGGCGCTAGCGCTTGCTTGGTTGGGGCCGGATGCCGCGGTCGACGGCTGCGATTGATGGGCGATCGGGGCGGGCGGAGTGGATGCGCTCTGGCGCGCGAGCGCGATTGAGTCCCAATACTGCGACCCGCAGAGCGAAATTGCAGCTAGCGCGCACATTAAAGCCCCAGCTTGGAGAATGAATCGCCGCGCGTTGAGAATCCGCGCGACGCATCGTCGAAGGTCTATCGGAACTCCCATTTCGCCCCCGATATCGGCCGAGTATAGCTAAGCAAGCGGAGTTCCACGCGTATCGCCCCTACGCGAGGCCAAGAAACGTCCGCGGGAGTCACGTCGCGTGCGATAGCCGGACTGTAACCCACGCAAGGGGGCATTGCATTCTAAAAATTCATCCGGTCGTCGGCAACTGACCGCTGCCTTCGGGCACGGCGTCGAAGATTTTGGAGCGGCAATCGGGGCAGAACGCGGTGGACTTTAGGTCGATGCGCTCGACGGCGTGGGAGGAGGCCATCACGCATTCATAATCGTCACAGTGAGCGAGAGAGAGTGTGTGGCCCAGCTCATGGACCGCTTCTTTCAAGAGGCGCGCGCGCAGCAAATCAGGATGTGGCGGCAGGCCGTAGAATTCCTGCATCAGGCGATGCGCGGAAACCACGGCGCATGCGCCGCCGAGTTGCGCTTCGCCGAACACGAAGGTCAGAACAGGAATGTACAAGTCGAGCGAGGTGATGCCCAGAACGCACGATGTCTCCGTTGCGGCGTGCGCGCCGATCAGCCCCAAAATTTGCGTGGAGGAATACTGGCGGCGTTCGGCGTTATAGGCGCGCGACGCATCAAGCGGCGCGTCCAGAATTTCGCACGAAGCGCTCAACACGCGCGCGAGGTCCGTGGAGAGATCCGCGAGCAGCGCTTTATCAAATTCGCCGAACGGAAGCAGCTGGATGCGCTTCACGGGACAATGGCCGGTTTCTCAGTCTTCTTCCAGCCGTATTTCTTCAGCTTGTTGTGCAGCGTCACGCGATCGATATTGAGAATTGTCGCGGCCATGGTTTGATTGCCGTTGCATTGATCGAGCATGGAGAGAATGTGCGCGCGCTCGACATCTTCGAGCGATCGAGGCCCGGCTTCGGACTGATTGGCGCGAAGGGCGAAATCGCGGTCGGCCAATTGAGGGCCTTGCGTGACCACCATCGCGCGCTCGACGGCATTCTCAAGCTCGCGAACGTTGCCCGGCCAATCGTGTTGGGTGAGCAGGTTCATCGCCGCGGCCGAAACGCCGTCGATGCGTTTGTTCATCGAAGCCGCAAATTTCCGGACGAAATGATCGGCCAGCAGGGGGATATCGTCACGGCGGTCCCGCAGCGGCGGAAGATGGATCTGAAAAACGTTCAGGCGGTAATATAGGTCCGGACGAAACTTTCCTTCTTCGACCAGCGTTTCCAGGTTTCTATTCGTCGCGGCGATGCAGCGAAAATCGACGTGAATCGGATGATTGCCGCCGACGCGCGTGATTTCGCGCTCTTGCAGGACGCGCAGTAGATCGGTTTGCGTCTTCAGGCTGATGTCACCGATCTCATCCAGGAACGCGGTGCCACCTTCGGCGATTTCGAAGCTGCCTTTGCGGCGATATTGCGCGCCGGTGAAAGCGCCTTTTTCGTGGCCGAACAATTCGCTTTCCAGAAGCGTTTCGGCAAGGGCGCCGCAATGAATTACGACGAGAGGGTTGTAGCGCCGCGGACTTGCGGCATGAATCGCGCGCGCGACGAGTTCTTTACCGGTGCCGCTTTCGCCGGAAACCAACACCGTCGCCTCGGTGGGAGCGACGACGTCGATCGCCTCAAACACTGTGCGCATGCCGGCGCTCTGGCCGATCAGATCGTGCGGCTGGCTGGCTTTGGCGACCGCTTCGCGCAGGCGGAGATTCTCCTGGTCCGCGCGGCGATGCGCGAGGGCGTTGTGAACCGTGTGGGCGATATCGTCGGGATCGAAAGGCTTGGAAACGTAGTCGTACGCGCCATCCTTCAACGCCGCCACGGCCGTTTCCACCGAGGCATATCCCGTCATGATGATCACCAACATTTCGGGATCGACTTCGCGAATGCGATGCAGCAGGTCAATGCCATCGGTGCCGGGCATTTTGATATCGATCAGCGCCAAATCGAAATGATGCGCGGCCATCTGCGAGAGCGCGGCATGCGCGCTTTCCGCCACCGACGCTTCGTAGCCTTCCTCGCGGAACCATTTGCCGAGCGAATCCCGCACGGAGAGTTCGTCATCGACGATCAGTAAGTTTGCTTTGCTCATGGTGGTTTTCTATCCTCTGGCCGCCACTGGCGGCACATCTTTTTGCGGAATCGGCGCACCCTCGATCGGCAGGGTGATCGTAAATTTCGTTCCTCGGCCGAGTTCAGATTTCACGGCGATGCGCCCTTGGTGGCGCTCAACGATGCTGGCGCAGATGGCCAAGCCCAGGCCCAATCCGCGCGCGCGCTCCTTGGTCGTGAAGAATGGCTCGAAGAGATGCGGCAGGACATCGCTGGGAATTCCGGCGCCGTCGTCCTCAACGTCAATTTCGACTTCGCCCGATTGGGGCTTGGCGAGAGTTCGCAGCATCAAGTTGCCGCCGTTGGGCATAGCATCAACGGCGTTCATCACCAGCGCCAGGATCACTTGCTCGGTCTGGCCCGGATCGCAGCGGATCAGCGGCAGATCGCCGGCGAGATCGAAATCCAAGTGCACGCCGGCCAAATCGAGTTTGTGCCTTACCACGCGCACCGAATGTTCGATCACGCGATTCAGATCCGTCGGCTCGTAGCTGATGGAAGTTGTACGGCCAAAGGTGAGGAGATCTTTCACGATTTCGCCGCAGCGGCGGCTTTCAGTTTCGATCATTTCGATGGAGTTCAAAACGTCGGATTGTTCCGCGCTGCCGGGCGCGGTTAAGCGCCGCTTGACCAATTTCGCGTAGGTCAAAATACCGGTGAGCGGATTGTTGATTTCGTGCGCCACCACGGCGGCCAAGCGGCCGATCGACGCCATCTTCTCCACGCTCAACATTTGTTCGTAGACGCCGTTCAGTTCGTGCGTCTTCTGCTCGATGCGCGCGGCGAGCGTCTGATTCCATTCGCTCAGCTCTTCGCGCGCGTCTTTCAACTGCTGGCTCATTCGATTGAACGCCGCGGCGACATCCGCGAGTTCGTCGCGCGACTTGATTTCGACTTGATAGCCGAGTTCGCCGGAACCGAGGCGCGCGGTGCCAACTTCCAACGCTTCGAGGGGCTTCTGCACGAAGCGCCAGATGAAAACCCCAGTGAGGCAAGAAATCGCGATGATCGCCAGCAGCGTGTAGGCAATCGTCCGGTGCGTCGCTTGCGCCAGACTCGCGTCCGCGGACGCCAGCGACAAGTCGGTGTCGAGCACACCGAGCACCTTTTGCTCGGCAGGGTGCGCGTGACAATCCGCGTTGCTGCATTCCGGTGAATTTTCGATGGGATTGATGATGCCCAGCACTCGCTCGCCACCAGCCAGGCGATAGGTGCGGAAACGATCGGGGCGATCTAGATGCGTAAGGGGTTGTGCTTGTGCGTGGCAGCGATTGCAGGCTTCCGCCTGCTCGTCAACCATCGTATTGGTTTCGCGCGGATCGGAAGAATAGGTGATGAGTCCTTGGCGATTGAAGATGCGGATGTGGACAACGCCGGGCTCATTGCCGATTTCCGAAATGCTGTGGTACAGGCCTTCGCGTTCGTTGCGGAGCATGTAATAGGAAGCTTGGCGTTTGATAACGTCGCTTACGCGATCGGCGCTGGCAAGCGTGATGCTTTCGAGTTGTTGGCGCTGGAGGCGAACGTTCAGATAGCCGAGCAGGCCAAAGACGAGCGTCATAGCCGCAAGCAACAGAATGCCCAGCTTGGCGCTGAGGCTTTGCGTGGCTTGTCGCCAGCGAATCCAGTGCCGCAATGTTCTGTCAGCCGCGCGCATGGGAAGACTCCACCGCTACACCTGTGCTCTGCTCAACAGCTGATCCGCGAGGGGCTAGATCGGATTTCGGCGCGAAACGACCGTCGTGTGCGGAGAACTTCATCACTACTGTGGCGCTTGTCGGCATCGGTGCTTCGCGGACACTGTGGCCCGCTGGGCGAGCTACTGTTGCAATTTTCAACGATTTGGGCGCGCGGCGATGTGACTCGGGTCACGCTGCGATGTGACGGCTGCCGGGCGCAGAGGAGGCGCGCGAGGCAACTGGACACGAAAAAGGGCCGGAGCATCGCTGCTCCGGCCCGTGGGACATGGGGACTTCTGGGACTAGGCCAGGAAAAATTCGTGCGCGACTTCGTCCCATTTTTCCTTGGGAATCTGGTCGCTCAGATCGGGCAGCGCGACACCGCCATCCTGCGCCATTGCGTCCGCCGTAGCCATTGCGGGGATTCGCTGACGCAGCCGGTCGGCGGCGTCCTTCATCCATCCACGCGCAACGGTTCCATTGAGCAAGTTGCGGAAGTTGATCTTCATGTCCGGCGACATCACGGTGATCAGCCAACCTTCGCCATAGGGATCGCGGCCGGGCAACAGCGCATCGCGCAGCGCGGCTTCGTTCACATCGGTGATTTCACCTTCGATGGGGGAAACGAGATCGGCCTTTCGGCCTTGTTTCATCAGCGTCGCGAACTTTTGCCCTTGGCGGATCCATTGCCCGCGTTTCGGAAGCTGTAGCTCGTCCGCGTGGCCCACCAAGCGCGCCGCGAAATCATCCATTCCGACGCGCGCTATCGTGGGACTTTCCGCGAGCGCCCACGTGTGTCCGGGATGATAGCGGCGATTTTCGCGAATCTCGAAGCCGGAGACGTAGGCGGCGTTCAGCTTAGGGATGGCGATGACGGCCTGCGGTTCGGCAACTGCGGGCGCTTTCGCGCGCTTGGCGTTTCGGAAGTAATCGACCGCGAAAAATGCGGCGAACATCACGAGCACGATTGCAATTGTCATGGCCTTGCATCTCCTCGCAGGCTCTTCGGAAGCCGCCGCGTAATCGCCTGCCTACTAGAGACATTGCAATTCGCCAGCCACGTGCGATTCACTATAGACGGATTGCCGTAAGTGGTTTGGGATCAGACAGAAACGAGCGAGATTGCGGAGATTTGAGGTCGTGGAGCGATGATCTTCCGCATGAGCACCGCTGAAAATCACATCACGCACAGGGGAGTGCGGCGCAGGTTTTACACCCAACTCCAATGGGCCCGGGCGTTTAGCCCACGATTTGGGAATGATGAAGCTCGCAACGGGGGCGATGAAAATCACCGCGCCCGAACTTCGCTGGCGACGATTACAATCGCCGAGGCCGCCAGGATTGCATTGCGCCCTGCTCCCAAGAGAAAAAAAACAGATTGGCAAAATCGAGTAAAAGCCTTGTACATGCGGCCCTTGGTCACTTTATAGTGCGCGACTCGGGCATCTGAAAGGACCCGAATCACCGACACCATGACAAAATACAAACTCGAATACATCTGGCTGGACGGCAAGGAACCCGTGCCCGGCCTGCGCGGGAAGACTTTGCTGAAGGCATTTGAGAAGCCACCGACGCTCGCCGACTTATCGAACTGGGGCTTCGACGGCAGCTCCACGATGCAGGCCGAGGGCAGAAGCTCCGACTGCGTGCTGAAACCTGTGGCTCTGTATCCGGACGGAGCCCGAAAGAACGGGTATATCGTTCTGAGCGAAGTACTGCATGCGGATGGCACCCCGCATTCCACGAACATGCGCGCTACGATCGAGAACGACCCAGACTTGTGGATTGGACTCGAGCAAGAATATTTTCTGTTTAAAGATGGGCGGCCGCTGGGCTTCCCGACGAACGGCCATCCGAACATCCCACAGGGCCCGTACTACTGCGGTGTCGGCTACAAATATATGGGTAGCGTCGCGCGTGAAATCGTCGACGAACACTTGGACCTGTGTCTTACCGCCGGTATCAATCATGAAGGCATCAACGCGGAGGTGGCGAAGGGCCAGTGGGAATTCCAGATCTTCGCCAAAGGCTCCGCCAAAGCCGCGGATGACACGTGGGCCGCTCGCTATTTGATGATGCGCCTGTGCGAGAAATACGAGGTCGATGTGGAATTGTATTGCAAACCGATCAAGGGCGACTGGAACGGGTCGGGCATGCACTGCAACTTCTCGACAAAGTACATCCGCGAAGTCGGTGGCAAGGATTACCTTGAAGCCCTGATGAAAGCGTTCGAGGCGCACATCCCGGAGCACATCGCGGCGTATGGCCCGGACAACCATCTGCGTTTGACGGGTCTGCACGAAACGCAAGCCATCGACAAATTCAGCTACGGTCTTTCGGATCGCGGCGCGTCGATCCGGCTGCCGGTGAACTTCATCAAGAACGGTTACAAGGGCTATCTGGAGGATCGCCGGCCGAACTCCGAGGCCGATCCGTACCAGATCGTCTCGCGTATCTTGAAGACGATCAAAAGCGTGTCGAAATCCGCCGCGATGGCCGCTGATTGATTCAACATTTTGCTCGCTCATCCTGGGCAAAACACGGCCTGGGATGAGCGGGCAAGACGGACGACGAGTAACGCGGTTGCGCAACCTGCGCGCCGCTTTCACGCGGACGCCCCAACAGATTTCGCTGTTCAGTACACTCCAAACCATTCTCCTGTTCAGGGCGGAGCGCCATCGGCTCCGTCTGCGTAGGAGTGTGCTTGAATTCATTCGTTGCGCGCTCCTCCTTGAACACGGAAGCCACCGGCGGCAAGTACGTTGTGTCCGGCCAGCGGAAGCACTACGATGCGCGGAGCCGGAAGCCTAAACCGGAAATTCCGGATACACTCTTAGGCGCTCCGCGGCGCCGTTCCCATTCGAGACGCGCCCGAGGAAGGAACTCACATGCGTCTTGGCATTTTCACCGCGCTGTTCGGCGGTCTCACGCTGGATCAAGTGATCACCGAGATTAAGAAACTCAACATTTCGACGGTGGAGTTGGGCACGGGAGGCTACCCCGGCGATCCGCACTGCAAACTCGAGATGCTGGAGAACGCCGCCGCGCGCGGTGAGTTTCAAGAAAAGATCAGCGACAACGGCCTTTCGATCAGCGCGCTGAGCTGCCATGGAAACGTGCTGCATCCCGTGCCGGAAGTGCGCGAAAAATTCATCGGAACGTTGCTGCGCACGATCCTGCTGGCGGAACAGCTCGGCGTGAAAACTGTGATCGACTTTTCGGGGTGTCCGGGCGATTCCGACGATGCCAAATTTCCGAATTGGGTGACGTGCCCGTGGCCGCCCGACTTCACCGAGCTTCTGAAATGGCAATGGGAAGCAAAGGCTACGCCGCTGTGGATCGATCTAGGCAAATTCGCCCGGGATCATGGCGTGCGCGTGGCCATCGAAGCGCACCCCGGGTTTCTGGTGTACTCACCGGAGACAATGCTCCGTATCCGCCAAATTGCCGGCGACAGCGTAGGGTGCAATCTCGATCCAAGCCATTTCTTTTGGCAAGGCATTGATCCGCTCGCTGCGATTCGGCAACTCGGCGATGCGATTTTCCACGTGCACGCAAAGGATACGATGCTGTGGCAAGGCAACATCAATAAGTCCGGCGTGCTCGATACCAAGCCCTATACCGACGAAGTGAATCGCGCCTGGATTTTCCGGGCGGTGGGATACGGACACGGCGCGGACTGGTGGAATTCGTTCGTCAGCACGCTGCGAATGGTGGGCTATGACGACGTGCTTTCGATCGAGCACGAGGATAGCTTGATGTCCATAGACGAGGGGCTCTCGAAGGCGGCGGGATTCCTGCACGGCGTATTGCTGAAGGAGAAGCCGGCGAAGCCCTGGTGGGCGTGAAGCTCGCGGATAAATAGCGGAGCGGAGGCGGCAAAAAATGGCAGAGATCAAAATTCCAGAAATCAACGTCGCGCTGATCGGCACGAAATTCATGGGCAAGGCCCATAGCAACGCGTATTCCGCGGTGACGAAGTTCTTCCCGGATTGTCCGCGGCCTCGGATGCGCGTGATTTGCGGGCGCGATCGCGCCGCCGCGGAGGATATTGCCGCGCGGTTCGGCTGGGAATCCGTGGAGACGAATTGGGAGCGCGTGCTGGAGCGCAAAGACGTGGACGCGGTGGACATCTGCACGCCGGGATATCTGCACAAGAGCATGGCGGTGGCCGCGGCGCAGGCCGGCAAGCACGTGCTGTGCGAAAAACCGCTGGGCAACACGGGGGCCGAGGCGCGCGAAATGCTCGACGCGGTGACGCGAGCCAAGGTCGTGCACGGGATCGTTTTCAACTACCGGCGCGTGCCGGCAGTGATGCTGGCGAAGCAACTGGTCGAAAGCGGACGGCTGGGGCGCATCTATCATTTTCGCGCGCGCTATTTGCAGGATTGGCTGGTGGATCCGCACTCGCCGCGCGGTTGGCGCATGGACAAAACGAAAGCGGGCTCGGGCGCGCTGGGCGATTTGGGCGCGCACATCGTGGACCTGTGCCGCTATTTGGTGGGCGAAGTCGCCGAGGTCACAGCGATGCTGCAAACATTTATAAAGGAACGGCCGCTGCCCGCGGTCGAAACGGGCGGCGCATGGGGCAACACTGCCGGCACGGAGATGGCTCCCGTGACGGTGGATGATGCGGCGCTGTTCTTGGCGAAGATCGAAGGCGGCGTGGTTGGATCGTTTGAGGCTACACGCTTCGCGGCGGGGCGACGGAATCACAATGCGTTTGAAGTGAACGGCAGCAAAGGTTCGGTGGCGTTCAATCTAGAGCGCATGAACGAGCTGGAGTATTACAACCGAGAGGATCCGCCCGAAGTGCGCGGATTCCGCACGATCCTGGCGACGGAGCCGGGGCATCACGCCTACGCCGCGAATTGGTGGCCGCCGGGGCACATCATCGGCTACGAGCACACGCACACGCACATCGTGTATGAATTCCTGAAGGGCGTCGCGAAGGGCGAGTCGCCGCAGCCGAATTTCTTCGACGGCTGGCGCAACAATATGATTTTGGACGCTGTGGAGAGATCCGCGGCGTCGGGAAAATGGGAAGTGACGAGTTAACGCCCGGGCGGCTACGCGCGCCCCGAAAACCTCGCGGATAGGTGGCGCTGGAATTGACCCGCGCGAACCCAATCGCGCCTCCGGCACTGAGAGTCGCAAAGCATGACGCGGACATACATCCGAACGGTGAGGCTACGAAAGTGGTTCCCTCCAAATGACAGTCTCGCCGCATCTGTCGCACGCCTATGCATTCTGCGAGAGGATCTTCTCCTCGAGTTTCATGGAATCTACGCTGAGGAAATCAAACAAATAGACGAACATTCGGCTGAGTGGCGGAGGCTCTATTTCCTCAGGAGCGCGATTCGTACGCTTGGGGAAATGAAACAAGTGGTTGACAGGCTTCAGATGCACCGGGAGTTCAAGAAGGGACTTGCTTCAAGGCCCTCGAAGGAAAGAGATGAGTTCAAGAAGTTGGTGAAGCAACTCAATGCGGAGCAGCAGCTAGTCAAACAGCTCAGAGACTCCCTCGGTGGCCATGTACTCGAGGGCGCTGTTCAGAAAGCGCTGGACGGGATGCATCCCGAACGTCTCGGTTTTTTTGAGGTTGGAAAAATCCTAAACTCAACCCACTACAAATTCGCCATCGAACTAGTGGCCGAGATTCTGGTTAGTGGTGTGCCCGACAATCAGCGAGTCGCTCGACTGGAGGACGTCTTCTCAAGGCTCGGTGCATTGCTTCCGATTATCGCGATCACAGATCAAATTGTGTTGACGTATCTCATCTCACGAGACCTTATCTAAAAGTGCTGGAGACGCCTCAGTCCACGTGAACCGCAAACTTGCCCGGCCCCGACAGTTCAAATTCCTGGCGGCCGGCGGCTTCGTTCCAATGGCTCGTTTCAGCCTTGCCGTCCACTGTCACCGCAGCGGTCGCGCTCGATGCGGGCAATGAAACTGTCGCCGTGACTCCCGCGGGCAGTTCCACGGTGCCATCGATCGTCTTTCCGGCGTGAAACTCCGCGCGAATCTCGCCATTCGGCGCGGGCTCTGCGCCTTTCACGTAGTCGAGGCCGAGCAGATTCGGCTGAATCAACACGGTGCGAAAGCCGGGCGACGCGACTTGAATGCCGAGAACATGTTCGGTGAGCCACGGCGTCGCTCCGGACGACCAGCCGTGCGCGAGGCTGGTGCGATAGCCGGTGTCCGCGTCGGCATGCAGATAAAGATGGTAGTCGGCTTTTTGCCAGCGCGGATCGTAGCCTTCCCAAAAACTCGTGGCGCCTTCATCGATCATCCCGCCCCACCACATGCGCAGGAAATTCATCGCGCCGGGTAGATCGCCGGCGTCGGCCATGGCTTCGAGAATGTAGTTGCCGTAGTAGGGAGAAACGTCGTAGCTGGGAAGTTTGCCCGTATCGATATCCGTGAAGATCTGTTTGCGGATCGCGGCGATTTCGGCGGGACTCGCGGCACCGGAGTAAATCGCCATGGCGTTGGTGTGCCAATTGTCGCCGAAGGTTCCGGTGGATTTGTCGAGGAGGGCGAGATCGGCAGCGGCGCGCATGGCGTCCGCGCGGTGTTCGGAATCATCGGCGCCGGCGGTATCGCCAGCCGCGCGCAGCAGGAACGCGGCGTCGCGAAACGCGCGGTAAAACTCAAAGTGCGCGGCGCGGCGCGCTTCCGGCGTGTCTCCGTAAAAGCCGGCGGACCAATCGATGAAGGGCCAACCGTGATGCTGGTTCGCGTACAGATTGTTCGCATCGAGATCGCCGGCCATAAAATTCACGAGCGTGCGCAAGTTGGGCAGCATCTCTTGCACGAATTCGAGCTTGCCGTTGTGGCGATAATAATCGGCCAAGCCCATGATCCAGAACGCGGAGTAGCCGGGAATGCCGTTCACGTTCGCGCCATTTTCGGTGACGGGATTCAGGCGGCGCAACGTGTCCTCCATCAGGAATTGATCGGCGAAGACGGTGTCGATGGTGAGTCCGCTGACGTCCATATCTCCCATCCAGCGGCCGCGATCGCGCTTTGGCGCGTCCCAAATTCCATCCTGCATGCACAGGTGCGCCGTGTACGCGCCGACCAACCAGATGCGGTTTAGTTCGGGATCGGAGGAATCAAAGGAGCCGCGATATTCCACGGGATAATAAATTCCATCGACGCGGATTTTTGCGAAGCGCAGCAGCGGGCCATCGCCGAAAAATTGCAGCTTGGCGAAGCGGAACGCGGATTTCGGTCCATACATCGTGGCGTGCGGCGGAATTATCATGTCGGCGACGCCCAGATACGGCTTCTTCACCGTTTCCTCGTAGGATTCGCCGTAGCGCACGCTCAACCGAATCGGCTGATCGGATGCGGATGTCACTTCGATGCGGCCGGTGGTCTCCTGGCCGAAATCGAGGACGACGCTGGGCGCTTGCATGTCGTCGAGAAGTGATGACGTGCCCGCGCCGGCCGGCAAGGCAACGCTGAAGAGAGCTTTCGTAGCCGGGGCTGAAGCGATGAGCGCTTCGAGATTGTGAAAGTGGCCGAGGCCTTCGAACGGATCGCGAATGGTTTTCGCTGGTATGGGAACGTGTCCGAGAAATGGCGAGATGCCGTCGTAGCCGGGCCAGCGATAGAGGCCGGCGTCCATGTTCCATTGCAGCAGATCGATATTGCTCTCGACCGTGCCAAAGCTCTGCGCGGACTCCCAATCTTTGTCGGCGAAGGCTGGCTTCTCCCAGCCGTCTTTCGCGGTTACGGAGACCTTCCAGCCGGCGCCGCTGCGCAATAACGCTGGGCGATCGATTTCGGGCGCGGCGGGAACTAGTTTTGCGAGCAGGAATAAACCCTGATCGAGCGATTTCGGCAGGCGCCGGTTGAAGATGCCGACGGCTTGAATCGCGAAAACATTCGCTCCGGCGTGCAAGAAATGCGTGGCCTCGAATTCAAACACTCTGGGGCGGAACGTGGCGTCCTGCGGCATCACGAAATCGGCGGCGCGAACGCCGTTGATGAAAATTGTCGCGCGGCTCGGGCCGCTGACGTAGAACGTGGCGCGCGCGGGAACCGCTTTCAGCGTCACCTGCGCGCGGAAGTAGTGCGGCGCGGTGACTTCTTCAGGCTTGTCCGTGCGCCAAATGAATTCTTCGGGCAGCGGCTGGTGGACTTTCGATTCGAGAGCGAGGTCCGTGGCATTCGCCGCGGGATCGAGCGTAGCGGGCGATGCTGCATTCTGGGATCGCACCGGCACGGCGACGAAAACGCCCGCAATCAATAACAGCGCACTTAAACTTCTGCGAATCTTTGGCATAGCGCACCTCCATCGGCCTTGCATTGCGCGCGTCACGCGCAACGGCGCTTATGCCGTTTTCGGCAAATGCGCCAATGCTTCCCGGACTTTCTCGGCCGGGTATTCGTAATCGACGAGTTCGCCGGCGAGATATTTTTCATACGCTGCCATATCGAAGTGTCCGTGGCCGCTCAAGTTGAAAAGGATCGTGCGCTGCTTCCCTTCCTCCTTGGCCTTGCGGGCTTCTTCGATCGCGGCGCACACGGCGTGCGAAGTTTCCGGCGCCACGATGATGCCTTCACTCTTCGCGAAAAGGATCGCGGCGTCGAAACATTTTAGTTGCGGATAGCTGACGGCTTCGACGACGCCCGCGTGGTGCAGCAAGCTGACCAGCGGCGCCATGCCGTGATAGCGCAAACCTCCGGCGTGAATTCCGGCGGGAATGAAATCGTGGCCGAGCGTATCCATTTTCAGCAGCGGCGTCATGCCGCCCTTATCGCCGAAATCATAGGCGTAGACGCCTTTAGTCATAGTGGGGCACGCGGCGGGCTCAACGGCCACCAGGCGAATCTGCTTGCCGCCGGCTTTCAGCGGTACAAACGGAAACGCGAGGCCCGCAAAATTGCTGCCGCCTCCGCAGCAACCGATCACCACATCCGGGAACGCGCCGGCGAGCTTGAGCTGCGCGATCGCTTCTTGGCCGATGATCGTCTGGTGCAGCAGAACGTGATTCAGCACGCTGCCGAGGGAATAATTCGTGTCCGCGCGCTGCGCCGCGTCTTCCACGGCTTCGCTGATGGCGATGCCCAGGCTGCCGGGGCAATCCGGATCCTCGGCGAGAACCTTGCGGCCCGATGCGGTGCGGTCGCTGGGCGAGGGAATGCAATTCGCACCAAAGATTTCCATCAGCGTGCGGCGGTGCGGTTTCTGGTAGTAGCTGCATTTCACCATGTAGACCATGCATTCCAGGCCAAACACTTGGCACGCGAATGAAAGCGCGCTACCCCATTGGCCGGCGCCGGTCTCGGTGGCGAGGCGCTTGATGCCCTGCTCTTTGTTGTAATAGGCCTGCGCGGCGGAGGTGTTCAGTTTGTGGCTGCCCGCGGGTGAGACCGATTCGTTCTTATAGAAAATTTTCGCCGGTGTTCCGAGCGCCTTTTCGAGTCTGAGGGCGCGCTGCAGTGGCGTCGGCCTCCAAATGCGCAGGATATCGAGCACCGGATCGGGGATCGCAATAGTGCGCTCGCCGGAAACTTCCTGCGCGATCAACGCGCGGGGAAAAATCGCTTCCAAGTCGCCGGGATTCGCCGGCTGACCCGTGCCCGGATTCAACGGCGGAGAGAGCGGCTCCGGCAGATCCGGGATGACGTTGTACCAGGTCTTTGGCATTTCGCGTTCCGGCAACAAGTATTTGTGTTCTTCCATAGTGTTCTCCGATTCGATCCGAGGGCGCGCTCGCGAGAAAGTTTCTGCGCGAATTTACAGCCGGCCGGACTACCGACCGGCGATCTTATATCAGGACCGCCGGCATCGTAAGCGCCGGCGATGTGAAATTCCTACGGCGCGCTCGGGCCAATGCCCGCGGGGAATTGATCGAAGCGCCGAGCGACCGTCTTGCCCAATAGGAATTCATCGGCGAAGGCGAGCAGCGCGTCCCAATCTCCTTGCACAATTCCGTGCGGACGATCGGACCAATTCACGCCGAGGTGGTCCGGCGCATGATACAGCGCAAACGCCGGCATCGCCGCCACAAAAGATTGATACACGCCATTTTGATTGACGTTTTGATCGTGATCGCCTTCGAGCGCGATGAACGGCCGCGGCGCGCACAACGCGATGAACCAATGCTCGTCAAACGGCAGCTTATCCGGCTGGCCCCAGAATTGATGAAGGTGCGGCGAAAACCAATTCGGATATTTCGCCACCATTTCGGTGAGGCCCTCTTTGCCGCCACGATCGGGCACGGAGCCGCTGAAGCGATAGGCGGGCGTGCCGCCGCCGGAACTGGCCACCGGCGCGACCATGGAAATTCGATCGTCAAACGCGCCCGCCACCAAGGCGGATTTGCCGGTGCGTGAAACGCCGGTGATGATCAGCTTGTCGCGCGCGATCGAAGGATCGGTGATCAGATAATCCACGATGCGCGATGCGCCCCAGGCCCACGCGCGCAGAAGTCCCCAATCGTAATTCGGATAAGCTGGGAAAAATCGCGTGGTGCGATAGGCCCAACTGCCGTCAGGAAGACGCAGCGTGGTGTCCTCGCCGCAATCGGTGTAGTTGAACGTGACGAATGCGAAGCCGTGGGCGAGCGCGGGATTGGTTTCCGCGATTTGCTCGGCCGTGCGCGGAGCGAAGGGGGAACGAGGCGGTGCGCCAGCCGCGGCGGCGCCAGGTGCGCCGGCTTGCGGCGCTGTGGCTGGCGCGGGCTCGGGCGCTCCGCCAGCCGACACATTCGGCGTTGCGCCAGGAATGGGAGCGGCCGGAGCCGCAGGGCCGACCACCAGCAGCGCATCGTGCCCGCTGCCCTGATTCGCTCCAGGTGGCAACCGCGGCAAAGCGGTCGCGCCCGGCGGCGTGCCCGACGGCGAGATCAATGCTGGAAACGGACCGCCGGTCGCCGGCTCGAAAATTCCAATGTCGAGGCTCAGGCTGTCATTCGGGCCGAACGTCAAATGCACCAGGCGATATTTCACCGCGCCGTTCGCCAGCATTTGCGAGCTGACCTCGACTCCCTTCACGTTGCCGGGAGGCGGCGGCGCCTGGCCGACAGCGTAGTACTCCAAAATGCGTTTCATCTGCTCGCGGCGAATTCTCCACTGCGCGATCGTTTTCACCGGCTGCCCGTTGTTCAGCGTCATGATGTCCGGCATCTTCGGCTGCACGGGCAATTGATCGACGCCGGGCATATCCGGCATGGACGTCTTGATCGCGGGAACGGGAATTTCGTTGGGGTCGGGCTTATCCGGCAGCGTCGGCGGTGTTTGCGCCCACAGAACTCCAGCCGCGATTGCGACCGCCATCAACCCGGCAATTCGATGCATTCGATTCACGGTGGATCTCCTCCGATACTCTTCTAGTTCTTAACCTCGGTCTGCAACTCAGGCTGTTCTGTTTGCAAAATTACGTTGAAGCGCAAACGGCCCAAAAGCGCGCCACCGGGCGTTTCTACGTTCACGCGCCACGCGCCGGGACGGATTTGTTTGGTCGTGGAATACGTGCGGTAGCCGCCCTCGCGCCCTCCGCTTAAAGGCAGCTCGACGCGGCTAGCGGTGATCCAGCCGCGCTTAACGTCGTAGATCTGCCATTCGTGGACGATTTGCGTGTGCAGCGAGGTCGGGGAAAAAACGGCGGTGTAGGCGTACACCGGCGCGCCCGCCGTCCAATGAAACTCCTGCGCCCACCTGAAATATGCGAGCCAGCCCCTGGGTTCCGATTCCACGACGAAATTGCCCTGCGCGTTGCGCGAGACCGAGTGCTCCACGGCGGCATCTTTCAACGAGAGCGGAATCGGCGGAATCAAATTCAGAAAATACAAAATATTGATCGCCAGGAAGATTCCCGCGACCGACGCGAGCAGCGCGCCCCGCCCGCGAGAAACAGTTTGCGGCGCCGTGCGTTGCAGCAAGCGCAGAAAAAGCCAGAACACCACCAGGCTCACGGCGCCGCTGAGCAGAAACACCAGCGTGCCCATCGCGTGCACCACGACCGGAACGATGAAAATGGCGAACGCAAAGATCGAGAGGAAGAAGAAGCTCGCTTGGAAATCAAGACGCTTGAAATGCCGCTTCAACCGCTCGTTCGCGAGAAACGCGGCCGCCAACAGAAGCAAGAACGGCCAACTGGAACGCAGGCTTCCGCTGCGGAAATAAAACACCAGGAACGTGCTGAGCAGGCCGCCAAAGCAAAATTGCAGCACGCTCTCGACCCACGTCGATTCGGGCGCCGCCTGCGGCGAATCAAAATCCGCCCTAACCGCGCGATTTGCCAGCACGATGCACAAGCCGGCGACGGCCAGGTGAACCAGTACCCACACGTTTTCCCAAAACATGTCGACGCGCTTGAGCGTCAGCGCGTCGAACACAAATCCACCGAATAGCGAGAGCGACGAAATTGGCCGCTCCAATCGCGCGTAGCGGACTTTCACGCGGTCGAAAAATGTTCCACGTAAACTATCGAGATTCATTTCAGGGGGTAAGCTCGCCGGATCGAATCACGGCGCCAACCATTATCCGTGGTTCATGCCCGCGGGCCAAGCCGCGTCACGCCGCCATCGACGAGGATCATTTCTCCCGTCGTCGAGCACGCATCGGCCACGAGAAACAGCATCGCGCTCGCGATGTCTTCCACGGTAGGCAGGCGTTGCAGCGGAATCTTGGTGACCGCCTTGTCATACATCTCCGCGGGCCAATTCGCAAACTGCGTGCGCACGAACCCCGGCGCAATGGCATTCACGCGAATCTCCGGCGCCAGCGCTCGCGCGAGCGACATCGTCATCGTCACCACCGCGGCTTTCGCCGCCGCGTAGGCGATCGAGCTGCCGCTTCCCGTGAGCGCCGCAATCGACGCATTGTTTACAATCGACGCGCCCTCCTGTTTCCGCAGCAGCGGCGCGGCCGCGCGCGCACAGTAGAAGACACCGCGCACATTTACGTCGAATGTCAGGTCCCAGATTTCGTCGGTGAGTTCATCCAACTTGTCGTGCGGCACGCGCTGCGTCCAGCCGGCATTGTTGATCAGCGCATCCAGGCGGCCGAACTCCTGCTCCACGCGCCGCATCATTGCGACCACTTCCGATTCCTTCGCGACGCTGGCCTGAATCGCGATGGCCTTCCCGCCCGCGCTGCGGATCTGCGAGACGACTTCCTCCGCTTCGGCCCGCGAGCGGCTGTAATTCACCGCTACACACGCCCCCTCGCGCGCAAACAGCAGCGCCGTCGCGCGCCCCATCCCAGTGCCGCCGCCGGTGATCAATGCTACTCGATCCTTCAGTCTCATTTTTCCGCCTCACCGCAAATGTGCAGACCGCTATCTTCTAGCATTCGCACCCAAAATCAAACCAGTGCTCGGATCCGCCGAGCAAAATCAATGAAGTTCATACGGTTTATCGGGCGCGGGAATGGGATCGGGCAATTTTGCCGGCTCGATCTTCGTCGCGCCGGCAAGGCCGATGCCGGTGACGTTGTCGATGTTGAGTAGCGACCCGCTAAATCCTGTGACTTTTACGTTGACGATGTGCGCGTGCTTTACGTTGGCGAGGAAGATTCCCTTACCACATGTCCCGGTGACGTTGGCCAGTGAAAACCCGTCGAGCGGTTTGTGCGGATGTATCCCGGTTCCGTCAACGAGCACAGGAGCGTCGGAGACGCGAATATTTGAGAAGCGATAATTCGCAATCGTGGGGATGCCTTCATCGCCGGGCACGGGGAATTCATCCTGAATGCCGCTGTTTAAAATATTGAAGCGCAGAAATCCTCCCGTCATCCCGGAGACATCAAGATCGTCCGCGACGATGTCCTCAATAAACGCGCCACGGCCGGGGCGACTTTTGATGTAAATGGCGAAGGTGCGGGCTTGGGTGAATTTGCAGTGCTCGATCAGGACGCCGCGAATGCCTCCGGAAGTTTCGCTGCCGATGCCGATGCAGGCGAAGATCGAATCCGCGAAAGTGCAATTAGTGATGCGCACATCCTCGGTGGGGCGAAGAATGGAATAGGCTTCCGCGCCGCGGCCAGATTTCAGCGAGATGCAATCGTCTCCTGTGGCGATGTCGCAGCCATCGATCAGCACGTGCTTGCACGAATCGATGTCGATGCCGTCTCCGTTGCCGCCGGTGCTGCGGATGGTGAGATTCTTGATCGTCACGTTCTCACAATACGTGGGATGGATCGACCACATAAGGCGCATACTCGTGGAGAAATCCTCCAAGCGAACGTCAGTGCAGTTGATGAATTCAATCAACGCCGGATGGCGCAGCGGGTTGTCCCTTGTGGGACGTCCACCCAGAGCGGGATTACCGACGATTTTCCCCGGTCCGACAACGCCGATGTGCTGTGAATCGATTGCGGAGATGAGGCCGCTGTATCCTTGGATCCAGCGGCCTTCCCAACGCACCTGTGTGACGGGATAGTCCGCGAAATCGGGCGTGCCGACGAGGCTCGCGTCCTTGTCCAGCACTAAAGTGGTGTTGCTGCGCAGCACGAGGTCGCCGGTGAAATAGTTGCCGGCGGGCACCACCACTTTCCCTCCGCCGAGCACGGCGCAACGATCGATCGTCTGTTGGATCGCAACGGTATCTTTGTATAGGCCGTCGCCGGTCGCGCCGAAATCGCGGACGTTGAGCGTGACGGTTCGAGGCGATGCGCTCCGCTCAGCCCGTGGCTTCGGCGCCACGGCCGCCGGAGCGGCGAGTTGCGGCGCCGCGCTCGCGGCCGGTTTCTGCGGCGTCTGCGCCAGGCCCCAATTGCCCAGCGACGAAATTACGGGCGCCGCCAAAGCGCCGGTCGCCGCGGTCTTCAGGAAATTTCTGCGTCCAACCAATTTGTCGGTCATGACTGGCCCACCCCTCAGGCAAGCAAATTTCTATCCGTGAATGCGGTATTCAAAAGATCGCAAGCTATTGCAACGCGATCGGTTGAACGTAGGCACCGTCTCCGGCTGAATCCCACACCGAGAATCGCACCCATTTCTTGCCGGTGGCATCGAATGGGATGCTGAATTTCTTTGTGCCAAAGGGCAGCGTGTCCGTCAAATCGATGATTTTCCTGTTGACCTTCGTGCCGTCGCTCCACACCAACTCCGCAAATTCCAGCGGGAACGTGTATTCAATCTCCGCGGTATAGATTCTTTTCGCGCCGGTGCCTTGGACGCCCCAATTGTGAAAGAGCACTTCGCGCGTGGTGCCGAAGAAATTCCCCGCGCGAATGCCCTCGACCACCGGGGCCCAACTTTCGTTGTAGAGCGGCACGCGATCGAGCTTCAGATAGTTCACGGCCAATTGCGAGTAGGTATCGTCGTCGGACCACTTCGTGTAGGTATCGCCCTCGGCGATCAAGAACTTTGGCTTGGGAGCCCAGTTGCTCATGTCGTCGCCGGTGCCAAAGCAGCGAAATTCGCAGAGTTCCTTCTGCGACAAATCGACCGGCAAGGATTCCCACGACGCGCCGATGAAGCGATCGCTCAAAAAGAAATCCTTATCCTTATATGCTTCGGGGTAGCCTTCGGAATTTTTCGTGCGCGGATGCGCGGTCCAGATGATTCCCTGTTCGCGATTCACCATTTTCAGGACGTCGGCAGCCGAGCCGAGATGATAGACGGGGCCGTAGGTCGGGTCATTCTCCATAAAGGTTTGGCCCGCGGGGCGCGGCTCAGCGTGCGAAAAATAGATCGGATTCGGCGTGAGCAGATACCAGTGGCCACCGAGAAACGAATTCACTTCTTCGGCCGGCATCACCAGGAAATCTTTATCGGAGACGCGCTGCGCGCCCTCGAAATACACTTTTTCTTCCGCGAAGCGCACGGGGCCCGGATCGTTCGGATGCGAATCGTCGTGGAAATCGCCGAGGTACAAAATGTTCACGCCGAGGCCGCGGAACACGCCGACCCACGGCGGCTGATAATCCAAACTGCCGCGATCGCGAAGCATTTCATTCAAATCGAGATGAAAGTGGCCGGAGAGGACTTTGAAGCCGGGCACGGGTTTGAAAACATCGTCGTGCGTGTAGGCCAGCACCGCTTTCTGCGTCGCGTCGGTGTGCGTGGCGCTCAAATAATAATAGACCGCCATGTGCTGCATTGTTCCCGGGGGCGCGTTGTAGAGCGCCCAATTTTCCGTTTCCGATCGCGAGACGCCGGTGCGCCGCGCCCACTCTTCAGCCGACACGCCCCACGGATGGTAGCCTTCCGTTTTTTCCGGCTGCATAACGCCCAGCGAAAATGAGCTTTCGCTATCTTTGCGGTAGTACGGGTAGCCGAGATTCACGTCATTTTCGCGGGCGAAGAAGAATTTGTGTGGTGGAGGAAAAACGGCCAGCGAGCCAGCCCCGGCGTCCAGGATTTCAAGATTGTCACGCGCACGCACATTGACGGGATCCGTATTCGCCGCGCCTCCGAACGAGTATTGCTGCCATTGGCGCGCCGTATCGCGCCACATAACGCGCGTCGCAGTGCCGATCGCGAATCCTCTTAGTCCCGCTTTGTAAATGAACGCCACCGAAGGCTCTTCCGTCTTCGCGATGGCTTCCTGGCGCAGCAAGTTCGATCCCTTGTACGCGGTGAATTGCAGAGTGCCGGAGAAAATTCCCAGGGTGAGCCCATTGAATGCGACGCTGACGCGATCCCCTTCCGTAGAGACCGTGCACGCGTCCGATTGGTAGTGGACCGAGTCGCGGCGAATTTCTTCCGGCTTGCGCGGCAGATCCGTGGTGTCTCCGCCGGCATCACCGGGCACCACCAACGGCGCGTCCCAAAACGTATTCCATTTGTCCGCGTCGATGCGTTCCGGGGTATCGAGATGAAATTGCTTCAGTATTTGCAATTGTTTATTCGAGATGCGCCGCTTCCCTGTTGTCACCTGGAATTCGGAAGAGAGATTTTTCCCCAGCACGACCCACGCGCCGCTCTTCTCTCGCGCCGCAAGTTCGATCACCACGGGCTGCGCATTGCGAATCGCGAACCGCGCGCGCAGCTCCGCGCCCGCCTCGCCCTGCCACGTCAGCGTGACCACGCCGGCATTCGTTTGCGCGGTCACGCCGTCCACGGGCTTGTAGTCGTGCAGATCGCAGGTCTGCGCTTGTGCGCCCGCCACGCCCGCACCGCACAGCGACGCTAGACTCAACATCAAAATGGAAAATTTCATGTTGTTTGCCTCTATCCAGAATCAGAGCCTGCGCCGACGCCCGCGAAAATCTACTGCATCGGCACAAATTTGTCCGTACACGCCTTCACATCCGCGTCGAGCCCGGCGCCCGATGTTGCCGTCTGCCCATCGACGGTGACGCCAGTGCCGCTGAATTGCAGCGCGCTTCCACGGCCGGTAACAGTGATGTGGCTGAACTGGCTGTGGACCCGGTCCGGCGTGATGCCGTTCACAATCACGCCATCGAGCGTCACTTCCGTGATGTGATCGGCGTCCTTGCCCGCGATCAACACGTCTCCTGCTGTTGTGTCGATGACATTCTGAAGGGTGATGCTTTTATATTCCGGAACGCGCGTGCCGGTGATGCCGGGATCGGTGAATCCTTCGATCGTCTGATTGTTGTAAAACGGGCTGATGGCGATCGGCACAGGCACATCGCGCATGCAAATGTTGCGATAGGTGAGGTCGTGCACCAATCCGCCGCGCTGCGCATTGCTCTTGATGCGAATGCCGCTGGTGGTGTGGTCCTCGGTCAGTCCATCGACTAAGAGAAAACTGTCGCCGCTGTACGTTTCGCTGCCGATGGACATGCCGTGTCCGCTAAAGAAATGATTGTCGAGCACACTCATGTGCGTCACGCCGGTCTTGATGGCGATGTTGTCGTCGCCGTTGTCGATCCAGCTTTTGGTGATCGTGATATTTGTCGATGAGCCCGGATCGATTCCATCCGTGTTGCGCGCGTCCGTGCCCTTCACCGTCGGCGTCTGCAAATGCACGCCCCACGCGGTGAATCCGTCCGTGGCGTTGACGGAGACATGAAAGTTCGCTGAATTGTGCAGCGTGATTCGATACAGCACGAATCCATCGGCGTGGCTGGCCACGATCATGCGCTGGCTGAAGTAGCGCTGCTGCTTCGGCTCAGCCGCGCGCGCCATCTGCCACCAAGTGTAATTTTGCCCGACGATCATCGCGCCGCCGCGGCCATCGATAATGCCGTCGCCCATGATCGCGGCGTTCTTCACGTTGATTACGGAGATCAGGGGCTTGCACATCCGCCCTGGCGGCATCCGGTTTTGCGTGGGATCGAACGAAGTGATGACGTCAGCCATCGTGCCGCAGAGCAGCGGAGTGGTGGCGGAAGGATCGGAGTCAAAATCCTTCGGGTCGCGCGAGGCGTAGAGAGTGACTCCCTTGTCGATCAACAGCGTCACGCCTTCGCGCAGATCGAGCGCACCGCTGAGGAATGCGTTCGCGCGCGGCGCTACCGCGGCCGGCGTCAGCGGTGCGGCGCCCGGCGCCAGCTCCACGGCTTGGCCCGGTTTACACGCGTCGATCGCTTTCTGGATGCGCACCGTGTCCGTCGTCGTCTCGTATTCGGGCAGCAGGATTTCCGCGTGGCCAACTTTTTCGGCGTTCAGCACAGCGCACGATGAAGGAATCGTGGGCTCGGTGACGGTGCGCGTATCCTGCGCGCGAACGACCTGTGCGCTCGCCGTTAACGCGATAGCCACAAGTGCGGTGCAATTCAGAATGTTGTGGAATGTAAATGCGCGGCGAGAAAAATCGAAGCAAATGGAATGAAGCGGACGCAACATGGGGTCCGACCTCCTAGGTCAGCGCCGCCAAACTAGCACATTGTCCAAGACACAACAATCTTGGGGGCAACCATCTTCGCCCGCACAAAATCTCGCTTCGCTGATGCTGGCAATCGCCGGACCGCTTCGTATAAGCTCGTCGCGTCGAGCCCAAGTCGATTTTTGCGGGAGTGAAAGAAGTGCCGATGGCCACGCTGCGTTGTTCCGTGCCTTATAGGCGCTTATTGCCGGCTGGATTCCTCGCGTTCTTCGCTGTCTTCGCTCCGTGGAACGATGCCGCGGCGGCAACCGGACGTGCCGTCTTCAATATCGTCGATTATGGCGCGCGCAATGACGCCTCTGCTCCCGCGACAGGCGCTTTCAAGCGCGCGATCGCGGCACTGCAGCGCGCCGGTGGCGGCACAATCTACGTCCCGCCGGGAAAATACACCACCGGGCCGATCGCGTTCGTTAGCAACATGACGCTTGAAATCGACGCCGGCGCAGTCGTTGAGTTTCCCGCGACGATGCTGCCATTTACGAAAGGGCGGCAGCAAGGCGTGGAGACTCTCACGCCGGTCCCTCTGATTGGCGGCCACGATCTGGAGAACGTAGCAATCACAGGCCGCGGAATTCTGACCAGTAACAATGCGGACTGGATGAAGCTTCACGGACGAATCGCGCCGTCGGCTACCGATCCCGGCAGTGCGGACGGGCCCCACTGGGAGCATCTGCTGCAAGCGCTCGAAGCCAATCAACCGGTCAGCGATCAGGAATATCGCGATGCAGCTTCCGAGCTGCGCCCATCTTTTGTGCGCTTCATGAACAGCAAGAATATTTTGGTGGAAGGCGTGCGCTTCGTCGGCTCGCCGATGTGGACGATTCAGCTGCTGTATTCGGAAAACGCCGTGGTGCAAAACGTCACGATCGAAACATATCCCGGCGTGCATACCGACGGCATCGTCGTGGATTCCAGCCGATTTGTGCGCATTTCCAATTGTTACGTGGATGCGGGCGACGACGGCATCGTGATCAAATCCGGAAAAGATGCGGATGGACTGCGCGTGAACCGGCCATCGGAATACATTGCGATTACGAATTGCACGGTGCACCACGCACACGGAGCCGTCACGATCGGCAGCGAAACTTCGGGCAGCGTGCGCCACGTTGTGGCCAGCAACATCACGGTGCTCGGCACCGAAAATGGCATCCGCATCAAGAGCCGCCGCGGCCGAGGCGGCGTGGTGGAAGACATTCGCTTTGACAATTGGACGATGCAGAATCCGGGCGTAGCGATCGTCGTCACCAGCTACTACATGATGGAGGGCGAGACGCAATCGTCGGACGAAACTGTGTCACGCCGAACGCCGATTCTGCGCGACATCGCGATCAGCCACGTCACGGTGAGCGGCGCAAAGCAACTGATCGATATCGAAGGCCTGCCGGAAATGCCCATTTCCGGGTTGCGGCTCACGGACATCGTTGGCTCCGGCGAAACCGGTCTGGTGGCGCAGAAGACGGACGCTCTCGAGTTGCATCAAGTCCAATTCGATGTCGCGCACGGCGCGGTGTTTCAAATCGAAGACGCCGCCAATCTTGAACTCGACGGCGTATCGTCGCGAAAGCCACTGGTGGAGGCTCCGGTCATTCGGCTCATTCGCAGTCCAGGGGCTGTGCTGCGAAACAGCCGGGCATTTCCAGGTACGAATGTCTTCTTATCTACGCTGCCTGGCGAACTTCAGCAGCTTTGCTTGACGGGCAACAATCTGGAAGACGCGCAGACTCCTACGCAAGAATCGACACAGTAACAGCGTTGAAAAAATCGAAAACGCACGTAGCGTCCCGGCTAGGGCCGGGCTGCTGCTTCTAGTTAGACGCGGCCTTGGGCTTCGCGAGCGAACGAACGTAGTTCACAATATCCCAGACCTGATCTGTCTTGATGCGATCTCCTTCCCCCGGCATCGGCATGTGGCCATTCTTGATGATGTAGAACAGCTCGCCGTCCGTGTGGTCTTTGAACGTATCGGGATTCGTAAAATCGTTGATGGTGAGCTTCATGCTGACGGCCACGTCGCCTTTGCCGTCGCCGTTTTCGTCGTGGCACATCGCGCAATCCAGCTTGAACCACTTCTGGCCGCGCGCGATCGAATCGGGCGAGGACTTGACGGGATTCTGTTGCTTCGCGGCGTCGGCCGGGATGTCAGCATACGGCGTAACTTTTGGCGGGACGACTGGGGCTTGTTGGGCGGAAATCGCCGCCAGGCAAAACAGAGCTACTGGAAGAACTAGCACAAGTTTGGACATGTGAGTCTCCGATGAACGACAACCCCAACTTCGGCCGGATTGTAACACCGGAAAGAGGGTTATGACGGTGCAGTTTGATACAGACTGAAGGTCGTGGTGAGCGCGGGAGGACTCGAACCTCCAACCCGCTGATTAAGAGTCAGCTGCTCTACCATTGAGCTACGCGCCCACGAGTCAGAAATCATAGCACGCCGGAACGCGTGGGATGAACATTGCGAGAGGAGGAGTTGGCGCGCTGGCCTCGCGCCGTTCGAGGTTCTGGATCACTTCCGCCGGCCAAGACGTTCACAGCTTCACTTCTCGGTTGGCTGCGGTGGCTGGAAGACGGATTGATTGGGGTCCGTCAGGCCGCCGGCGTTGAGCCATTTGACAGCGTCTTCGATCACGGCGTGGGCCGGGTGATGGCCACGGCCGCCTAGGGGGATTCCGTCGAGAGTTTTGTAGAGGCCCTTTTGCTGGAATGTGTGAGCCAGTTCGAATTTGCCGCCGTTGACGCGACGCTCAACGACGAGCGTATAGATGCCGTAAGCGAATGAGTAGGGGACGGCGGTGGAGCTTGTTGTGGTGGCGTATGCGGTGGCGTCGATGTCCGACGTGTTGGTGTGTTGGTCGGTGACGGTGCCGCTGATCGGTATGGACTGAGTGAAGGTCTGATTCACTACGCGCGTGCCGCGGTGGACCGCCGCAGTTTCGGTGATATAGAAAACCACCGGGACTGCGGATCCTGGCTCAGCATAGCAAGCGCCGGGGTACTTCTTCGCAAGTTCCCTCTCAAACCATCTCACGTCGTCGGCCGATAATCCTTGCGTGACGTTGTTCAACGTGTCTTGCGACACGATCGTGAACTGTGCGCAGGCCGGCTTCGATTGCGCCGTTGCAGCTGCGACGCAGAGCAATAGGCTTGCGCCGAGCGTGATAAGTCGATTCATCATCTGCCCTCTACGGGGCCCTATGTGCAACGGCGGTTCCAATCGGCTGGGTTGGTTAGGCGGAAGTAAATACGGGAGTTGGCGACTGTGGCGCCGCGGGCCGCCGAGCTGAAGTGCCACAATGGCACCGAGCGGCTTCCCATTTTGGAACGCACGGATTTGGGCCGCGTATAAACGAAGTTTCCATTTTTGCGCTGCGAAAAAATTGTCCGGCTCGAACGGGCGGCAGGGGCCGGGGCAACATTATCAAGTTATAACTGAAGGTGGATACGGATACCCAGCTACCGCACGGGGGACCCAGTAGTGGCAGGCTGCGCACAGTACCATTGCCCAGGGTGGTCCGTAACACCAGAATGGATTCATTCGGCATGCTGCCTGTTGCCGAGTGAGGGGTAGCAACGGCACAGAGAGCGTTTGCGCGGCCTGTATGGGACCCGATGCCCACACCGTTTGCGCTTGACCGCTAAGCTCTAATCCCAGCCAAGTTGACGGAAAAATCGTAAGCGGAAACTGATCGTCGTGGCGCTTCCCTCGGGGGTTGAAGCACGCGGACAAGTGGTGGTCGAAGCTGCGAAACAGCTGAGGCGACACCCAACAATGGCCCTCTCCGGGATCTCGAATTCGCGAAGAAAAATGGCGATCGTTGCGGTTGCGCTGGCGGTATTACTGGCGAGCCTCGTCGTGGTGGCCGTTCGCGTGGAACGCAGATCTCAGCTATTCAAAACTCCGTTTCGAATCGGCTTCTACAATTCGGCGAAGGAACATTTTCTGGGCCCCGACGGAAAGGCCGCCGGCAACACGGTGGATCTTATCAACGAGGCCGCGCGCCGAAGCGGCATCCAGCTCGAATGGGTCTATTCACCGGAGGGGCCAGACGCGGCGCTGGAATCGGGCCAAGTGGACCTGTGGCCGATACTGGGCGACTTGCCGGAACGAAAGGGGCATGAATACATCTCGGCTCCGTGGTCGATGATCGCGTATGGCCTGGTCTCTCGAAGCAGCGATCCGGTCTTGCGCGGCTCGGCATCGTCCGATCTGACGATCGCCAGCTATGCGCAGAGCATCGGGTTGAGACTTGCGAAGCGAACTTTTCCGAACGCGAAATTTCTGAACGTCGACAGTATCGCCGATCAACTGAGGGCCGTCTGCACGGGCCAAGCGCAAGCCGCGATGGTGACACAGACTTTCAGCGGTTTCTCTGTGCCGGACGAATGCAAAAATGTCCCGTTGCAGATGGCCGACGGCGCCGGCTTTTCGATCATGTACGGAATCGGCGCCAGCTATAGCCGGCCCGGCGCGGTGGACGCGGCGAACGCTCTTCGGGACCAGTTGGGCGTGATCTCCAAGGACGGCACGCTGGTCAGCAGCGAGTTTCGTTGGATGGATACCTCGCTTCCCCAGACGCGCGCGCTTTTCTATTTGCTCGCCGCCGAACGCAGCGCACGTTTGCTAGCCGCCGCAGTCATTCTCCTCGCGGCAATCCTGATCATAATGGGATGGCTGATCATCGAGCGAAAACGCGGGGACACCGCTCTGCGCGAAAGCGAGCGACGATTCAAAAGCCTATTCGAGGACGCGTTGCTGGGACTTTACCGGACCACGCCGGATGGCAAGATCGTGATGGCGAACCCGGCGCTGTGCCGAATGCTGGGCTACGATTCCTTGGAAGAGCTGCAGAATCGCAACGTGGAGCGCGATCTTCACATGTCGGCGTCCGTGCGGGGCGACTTCAAGAAACAGATGGGGGAAGCGGGCGGCATCGTAGGGATCGAGTCTGTTTGGAAGCGGCGGGATGGGCAAGCGATCTTTGTCTTGGAAAGCGCGAGGGTTACGCGTGACAGCACGGGCAGAATCCTCTACTACGAAGGCTCGGTGGAAAATGTCACGGAGCGCAAACGCGCGGAGGACGCGCTCTCCGAAGAGCGCTGGTTGCTGCGCGCGTTGATCGATAACCTGCCCGACTACATTTACGTGAAGGACGCGGCGAGCCGGTTCCTTGTGGCAAACCGCGGGGTTGCCGAGTTGATGGGCGCGAAGACTCCCGAGGAAGTTTTAGGGAAGACAGACTTCGACTACTTTCCGGTGGATCTGGCAACGTCCTTTTTCTCCGACGAACAAGCCATTGTGCAATCCGGACAGCCGCTGTTGGATCAAGAAGAGAGAACGGTGGACGCGCTTGGCAATGCCAAGTGGACTTCCGCATCGAAGGTTCCCTGGCGTGACAAGCATGGCCGGGTGATCGGCGTCATGGGCATTGGGCGCGACATTACCGCGCGCAAGAGCGCGGAGGAGAACTTCTACAAAGCGTTCAACGCCAGCCCGGAGCCGATCACCATCACCACTTTGACGGAAGGCCGCTACCTCGACGTGAACGAGAGTTTTCTGCGTGCGTCCGGGTATCGACGCGACGACGTGATTGGCCGGACATCCGTCGATCTGAAAGTTTGGGAAGATCCTGAAGTGCGCAGCCAAGTTCTGGAGAGGCTGAAGGCGGAAGGGTCGATACGCGATCTGGAATTACCCTTTCGCACTAAGTCCGGTGAACAGCGAGTATGGCTGCACTCGATGAATCGCATCGAGTTTGCCGGACATGAATGCCTGATCAGCAGTCAAAAGGACGTCACGGAGACGAAAGCGCTGGCGCTACAGCTTAGTCAGGCGCAGAAGATGGAATCGGTCGGGAGGCTCGCGGGAGGCGTGGCCCACGACTTCAACAATCTGCTCAGCGTGATCATCGGTTACAGCGACGTGATTCTGGGAAGCCCCGACCTGGATTCCCAACTACAGAAACAGACCGAAGAAATCAGAAAGGCCGGAAATCGCGCAGCGGGCCTCACCCGTCAGCTTCTTGCATTCAGCCGGCAGCAAGTGATGGAGCCGAAGGTTTTGAATCTGAATTCCATCGTCATCGAAACGGAGAAGATGCTTCGACGCTTGATCGGGGAGGACATTGAGTTTCAGACAAAGTTGGCCGCGGACATGGGTTCCGTGAAGGCCGATCCGGGGCAGATCGAGCAAATCCTGATGAACCTTGCGGTGAATGCGCGCGACGCTATGCCGCGCGGCGGGAGGTTGACCATCGAGACCGCTGAAGCCGAATTGGACGAGGATTACGCCCGGCATCACCCGCCTTGCGTTCCAGGTTGGTACATCGTACTGACCGTCACGGATACAGGCGTCGGAATGGATCAGGAAACCAAAGCGCATATATTCGAACCATTCTTCACGACCAAGGACGTTGGCAAAGGTACAGGATTGGGGCTTGCTACTGTGTACGGGATCGTGAAACAGAGTGGTGGATACGTTTGGGTCTACAGCGAGCTTGGGCACGGATCTGTGTTCAAGGTCTATTTGCCGCGTATTGATAAATCGGAGCGGCACGCTCCGGCTAAAGACGTTACCCCCGAGGGCGTCAATCGATCCGAAACCGTCCTGGTGGTGGAGGATGAAGAATCCGTGAGGGCGCTGATTTGCAGCATCCTTGGGCAATACGGCTACACCGTCTTGGAAGCTGCCAATCCTGCTGAGGCCCTGAAGATTGCGCAGCAACAGCAGCCTATTCATCTGCTGCTGACGGACGTGGTGATGCCGGGAATGAGCGGACCAGCAATGGCCAAAAAGATCCAGGCGATGAGACCTGAGCTGAAAATTCTTTTCATGTCCGGCTACGCCGGAGGCTTTGGTGCGGCTCACGGACTGCTGGAAGACGGCACGCCGCTGCTGCAGAAGCCATTCTCGAAAAATGCCCTATTGCAAAGGCTGCGCGAGGCGATGGAAACACAAGAAGTAGAGGTAAAAGCGGTTTAACTGGACAGCGTCTCGCAGTTCGTTCGGCAGGCTCACGCTCGCAGAAGTCCCCCGTCAGTCGAAAACACGCCGATCGCAAGTCTTCCGCACGGTTAGCGAAGCAGAATGCGCAGCGCGATGCCCCACTTGCCCCCTTCCTGGCGCTCGATTCGCAGGATTTCGCCCACCCATTCGTGCTGCACGGGATCTCCAGCGCGGTAACCGAGGATCAGGTGAACGTGCATGCCGATGTGAAAGGGATTCTCCGGGCAAATAACGTAGAGGCCGTTGCGCGCCATGTTCAACGTCTCACCCACCTGCACGGTAGCCGCGAAATCTTCTGCGCGGATGCGGACCGGCTGAGCGATTTTCAGGCGGCGTTCGCTGCGGGTGCTTTGTGTCGGCGGAGTGGCCATGGTCGGTTTGCGTTGCCGGCCTCAATGATTAAACCCGTGAATTTGCGACAAATCTCGCCATGGATGAATTCGTGCCCTAAGGGATACCGTGTACGAGCCGGCTTCCTGTTAGATGAAACGATCCACATGCACGTTGCCGGCCTGCTCGCACTGCCGGATTCCGCGAATGAGAGTACGGCGCGACGCTCGAAACGTCCAGCGGGAACGTCGCGGCCGGCTAGGTGCGGAGGACGTCCGCGATTTCGCGCGCTACGGCGCGCGCGTGTTCGATATCGTTTGGGGCGAACGAGATCGCGGCGACGCGAGGGTGCCCGCCGCCGCCGTGCGCTTCGGCGAGCGAGGCAAGATTATGCTCGACGGCGTCGGGTTTCCACGGATTCGAACCGAGCGAGACTTTCGTGCGCGTCGGCGAGGCGCTGACGCTGATCGAATAAGTCGCCTCGGGATGCAAGAGATAGGGGATGAACTTGTTGTGGCCTTCGAGGTCGAGATCGCTCACATCAAAGAAAATCACGCCGCCGCGCGATTCCGAACGCTCGCGCAAAATTTCGATCGAGCGGCGATGGCGCTCGAGCAGCGGCCCCAGATGGCGTGCGATAAACGGCAACTTGACGATTTCGGCGAGCGGGCGCGCGGCCATCTCCGGAATCAGCCGCGCCGAAAGTCCCGCTTCCGGCGCCGCTTCGATCACCAGAGCGAGCTGCGTGGCCGGCTCGCGCAGCGCCGTCGCCGCTTCCGCGGACTCGAATTGCGCGCCGTCGATGATATCGCCCCAGTGGATCAGTTCGGCCAGCGGCGAAGCGTCAAAACCGAATTTCGCGCTGGTTATGTCAGCCACCAGCTTGGTGCAGGATTTGTAGGTGGGATCGTAGAACTTGTGGCCGGAGCGATCCTGGCGAAAATGTTCGGCGTCGGCGGGACTGAGAAACGCGCTTTGATGATGATCGAACCACCAGGTGACGCGCGGCGAGCTGGAATATTTGAAATCGACGATGGCGTTTTCATCGCCGTCGAAAATGCCGTCCTCAAAAGGCGTGGAGGCGCGATGCGTCATTCCACTGAAGTGAAATGCGGAGTTCGACTGGATACGCTCGCGAAAGAAGCGATAGAAAACCGCGGACGACGCCGCACCGTCGAAGCAGTGGTCGTGGAAACAGAGACGAACGTTCACCGGAGACGGCACGCCAAGCTCTCCTCTCCGGCGCGAAACCGGAGCCGAAACGTAAGAAGATGGACGGCTCGAAGAGGAAAGTCAAGCGGCAGGAGTGAACGCGGACAAAGCGCGCGCGTGGTGCGGCCCATCTTCGCAGACGGGCCGCACAGACGCGCAGTGAACTTCGCAGAACGATCGGGAAACGGCGTTCGAGCCTACGCCGACTTCCCAGCCAGACTGTCGGCGATTCCGGCCGCGATGGGCACACGGAATGGCTGGCGCTGGTACGCTTTAAGAATCAGCAGAATCCAAAGGATGAACCCAAGCAGCCCAATTAGAAGGTTCACTAGCCCACCTAGCATCGCGAGCATGGCGCGAAAGCCGAATTCCGGGCCCCAGCCCCAGCCGCCAAAACCTCCGAAGAACATGCTTCCGCCAGTGACAATTCCGATCAGGATTGAGAGGATTTGCAGGGCGCCGAACACTACGATCGATTGGGCGGCATTGAAGCGGACCGATGGCCGCTTGTCGATGATCAGGAAAATAATTCCTGTTACCCAGCCCAGAACGTAGCACAGCGCGCCGGCCACATTTTCCTCAAGGCCCGTGCCGCCGCTCGGGGCGCCTTGCCCCTGGTGCTGCGGAGGGGGCGCTTGTTGGTATTGCTGCGGAGCCGGTTGGCCGGCCGCGAGCGGCTGGCCGCAACGAGCGCAAAACGCGACGCCATCTTGATTCTGTGCACCACACTTGCCGCAGAAAGCCATCGAAGATCTCCTTGAAACTTCCGTGGGGCCGACTGATGGCGGGAAGGCTACCAAAAGCACGCCTTGCCCGCAAGCGCTGCTGTGAAGAACGCGGGCGCAGTCACCAGAGTCAAATTATCGGCGCGCGCTAGGTCGCGAGTCGCGCTCCGCACGCGGTGCAGAATTGCGTTCCGGCGGCCTGCGGCTTTCCGCAGCTCGTACAGAATCTGCTCGCCGGAGCGGCGGCGGGCGCAGGCGCATACGCTGCCGGTGGCGGAGGCGGCGCGGGCACGTAGGCTACCGGAGGTTGTGCAACGTGGGGCGCTTGTGGCGCAGCGCCACGCGCGGCTGGCTGCGCGGCGACGCGTGGCGCGCTCTGACCCGCCGGGGCCATCACGATTCGCGCCGCGACGGCTAGGCTGGCAAGCAGCGCGATATACGCTCCATAGCCCGTGGACAGCGCTAGCAAGCCGGTGACATCCGCACCCAACTGCTGTTTCACCAAGCTAAGCATGTGGCTGAACTCATATTCAACGGTTCCCCACCCAATCAGCCAAGCAAACAGCGGCGCGCCGTAAAGAAATTTTGCCAGCGGATGCGGAATAAACGCCGCCGCGAACGGGAGCAACACGATGCAAATGAAAACGACAAAGGCGAGAAAGCCAAAGCTGCCGGCGGCCATGTTGTTGGCCGGATCCAGACTCAGGGCGCTCCAAAGAGTGGATGACGATCCTTGCGTGGTCCCGAGGAGTGGCACCGATATGGTGAAACCGGTCAAGAAAAACCAGGAGATCCACACGACGATCGTGCCGATCAGCGCGACCAATCCCATGCGAGTGAGAATCGCACCCAATCCCTTTTGGAGAATCTCGAGCGCCTGCTTACCCTGCAGTTGCGACGTGCTCGGAGCGCCCGGAGCCTGATACTGCGCTGGAGGTTGAGCGCCCGGGGCGTGGTATTGCGGCGGCGCAGGCTGCGCCGGGGCGACCGGATGGCCGCATTTGGAACAGAAAGCGAGTCCATCCTGAACGGGTGCACCGCACTTGCTGCAGAAGACTGATCGGCCCCGGTATTTTTGATCCACTTTGAAGGTTAGTTTCCGGCAAAATCTACGCCTGAAAAGGGGGGATTTGCCGTGAAGCAGAAGCGATTCAACGTCGAACAAATTGTGGCGGTGCT
>Ga0187875_10000169_pt1 | contig 59460 bp, 13 predicted proteins | sample June2016WEW_17_1_2_FD_132978 | JGI IMG/M metagenome (GOLD analysis project Ga0187875, IMG submission 132978) | Peatland microbial communities from SPRUCE experiment site at the Marcell Experimental Forest, Minnesota, USA - June2016WEW_17_10 | ecosystem: Environmental > Terrestrial > Soil >... | reverse complement strand
TCGGGGGCCGGCGGGCCGAAGCGGCCGTGTATCGCGACCCGCCCTGGCGCGTCGCCGTCGGCCAGCAGCCCCAGCAGCAGCCCGCTCAGCTCGGCCGCGGTGGCGTCGTCGACGCCCAGCGGCCGGGACCGGGCCAGCTCAGCCATCTGGATCTCGCCGCCGCTACCCGGCTGTAGCCAGTCCGCATGCAGGATCCGGCAGCCGGGCAGGCTGGGCCGCAGCCGCCGGGCCTGCTCGGCCAGCGCGGAGGCGGCCAGGGCGGGTGCGCAGTTACGCGCCGCGCCGTAGCGGGCCGGAACGGTGCCCAAGGTGATCAGTACCCGCAGCCCGGCTGCGCTGACCGCGCCGAGCACGTTGCTGAGCCCGTCCGACTGGCTGGCGATGTGCGCGCCCACGTCATCCCCGGACAGGCCGGTGCACTCGTGCAGCGGGCCGCTGCTGGCCGCGTGCACGATAGCCGTGACGGGCCCCACACGCTGCTCTACGCGGGCGATGGCTGCCTCAGCCTCGTCGGGATCGGAGAGGTCGGCCGCCACGTAGCTCACGCCCGCACCCGCGCCTCGCAGGGCGGCCAGGCCTAGGTCGATCGCGGCTGCCTCGCCGGGCTCCGCGGTCCCGGCCAGGACGAGCCGGGCGCCGCAGCAGGCCAGCACCCGGGCCGCGGCGAGCAGGTCCCGGGACACCCCGCCGCTGATAAGGACGACGTCGGCTGGGCCGAGCGCGGCGGCGGTCACGTCGGATCCGGCTCCCTCGGGCCGGGTCTCTTCGGGCCGGGTCTCTTCGGGTGCGGCCTCCGCGGCGGGGTCAGACTCTCCGGTCCCCTCAGCAGGCGGGCGCTCCAGGCTGGCCACCATGACTGGTTCGCGCGGCTCACCCCTGGTGTCCAGCACCAGTTCCCGGAACTGGGCCGGCTCGGCGGCGGCGTAGCGCTGCGCGCTGAGCAGCCCGGCCATGCTGTTCGCGGTCCGGATCAGGGTGATGCCCAGCGACGGGTGCTCCGCGTGCAGGCTCGCGCAGAATCCGGCCAGGCCCGCGGCGGGGGTGATCACGACAAGTCCCCCGGCGGTCACCGCTTCCTGGGCCGCGGTCACCAGGGTGGCGGCGGCGTCGGGATCGGCCAGATCGCCGATGACGGCCAGCACCCCCGTGGCCGCGGGATCGTCCTCGAACACCTCCGCGGCCATCCGGCCGAAGGGCTGCCGGGTGGTCGGGTGCAGCTGCCAGGGCTCCTCGTCTACCGGCAGCACGGGGGACCGGGGGGCCCGCAGCTCCTCGGTGAAGCAGCGGACCCAGGGGGCGACTCCCGGGATCGCCTCCGTGTCCCGTGGACTGGGCTGCGTTCGGGGCTGGAGCCGGGGGCCGCCCGGGTCGTCCGGGCCGTCGGCGAGATCCCGTGCCGCCTCGCCAGCATCGCGAGCGCCGGCCAGGCCGGCCGCACCGGCCGGGCTGGCCTCGCCTGTCGGCTCCTCCGGCTCCGCCAGCCCGGCCAGCTCGGCCGTGGCCAGCGCATACGGGTTGGTGATGAAGACGCGTTCCCGGCCGATGTCGATCGGCCGCGAGGGCCGCCCGGCGAGCAGTGGGCTGAGACTGGCGATGGTCCCCACAGCGAACAGCGCAGCCGCCGCATCCTGCGCGGCCGGGCTGCCCGGCCCGGCGGCGAGGCTGACCGCGGGCACCTCGCTGCAGCCGGCCGCGAGGGCGGCCATCGCCTGCCCGGGGCCGGTGTCCACGAGAAGGTCAGCCGCCTCGTCGGCCTCGGCCAGGGCCTCGGCGAAGCGGACCGGCGAGACCAGCTGATCGCACAGCAGATCCGGGAGGCAGGCCGCGGACGTCACGTCACCGCCGGTGACGGTGGAGATGAGCCGCCGCGCGGGCGCCGCGAACGTGAACCCGGCGAGCACGCCACGCATCGGCGTCACACGGTCTGCCATCTCCGGGGAGTGCAGCGCGTGCCGGACGTCCAGGACATAGGCCTGGATGCCCGCTTCCGCTGCCTGCCGGGCCACGTCGTGTACAGGGTCCGCCGGGCCGGCCAGGACATGGCAGCGGGGCCCGTGATACGCCGCGATGACCAGCTCACCGCCCGGTTGCAGGGCGAGAGCGGTGTCCGCATCGGCGGCCAGGCAGATCATCGCGGTGCGGCGGGCGCCCGGCGCGGCGAGCACGGCGGCACGCTGCGCCACGAGCGCGGCGGCGTCGGACTCGGCCATGCTGCCCGCCCAGACGAGGCCGGTGATCTCGCCGACGCCATGCCCGAGGGCGGCGATGGCCCGCACCCCCAGGCTGTCCAGCCAGCGCAACCCGGACAGCGACGCCTGGACGATCGCGGGCTGGGACCCCAGGCCCGGCCAGTCCTGCCCGGCGGCGGTCGTGGACGCCTCCCCGGGGAACAGCAGGACGACTCGCCCGGCGGCGCCGTCTGCGGCGAACAGCCCGGGACGCGTGGTCAGGCGGCCGGCGGCCAGGCTGGGCAGCAGTCCGGCGGCCTCCCGGGTCAGCCGGGACAGCTCCTCCTGGCTGGCCGTCACGGCCGCGACCCGGACCGGGCCGCGGGCGGCCTGGCGGCCCAGATGGCAGGCGAGGTCCCCTAGCTCGCTGTCGGACAGTTTCCCGGCCACCTGGGCCACCTGGGCCAGTTGCGCCGCCACCGACTGCCGGTCCGGGCCGCTGAACGCGAAGATCTCCGGCCGCGGCGCGCCAGGCACCGACCACGATCCGAGCGTGCGGGTGCCGGAAACGGCACGCAGGGGCTGCCCGGCGCGCTGGGCGTCGCCGGGGGCCGGGGCCTGGCCAGCGGGATGGGCCTGGCCGGCAGGCGGGCCTTGGCCGGCAGGCGGGCCTTGGCCGGCAGCCGGGGCCTGGCCGGCCGACGGGGCCTGGCCGGGGTATGGGCCGGTACTGGCGTGTTGCGGAGAAGCTGCCTGATTCGGCTCGCGGCGCAGCACCACGTGCACATGGCTGCCCGCCGGGTCCAGCGAGGTGACCGCCGCCAGCCTCGTACCGGGCGGCCAGGCTTCGGCCGTCCTGGGCACGCGGAGCACCGCGTCCTCGCCCGCGAGCAGGGGGTGCGGGCGGGCACATCCCGTGACAGGCGGCAGAACCCCGGCGTTCACCGCCAGGGCCGCCTTGATCAGTCCCGCCGCGCCCGCGGCGGCCTTGGTGTGCCCGATATTGGCCTTGACCGAACCGAGGACGGCGGCCGCCGTCGCGCCGGCCCGGATGGCAGTCAGCGCGGTGAGCTCGGCCAGGTCTCCGTCCGCGGTGCCCCGCCCGTCACCCTCGATGAACTGGATATCGGCAGGGTCGACGCCTGCGCGTTGGTAGGCACGGTGGAGGGCCAGCAGCTGGCTGTCCGGGTCGGCGTTCACCACATCGAGCTGGCCGGGGGAGGCGACGCCCCAGCCGACGATCTCGGCGTAGACAGGCATGTCCGCGGCCCGGGCATCGGCCGACCGCATCAGGGCCAGCATCCCGCAACCCTCGCCGGGCAGGAACCCGGTCGGGCTGGCGTCATAGATCCGCATCGGACCGCTGGCCAGGACGCCCGCCTGGGCCAGGGCACCGAGCTCGAAGGGGTCCAGGCTGATATCCACCCCGCCAGCCAGGACGAAGTCCAGCTCGCCGGCGGCGAGCAGGGCAGCCGCGCTGGCCACGGCCAGCAGGGATGAGGAATGGGCGGTGTCCACGGCCTGGCCGCCGCCGCGGAATCCGAAATGACGGCAGATCCGGTCGGCGATCGCCCCGGACTGACTGCCGGCCAGGGTCTCGCCGCTGGCCTCGGGTCCCGCGGCGAAGGCTGCGGTGGCCTGGCCCAGTGCCCGGGCCCGCGCCGCGGGCGGGACATCCCCGGCGGCCAGCGCGGTGGTGAGCACGGCGCGGACGAACGGCCAGCGGGTGCGCAGCGCCGCCGCGCGGGAGACCTCACCTGTCAGCGTGTTCCCGACGATCACCCCGGCCCGGTCCCGGGCGAGTCCATGCCCGCCGGGGAAGCCGGCGTCGGCGAGCGCCCGGCCCGCGGTTTCCAGCGCCAGCCAGTGGGCCGGGTCAGCGGCCAGGAAGGTGCGCTCGGCAATGCCGAAGCCGGAACGGTCGAACTGCCAGCCCTCGAGCAGGGCCGCCCGGGGGGCGGCTCCGCCGGCTGGCCCCCGCAGGCCGGCATCGTGGCCAGCGTCCGGGGCCGCGATCGCGCCGACCCGCCCCGGCGGAAGCCGCCGGAACGCGCGCCGTCCTGCCAGGGCGCTCTCGAAGAGGGCCAGCGGATCGTCAGCGTCCGGGAACCTGCAGGCTAGGCCGACGATGGCAATCGGTGTCGCGTTGCTGCCCGGTGCGATGCACTCAGGCATGGGCGCAATCGGGTCGGCGATCGTATGCACCAGCCATTATCTCTTTCCTGGTCGCGGGAACCCCGGATCGTCCCGCAACTTTCATTGTTTCCCCGAAAAGACCGATCTTGCTGCAATTGCCTGCGCGCAGGATTGCCCGTGCAGGCGCTGGCCAGCACCAGCGCTGACACAGGATTACCAGCAGCCGCTACCCCCGCCAGGAGGCCATGCCCCCTGGCTGCCCCGGGCGGGGGCGAGTCATACCGGCGAAGGCGCCATCCGTGGACGTGCACGCCGTCATGACCTGGACGACCTTATTAACATTCGCTTCCGCCGGTCAACACGAATGCGGGACATGCGATTTTGTGCGGCCAGGCGAATTTCATAATGGTATTTACCGCTCCGTGCGGCGAAGGCTGTGTTGCCGGGATTCCGTGCGCCGCCGGGTGCTGGCCTGGCCTGGGCCGTGCCCAGGAGGGGCATACTCGGGGGCGAGCCAGGGAAAGGCTCGCGGCCGGATCGTCCGCGAGTTGGTGCGCGACTGGGGTGAGTCAATGACTGACGGACTGGTGACGCTGCCGAGCAACTACCCGGTCCCCGACACGATCGACCGGCTCAGGGAGGCCGTCACCGCGGCCGGGCTGCAGGTCTTCGCGCGGGTGGACCACGCGGCAGGCGCACGGGAGGTGGGTCTGGAGCTGCGTCCGACCGAGCTGCTGATGTTCGGGAACGCCCGGGGCGGCACGCCGCTTATGCAGGACAAGCAGACGGCCGGGATCGACCTGCCGCTGAAGATGCTCGCCTGGACGGATGAGAGCGGGCAGACCTGGCTCAGTTATAACGCTCCGGCCTGGATCGCCGAGCGCCATGCGCTGGGCGAGTCGAGCGCGGCCGCGGTGCGGACGCTGCGCGCGGCCATCGCCAAGCTGGCCCATGCCGCCACGGGCGGCTGAGGAGGCCAGACCACACCGGCGTCGTGGCCGGCCGCCGTGCGCTACGCTTGGGGTATGCGTTCCGACCGGCTGCTCCTTACATAGCCGCGCTGACTGACCCCGTCGTTGGCGCGGCTGCCCCTCGTGACCGGGGGGCTTTTCTGTTGCCGGAACCGGACCGACCAAGTGCTGAGGAAACACCATGACAGCCGCCGAGAGTGCTGAGCGGGCGCAACACTACGACCCCCGCGAGATCCAGGAAAAGTGGCAGGCCCGCTGGGCTGAGAGCGACCTGTTCCGGGCCAGCGACGACCCGGACGATCCCCGCCCGCGCACCTACCTGCTGGACATGTTCCCTTACCCCTCCGGCGATCTGCACATGGGCCACGCCGAGGCGTACGCCATCGCCGACGCGGTGGCCAGGTACTACTTCCAGCGCCACCACAACGTGCTGCATCCCATCGGCTGGGATGCGTTCGGGCTGCCTGCCGAGAACGCGGCGATCAGGAACAACACGCACCCCGCCGACTGGACCTACGCCAACATCGAGACGCAGGCCGCGTCGTTCCGCCGGTACGCCGTGTCCTTTGACTGGTCGCGGCGGCTGCAGACCTGCGACCCGACTTACTACCGCTGGAACCAGTGGCTGTTCCTGCGCTTCTACGAGCGAGGCCTGGCGTACCGGAAGGACGGCTACGTCAACTGGTGCCCGCACGACCAGACCGTGCTGGCCAACGAGCAGGTGATCGCGGGCCGGTGTGAGCGGTGCGGGACCGAGGTCGTCCGCCGCGTGCTGACCCAGTGGTACTTCAAGATCACCGAGTACGCGGAGCGCCTGCTGGCCGACATGGCCCAGCTGGAAGGCCAGTGGCCGGACCGGGTCCTGCTGATGCAGCGGAACTGGATCGGCCGTTCCGAAGGGGCCGACATCCGCTTCGTGATCGAGGGCCGTGACGAGCCGGTCACCGTCTTCACCACCCGCCCGGACACGCTGTACGGGGCGACGTTCTTCGTGGTGGCGGCGGACGCGCCGCTGGCCGAGGAGATCTGCGCCCCGGAGCACCTCGAGGCCCTGCGGAACTATGTCGCCCAGGTGCGCAAGCTGACCGACATCGAGCGGCAGGCCACAGACCGCACGAAGACCGGCGTCTTCCTGGGCCGCTACGCGATCAACCCGGTGAACCGCGAGCGGCTGCCGGTCTGGGCGGCCGACTACGTGCTGCCCGACTACGGCACCGGCGCGATCATGGCTGTTCCCGCGCATGACCAGCGCGACCTGGACTTCGCGCGGACCTTCGGCCTGCCCGTCCAGGTGGTCGTGGACACTGGCGAACCCGACCCCGCGGAGACTGGGATCGCCACGCACGGCGACGGGTCACTGATCAACTCCGGCCCGCTGGACGGGCTGCGCAAAGCCGACGCCATCGCCCGGATCACCGCGATCATGGAGGCGGAGGGCCAGGGACGGGCGGCGGTCAACTACCGGCTGCGCGACTGGCTGCTCTCCCGGCAGCGGTTCTGGGGCACGCCCATCCCCATCGTGTATTGCGCGTCATGCGGCGAAGTGCCGGTGGCGGACGACCAGCTGCCGGTGGTCCTGCCCGACCTGCGCGGCCAGGACCTGGTCCCCAAGGGGGTCTCCCCGCTGGCGGCGGCCGAGGACTGGGTTAACACCGAGTGCCCCAAGTGCGGTGGCCCCGCCCGGCGCGACACCGACACGATGGACACGTTCGTCGACTCCTCCTGGTATTTCCTGCGCTACTGCTCACCGCACTACGCGCACGGGCCGTTCGATGTGGCCGCGGTGCGCCGCTGGGCCCCGACCGACCTGTACGTGGGCGGCGTCGAGCACGCCATCCTGCACCTGCTGTACAGCCGGTTCTTCGTCAAGGTGCTGCAGGACATGGGCATGGTGGACTTCGGTGAGCCGTTCACCAGGCTGCTGAATCAGGGCCAGGTCATCAACCGCGGCCGGGCCATGTCGAAGTCCCTGGGCAACGGGGTTGACCTGGGCCAGCAGCTGGCCGCACACGGGGTCGACGCGGTCCGGCTGACGATGGTCTTCGCCAGCCCGCCTGAGGACGACATCGACTGGGCCGACATGAACCCGGAAGCGTCCGTGAAGTTCCTGGGGCGGGTGTGGCGGATCGCGGACGATATCGCCGCGGCTTCTGCGGCTGCGGGTGCCGGCCGGGCTTCGGGAAACGGCCGGACCGGGGGTGACGGCCGGACCGGGGGTGACGGCCGGGCCGCCGAGGGCGACCTGGCTCTGCGGAAAGTCACGCATCGCACCATCGACGAGGTGACCCGTCTGGTGGAGGCCTACCGGCTGAACGTCACCGTGGCCCGGCTGATGGAACTGGCCAGCGCGACCCGGAAGGCGATCGATTCCGGCCCGGGTGCCGCCGACCCGGCGGTCCGGGAAGCGGCAGAGACCCTGACCGTGCTGCTGTCCCTGTTCGCGCCCTACACGGCCGAGGAGTGCTGGGAGCTGCTGGGCCACGAGCCCTCGGTGGCGCTGGCCGGGTGGCCGTCCGCAGATCCCGCGCTGCTGGTCGAGGACCTGGTGACCTGCGTGGTCCAGGTGGCAGGCAAGGTGCGTGACCGTCTGGAGGTCTCACCCGGTATCGGCGAGGATGAACTGCGCGAGCTGGCCCTGGCCACTCCGGGGGTGGCCCGGGCGCTGGAGGGCCGGCCGGTCCAGAAGCTGATCGTCCGCGCGCCCCGGCTGGTCAACGTCGTGCCTGGCTAGACCAGCCGGGTTGTGCCCGCGGGAGTTCCGCCCTGCGGGCCTCCAGTTGGCGGCGCTCATCCCAGGACCCGCCCTCGACGCTCTGTCACCCGCGTCAGACCCGGCGGAGCACTGCCACCACGCGGCCCAGGATTGCGGCCTCGTCTCCCGGTATTGGCGTGTACAGGGGGTTATGCGGCATCAGCCAGACGTGCTCGCCGGAGCGCTTGAAGGTCTTGACTGTCGCCTCGCCGTCGATCATGGCCGCCACGATGTCACCGTTCTCCGCCACCGGCTGCTGCCGGACGACCACCCAGTCGCCATCGGCGATTGCCGCGTTGATCATGGAATCGCCGACCACCTTGAGCAGGAACAGCGTCCCGTCGCCGACGATCTGCTTGGGCAGCGGGAAGATGTCCTCGATGGCCTCCTCGGCGAGGATCGGGCCACCAGCCGCGATCCGGCCGACCAGCGGCACATAAGCAGCTTCCTGTGAGGCGATGTCCAGCGGGGCCTCGTCGTCCGCCTCGGTCCCGGGCCGGACCGCGGGGTGGCCGGGCAGCCGGACCTCCACCGTCCGGGGGCGGCCCGCGTCACGCCGCAGGTATCCCTTGCTCTGCAGAGTGGAGAGCTGGTAAGAGACGCTCGAGGTGCTGGTCAGCCCAACCGCCTCGCCGATTTCCCGCATCGACGGCGGGTATCCGCGCCGCTGTACCGACTCCCGGATGACTTGCAGCACCTTGCGCTGCCGCCAGGTGAGTACATGGTCAGGATCGGGCCGGTCCGGCATCTCAGTGACTACCGTCGGGACGCTGCCTTTCGGCTTTCTCCCCGGCCGGCCTTTCGGTCTCGCGGCCGTATCCGCGCTCCCGCCCGGCGCGCCCGGCGCGCCGTCGTCGTCCGAGCTGCTGTCCATCAACACTGACCTCCGGATCTGGTGGCTGACCCCGTAGCAGACGGTAGCGCTTTCGCTTGAGGATCTCAAACATCTGTTCGAGGAGTCGAGAAATGTCGTACCCCCCGCTACCACAAAGCTGTGGCTCCGCAGTGGCTCCGCTGCAGGTCAGAGGCGGTTCCCGGGTCCTAGGGAGCCTGCAGGAGCCTACGGGAGGCCGAAAAACTTTCCGGAGCCTATGACCCTTCCGGCGTGGCGTGTCGCCTGGACGGCTGCTAACTACGAATTTGCTAACGAGACTGGTCGGGACGGGGAGACGACACAAGACACCGGCGCCCCATCGCACCCGCAGGGCTTCAGCGGCGTCGCTCCCCGCCAATAGAGCGGTCAGCTTGTCCGCAAGAGCACCGAGCGGGGAACCCGAACTGAGGTGGTGCTAGCACGAGGCCGCCGCAGCGGCTGGCCACCTTGCCTATGCCGTGTCCGCGAACGACCCTGGGACCGGGCCAGCGAGGCTAAGGCGTTCGGAGACGAGAGGGACGTGAAACAGCGATTGGCAGGGGCGAGCCAATGATCGGTCCTGTTCTCCGGGTCGCCCGATACCGTTTCCGGGCCACCCTCCGGCATCGCTGGGGCGGCTACCTGTCATTGATCCTCCTGGTCGGGCTGGTGGGCGGGGTGGCTATGGGCTCGATCGCCGCCGCCCGGCGCACGCAGTCATCCTTCTCAGTGTTCCTGGCCAGCACCAACCCTTCGGACCTGAGCGTGCCGACCTTTGGCGCCGCGGCGAACGGTTCCGCCGGCGTGAACTATTCGGCGGCCTTGACGAAGAAGATCGCTCACCTGCCCGGGGTGAGACACGCCGAGGCCTGGATCAACGTCAACGCCGCTCCGCTGCGCCCGGACGGAGCCCCCATCCTTGGCCACCTCGCCCAGATCTACGCTGCCGCCAGCGTCGACGGCCTTTACTTCAACCAGGATCGCGTGGCGGTAACACAGGGCCGGATGGCTGACCCCCGCCGGACCGATGAGTTCGTGATGACCGCGGAAGCAGCCCGGCTGCTCGGGCTGCACGTCGGCGAGACCGTTCCCTACGGCTTCTTCACCAACGAGCAGGCCAGCTTGCCGGGCATCGGCACGCCGAGCGTGCAGCCATACCGCCGCATCAACGCCCAACTGGTCGGGCTGGTTGAGCTCAGCAGCGGGATCGTCCAGGATCAGGTCGACCGTCTTCCGGCCCTGGTGCTCTTCACCCCCGCATTCGCCAAAGAGATGCTGGCGGACTCCGGGCGTGGCGCGGGTGGCGTGATTTACTACGGGCTCCAGCTCGACCACGGCAGCCGCGACGTCGCCGGGGTAGAGCGGGCACTCGCACGCCTGCTGCCGCGGGGCACAGAGTACGACTTCCACACGACCGCGCCTATCGAGGCCAAGGTCGGCCAGGTCGTCCGGCCAGTGGCCATTGCCCTCGGCGCGTTCGGAGCAATCGCGGCCCTCGCGGCCTTGCTCATCGCCGGCCAGGTAGTCTCCCGCCAGCTGCGTACCGCCAGCGAGGATCTGACGGTCCTGCGCGCCCTCGGCGCCGACCCGACGGTGGTTGCAGCTGACGGGCTATTCGGCGTCATCTGCGCAGTAGTGCTCGGGGCGCTGCTCGCGGTCGCCGTTGCCGTCGCGCTCTCGCCGCTGGCACCCTTTGGCCCGGTCCGCTCGGTCTATCCGTCGCCCGGCCCGGCCTTCGACTGGCTGGTCCTCGGCATCGGATCGGCGGTGCTGATCGGCGGAATCAGCTCGATAGCGGTAGTCCTCGCCTACCGGGAAGCGCCGTATCGCGTCGCCCTCAGATCCCGGCTTGTCCCGGCCCGCACCTCGAAGGTCGCGCGGGTGATCATTTCGATGGGACTGCCGGCGCCAGGCGCCGTAGGGGTGCGCCTGGCGCTGGAGCCGGGCGAGCGCCGGACCGCGGTGCCGGTGCGTTCAGCGCTGCTGGGGGCCGTCCTCGCCGTGGCGACGGTGGTGGCAGCTCTTACCTTCGGCAGCGGCCTGCAAACCCTCATCTCCCATCCCGCGTTCTACGGGTGGAACTGGACCTACCTGCTCAACGCCACCAACAACGTCCCCCCGCAGGCCCTCGCGCTCCTCAACCGCGACCCCGACGTCGCCGCCTGGACCGGAGCCGACCATAACGACGCCGTAATCGATGGGCAGAACGTCGCCGTCTTGTACGGAGACACCAACGCCACGCTTACCCCGCCGATCCTGGCCGGTCATGCCGTCACGCAGAAAGACCAGATAGTTCTCGGCGCGGCCACGCTCGCGCAGTTGCATAAGCGCATTGGTGACACCGTCGTTGTCAGCTACGGGCAACCGCGAGATGCCCCCCTCTACATCCCGCCAACTCGTCTAGCCATCGTGGGAACCGCCACCATGCCCGCAGTCGGCTCTAGCGGCATCTTCGCCGACCACACCTCGATGGGCACCGGGGCACTGGTCTCTGATGGCATCGAACCCGCCGCCTACCAGCAAGCGCAGCTCAACCACGACCCCACACTCAACGGCCCCAGCATGGTCTTCGTGAAACTGCGCAACGGGGTCAGCCGCACGGCCGGGCTGGCCGGCCTGCAACGCATCGCGGATGATGCCAACCGTGCGTTCGCGGCCGTCCCCGACGGCGCCGGCGGGGGTTACAACGTTGCCGTCCTGGGGGTACAGCGCCCGGCGGAGATCGTGAATTACCGCACCATGGGCGCTGCCCCGGTCATCCTCGCCTCCGGGCTCGCCGCCGGTGCGCTCGCCGCTCTCGCCCTCACGCTGGCCGCATCAGTCCGGCGCCGCAGACGTGATCTCGCCTTGCTGAAGGCGCTCGGCTTCACCCGCGGACAACTCGCGGGCGCCGTGGCCTGGCATGCCTCAGTCGCTGCCATTATCGGGATCGCCGTGGGTGTCCCGGCCGGAGTCGCCCTAGGCCGTCGGCTGTGGGTCCTGTTCGCCCAGGCGATATACGCCGTTCCCGAGCCCACCGTTCCGGTCTTGCCGGTGATCCTCGTTGCGCTCGGCGCGCTGGTTCTCGCCAACATCGCCGCCGCCATCCCTGGCCGGCTCGCCGCCGGCACGCCGGCGGCAGGGCTGCTACAAGCACAGTAGGCACGCACCCAGCGCCCCGCCGGAGACGGCGTTTCTCTCCTACGGGACAAGGAAACAGTGCCTCACTGCGCGTCCGCTGGTCCGGTGCCGCAGTGTCGACCCAGCGCTGAACGCGAGGCTGGGGAGTGGCCTGGCTACCTGGCTCGAACGTTCGTTCGCCTGAGTCGGGGAGCCAATCGCGGGAGCCGATGCGCCGGACACCCCGGACACTGGCCTACACCTCGGACGCGGAAACCTGGTCTCACCTGCGCTGATGCATGCCCAGGGGCCGTACTGTCAGACCCCCGCGCTACACCTGAACCGTACAGTCATTCGATCGAAAGCGCGATCGATCGAACGGCTGTACGATAGAACGGTCATTCGATAGAGGAGGCTGGCATGAGCGTGACGAGCGTGGGCAGGAAGCCGAAGCCCAAGGCCCTGGTCCGCCCGCTCCGCGCTGGGAATTCTCGGGCCGGCGCACGGCCGGGTCAGTTGCGTGCCGGTGAGCCCGGCACGGCGGCATCCCGGCCAGAAAAGCGAAACCTACCCGGCCTGTCGGTGCTGGGGCAGCCCGATAGCGCGGTGGCGCCCCGGCCGCGCAGCGCCAGGAAAACGCCGGCGCGCCCCCGGCTCTGGGTTGTCCCCGACGCGCCAGTGGCGGCCGGCCCGGCCACCTGTGGACCTGGCACCTCTGGACCGGGCACCTCTGATCCAGGCACCGCTGGGCCGGGGACCTTCCGGCCGGCCGCTGGGCCGGGGACCTTCCGGCCGGCCGCCCCGGGGTCGCGGGTGCCCGGTGACGGGGCCGCGCGCCCGGTCGTGGGTGCCGGGGGTAGCCCATTGATGCCCCGGCCCCGGGTGGCACTCGACGATCAGATCCAATCCCGCCCCGGGATCCCCCCGGTCCTTGCCCAGCCGCGGCGCGCCGGGCGGGCCGTCGCGCCGGACGGGACGCGCGTGGCCCGCCCCGCATCCGCGGCGTCTCGGGTTCCGGCCGGACAGGTGCGGCGGACCAGGCTCACCCGGCGAGGGCGCCGGCTGGTCTGGGCTTTCGCGGTCCTCCTCCTCATGGCGGTGATCACCCCGGTCCTGCTCGCCGTCGCTTCCGGGGCGCAGGCCGGCAACCACGGCGTTCCGCCGTCCATGGTCCGGGCGGCCATGCGGCAGGTAGTGGTGAAGCCCGGCCAGTCCCTCTGGTCGATCGCGCTGAACGCGGAGCCTCAGGCCGACCCGCGGGTAGTCATCCAGCAGATCATGGACTTGAACGCGCTGGGCAGCCAGGTCGTGGTGCCCGGCGAGAGCCTGTGGGTCCCCAGGGGCTGAGCTACCCGTGACCCCCTTCCTGCGGGCCTGGTTGTCCAGGGCCCCGTTCGCCACCGCCCGGCCGTTCAGCCCGGCGGCTCTTCCGGGCGGGGTTTGCCCGCGGCGGTCGGCGGGCGGCACATCCCTTAGCTGCGCTGATCCAAAGCTGACGCGACTGGCTCCAGGTGCCCCGCGGCGCGGACAGAACCTGGGGGTGCCGCCTCGTGCCCGCTCCTGTCCCCGGCTGAGCGCGTCCGGCCTACTTCCCCGGAGGCGGATTCCCGCGCTTCCCCTGGGGGCGGGCCACGCAGGGTTTACCGGAAAATCTCCGAACCGGCGCGTTGCCGCTTGCGCAGTCCAGTGTGTCTGTTCTAGCGTGACCACAAGATATAGTAGTTACAGCGCTGTAGTTCACGTACAAGTTGTGGTGTTAGGAGCCTGCGCTGGCTCTGGTCGCCCTGGGGAGGTGATCGTGTGTTCTGCCCGTACTGCAAGAACGCGGAAAGTCGCGTCATCGACAGCAGAACCGCCGACGACGGCGCTGCGATCCGCCGTCGCAGGTCCTGCCCAGCCTGCGGGCGCCGCTTCACCACGCAGGAGACAGTGATCTTGATGGTGGGCAAGCGCAGTGGCGCGACCGAGCCGTTCACCCGCGAGAAGATCGTGCGCGGGGTCCGCCGGGCCTGCCAGGGCAGGCCGGTCACTGAAGACCAGCTGGCGATCCTGGCTCAGCAAGTCGAGGACACGATCCGGGCCCGGGGCGCGGGCGAGGTCGCCTCGCACGAGGTGGGCCTGGCAATTCTCGGACCGCTCCGTGACCTGGACGAGGTGGCCTATCTGCGGTTCGCCTCGGTCTACCGGGGGTTCGAGTCGCTCACTGATTTCGAGGATGAGATTTCCGCGCTGCGCACAGCGCGGCAGGACGCGGGCGCGCTGACGCCCCTTTCCTGAGCAGCAGGTTGGGTTCGGAGTTCGGATTTCGGGTTCGCACTATTACATCGACGGATGGGCCTGGCCGGGCCCGCATGGGATCCGCGGGGATCCCGGAAGGGGGATGGACATGACGGAGACGGCAAGCGGGTCTGCGCCTCGCGGGGGCAAGGGTGCGCGCAAGGGTCTCACGATCGGGCGGATTCACACCCGGGAGGGCGTGCATCCGTACGACGAGGTCACCTGGGAGCGCCGCGACGTCGTCATGACCAACTGGCGGGACGGCACCATCAACTTCGAGCAGCGTGGTGTCGAATTCCCCGACTTCTGGTCCGTCAACGCCGCCAACATCGTCACGACCAAGTATTTCCGCGGCGCGGTCGGTACTTCGCAGCGGGAGTGGAGCCTCAAGCAGCTGGTCGACCGCGTGGTCGGGAAGTATGTAGAAGCCGGCCGGGAGAACGGGTATTTCGCCAGCGCCCAGGACGCTGAGATCTTCGAGCACGAGCTCGCCTACGCGCTCATCCACCAGATCTTCGCCTTCAACTCCCCGGTCTGGTTCAACGTCGGGACCAGCTCACCGCAGCAGGTATCGGCGTGCCAACCCTACGACGCCCTGGTGAGTACGCCCGCGGGACTCATTCCCATCGGCAAGCTGGTGGCTGATGACGCCGTCGGCACCAAGGTGTACGACGCCCACGGTCTCACCAGGATCGTTGCGACCAAGGCCAACGGCGTGAAAGAAGTGCTGCGCCTGCACGCCAAGGCCGGCTACACGCTCGACGTCACCGGCGATCACCTTGTCTGGCTCGCCACGGATCTCGTTAACGGCGCCTTCGTAACCGCTGGCACCCTCCGTGTGGGCGACGCTCTCTTGCAGGTGGAACCCGAGGTTGGGGGTTCGGATCGCCAGGTGTTGGAGATCGCGGAGATCGAGTCGCTGGGCGCCATGGAAGTCTTCGACATCCAGACCGAGAGTGGCGAATACCTCTCCGGCAACCTCCGGGTGCATAACTGTTTCATCCTGGCGGTTGACGACACGATGGACTCGATCCTGGACTGGTACAAGGAAGAAGGGCTGATCTTCAAGGGCGGTTCCGGGGCCGGGGTCAACCTGTCCAGGATCCGGTCCTCCAAGGAATTGCTCTCCTCCGGGGGCACGGCCAGCGGGCCCGTCTCCTTCATGCGCGGCGCGGACGCGTCCGCTGGCACGATCAAGTCCGGCGGGGCGACCCGCCGGGCGGCGAAGATGGTCGTCCTCGACGTCGATCACCCCGACGTGGAGGAGTTCATCGAGACCAAGATGCGCGAAGAGGAGAAGGTCCGGGTTCTGCGCGACGCCGGGTTCGACATGGACCTGGGCGGCAAGGACATCGCGAGCGTCCAGTACCAGAACGCCAACAACTCGGTCCGGGTCTCCGACGAGTTCATGCGCGCGGTCGAGCGGGATGCCAAGTTCGACCTGGCCGCGCGGCTGACCGGGGAGACTGTCGAGACGGTGGATGCCCGGCGCTTGTTCCGAACGATGGCCCAGGCGGCCTGGGCTTGTGCCGACCCCGGGATCCAGTACGACGGCACCATCAACGACTGGCACACCTGCCCCGAGTCGGGCCGGATCACCGCCAGCAACCCGTGCAGCGAATACGTCCACCTGGACAACTCTTCATGCAACCTGGCCAGCATCAACCTGCTGAAGTTCCTGCGGGATGACGACACCTTCGCGGTGGAGCGGTTCCGGCAGATCACCGAACTGATCATCACGGCGATGGACATCTCCATCTGCTTCGCGGACTTCCCGACCGAGAAGATCACCGAGACCACCCGGGCGTACCGGCAGCTCGGGATCGGGTACGCCAACCTGGGTGCGCTGCTCATGGCGACCGGGCACGCCTACGACTCCGACGGCGGGCGGGCCGTCGCGGCCGCCATCACCTCGCTGATGACGGGCACCGCCTACCGCCGGTCCGCGGAGCTCGCGGCAGTGGTCGGGCCGTACGACGGCTACCAGCGGAACGCGACCGCGCACAAGCGGGTCATGCGCAAGCACGCTGACGCCAGCCACCAGATCAGGGCGCTGGGCGGGATGGACGAAGAGATCCTCGCAGCGGCGAATAGCGCGTGGGATAAATGCCTCACGCTGGGTGAGAAAAATGGCTATAGAAATGCTCAAGGGAGCCTACTCGCCCCTACCGGTACCATAGGCTTGATGATGGATTGCGACACCACCGGAGTCGAGCCGGATCTAGCTTTGGTCAAATTCAAGAAATTGGTCGGTGGCGGTTCAATGCAGATCGTCAACCAGACCGTGCCGCGCGCCCTGAAGAACCTGGGCTACCAGCCGGAGCAGGCGGAGGCGATCGTCGAGTACATCGCCGAGCACGGCCATGTCGTCGATGCACCCGGCCTCAGGCCCGAGCACTACGACGTCTTCGACTGCGCTATGGGCGAGCGCTCTATTGGCCCTATGGGTCATGTGCGGATGATGGCCGCCGTCCAGCCCGCGCTAAGTGGGGCAATTTCGAAGTGCGTGACGGGGGAGACGCTCGTTCCCTCGTCCGAAGGCCTCGTCCGGATGGCAAGCCTGCGCCAGAACGAGGCGGAGGACACCTTCCGGCCGGAACACCTGGTTATCTCTTCGTTGGACGGAGACCGGAAGACTGACGCCTTCTACTACGGCGGCGTTCGCCCGGTGCGGCGAGTCGCTCTCCGGTCGGGGCACTCGGTCACGGGGACGCTTCCGCATCGGCTGCTCGTCGCTGGCCAGGGCACGGTGGAGTGGAAGACCCTGGCGGAGATCCGGCCGGGTGATCACGTCGCCATTCAGTACGGTGCCGAGCTCTGGGCTGCCACCCCGGCAAGCCTGCGCGACATCGGTACATCGAGGCCGTACGGCAGCCAGAAGCCGGTGCAACTCCCGGAGGAGATGACCGCCGAACTTGCCTTCCTTCTGGGAGCGTACGCCGCCGAAGGGCACACGACCCGCGGCAACTGGACCGTCACGATCACGAATTCCGTGCCGGAGGTCCTGGAGCAGGTCCGGGATGCCTGGCAGAACGTGTTCGGACTGGCTGCCCGGATCACCGAGGAGCCGGGTCAGTGCCCGGGAGTGGTCGTTTCGTCCAAGACCGTCGTGGAGTTCATGGCGGCGCTCGGCTGCGGGTCCCGTGCCTTGGACAAGCGCATCCCCGATGCGGTGCTCCGCTCGCCGCGCGAGATGGTGCTGGCTTTCCTGCAGGGCCTCGCTCTCGACGCGTACGTGGCCACCGGGAACGCGGCCAAATGGGCAATCTGCCTGGACAGCGCATCGTTGCTGGATGACCTTCAGGCCGTCATGACCAACCTCGGCGTCATGCACAGCCGGATCACCAAGCACAATAAGGAATACGACAAGAGCTATGACGAGGTGTACGCAGCGGGCCTACAGGGGCAGCTCATGTGCAGCCTTGTTCCCTTCCCCGAGCCCGACAAGGCAGAGAGGGCAGCGCGCTACCTGGCCCGGCGCTGCTCCGCCGGCACTTCAGATGTCGTGCCTGGGATAAGCGGCCGGGACCTGTACGAGCTGATCCCGGCGGGAGGGCACGGCAGCCTGACTGGCCCCGGCTGGCGGCCAGCGTTCGGATTCCTGCTCGATCCGCGCACGCAGCACGTTACCCGCAGGACGCTTGAGCGCGTGTCCGCCGTGCCTGGAGTGCAGCTGCCCGCATGGCTGCGCCAGATCATCGATGGCAACCTGCACTTCTCGCCAGTGGTCTCGGTGGCGGACCAGGGAGCGGCCGAAGTGTACGACCTCTCCGTTCCGGACAAGCATGCGTTTGTCGCGAACGGGATCGTCAACCACAACACGGTCAACCTGCCGGAATCGGCCACGGTCGAGGACATCGAGTCCATCTACCTGGAGGGCTGGAAGCTCGGGCTCAAGGCCCTGGCCGTCTACCGGGACAACTGTAAGGTCGGCCAGCCGCTGTCCGACGCCAGGAAGAAGCCGGCCGCCGCGACCGCGGAGCACGCCGCCGCGCCGCACGAGGTCCGGCCGGTGCGCAAGCGGCTGCCGAAGAACCGCACCGCCTCCGTGACCAGCTTCTCCGTCGCCGGCGCCGAAGGTTACATGACGGCGTCCAAGTACCCGGACGACGGCGTGGGTGAGCTCTTCCTCAAGCTCGGCAAGCAAGGGTCCACCCTGGCGGGCGTGATGGACGCGTTCTCGATGGCGATCTCCATCAGCCTCCAGTACGGGGTGCCGCTGGAGAAGTGGGTGGAGAAGTTCACCAACATGCGCTTCGAGCCGGCCGGCATCACCGACGACCCGGACATCCGGATCGCCAGCTCGGTCCTGGACTACGTATTCCGCCGGCTGGCCCTGGACCACCTGCCCTATGAGACCCGCGCCGAGATGGGCATCCTGTCCGCCAGCGAGCGCACTGCCCAGCTGGCCGGTGAGGACCCGGACGCGATGGCCGAAGAGCAGGACCCGGGGGAGATGGCCCAGTCCGCGCCGGTCGAGCGGCCCCAGGGCCGGTCCGAGGAGCGGCCGGAGCCCGCCAGCCCCGCTCCCTATCAGCCGCACAGCTCCACCGAGTTGATCGAGGCGCAGCAAGGCCGCACCGCGGACGCCCCGCTGTGCCTGACCTGCGGCACCAAGATGCGCCCGGCCGGCAGCTGCTACGTCTGCGAAGGGTGCGGCGCTACCAGCGGCTGCAGTTAGAACTGAGCCGTATTGCACCTGATGCAGCAGCAGCTGGATTGGCTCTGTGCGCGGACGGTGTGGGCTGGCCCGGGCATACGGCTTGGGCCAGCCCAGCCAAAACGGCAGTGCCCGGTGTCAGCGACCAGACCATCCGGCTCGTCCTGGAACAGCTGAGGAACGAAGGCAAGGTCCGGGCCGACGGTACAGGCCGCTCCGCCACGTGGACACGGACGAATACCGCACGCTCCGAATAACTGCCCTGCGCCAGCAAACCTTGCGCATTTGCCTATCGCGGCCGAAGGCGCAGCGCATCACTGTCGTTCACGTGTGAGGCAGCGGGTTGCCGGAACTGCCTGGCCGACGCTATCTGGCGGAGGATACGGGTGTGTAGGTCCACGCCGGTCAGGACGTCGCCGATCTCCGGGTCCTGGTCCGGGAGCGGAACGAGCTGATCATGGTGCCTGATGCCGACCACGTCTTCTCCTCCGGCCCGGCGGCAGCAGATTACGGATCGATGATCTGCCGTGGCTTCGGCGGGCGGTACCCGCCCGGGCAGGCCAGCCTGGGAACGGCGAGAGGCGGGCGTGGTGCCCGGCTGGGAGAGCATGGCCCCTGCGACGTGGCACGCGGTGCTCGTCTTTCACCCGGTAACCAGAGTTGTGAACTTTATGAGCCCGAAATCCGTTACACGCATGGGCCAGGGGGCCCATGAACTTTCAGGGGGCCTGGGCATCGCATCCCGCACCGGGTACCTATGCCACCCGGCCAGGGGGCCGGCCCGAGGAGGAGTGCGATGACTGTGAGGACGATGTCCGGCACCGGCCTGGCGGCGCGATCCCGCTGGCAACCGCTCCGGCTGGCCGCCCCGGCGGGGAAGCGGGTGGTCTGGGTGTACGCGATCACCGACGACCTCGGCGCGGGTCAGTTCGCCGGGCTGGCGGGGGTCGGCGGTGAGCGAGTGCGCTCCGTGGCCGAGGCGTGCCTGACCGCGGTCGTGGGGTCGGTCGAAGCCCGGGCTTTCGGCGAGGAAGCCCTGGCCAGCCTGCTGGGCGGCCTGGACAACATCGAGCGGGTCGGCCGTGCGCACCATCAGGTCATCGCCCGGGCCGCGGCGGGTGGCGGCCCCGTCCTGCCGCTCCGGCTGGCCACCGTCTACCCCGATGACGACACGGTCCGAGCGCTGCTGGCCCGGCGCCGCGGCGAGTTCGCCGGCCTGCTGGCCCGCTTCCGCGACACGGTGGAATGGGGCGTCCAGGTTTACGGCCCGGTGGATCAGCAGGACGGAGCCGACACGCTCGCGGACACGATCGACTGGGTGCTCGCGGACATCGCCGGCGCCTCCCACCGCCAGCCGGCCGAGGACCCGCGCTACGTCCGTGGGCCCGAGCACATGCTCCTCAATGCCGCCTATCTTCTGTGCGGTGACCGCACTGCCGAGTTCGTGGCGGCCGCGCACGCGCTGGCCGGGGCCCGCGCCGGGGTACGGGTGGACCTGAACGGCCCGTGGCCGCCGTACTCGTTCGTGGACCAGCTCGACGCCTGAACGGGTCGCAGGCAGGAAACAGGGGCCCGCCGGTGGGAAGTGCCTGGCGGCGCAGCCCTTCCGCAGAGGTCTGACGGTCGGCCTGGATGTCCTGCTCAGCAGCTTCTGGATTTCTTGGAAGACCAGGTCAGAACGTTTTTTCTGGCTGCCCCGGGAGTGCCGTAAAGCCGTTACCCGCGAACTGGCCATTACCCTGGCAAGGTCGGCGCCCGGCCAGAGCGCTAGCCCACGAGGGCGGCGGCTGGCGCCGGGGCGGCAGAACCTGGCCTGGCCATTCTCTGCCGGTATCTGGTTGTGTGTCGCTGTAAGCGCGTGGTAATGCGCTATACAAGGAACGGCACGAGGGAGCAAGATGCGGCCGGAGGACGGATCCCTGCCTGGCAGGCGAATGGCCCGGGAAGGGCTGGCGCGGGTGCGCCAAGCGGTCCGCTCGGCCTCGCCGGCGGTGAAGATCCTGCTGGTCCTGGCCGTGTTGATCATCATCGTGCTGGCCCTGGGCCTGGGTGCCCGGTTCTGGGATCTGCTCGTGGTCGCCGCTCTCGCGTACGGTCCCGTCGCGGTCTGGCGGGGGCACCGGTCGTGGCTGGCGTCGATGTTCGTCGGGGCCTGGGGCCTGGTGGCGATCCTGGCTATCGCGGCGGTGGCCGGCCGGTTCAGCTCCGGCATCGTGCCGCTGCTGCTGCTGCCGTGCGCGGCGGTGGCCGTTTCGCACCTCCGGGTGCTGTCCCGCCGTTATGTGCCCTGCCGGACAGTGGCCTGGACCCAGCTCTGGGCCCTGCCCCCGGGGTTGCTGGCCTGGTGGCTGGCGCCCGGCCGGCTGGTGATCAGCTATGCGATCGCCTGGGCGCTGGCCCTCATCGTGATCGGCTGGAGGATAGGCAAGTCTCAGCAGGAGGCCCGGGCGCTCAGCCGCCAGCAGGGCCGTTGGGGCGCACTCGCCGCCCCCCGCCGGTCCGGGGGCGGTGCGCCGGCGGCCCGGCCCGCCGGCCGGCCGTCGAGTGCCCGCCCGCCGCGGCCCGCCGACGTGTCGCGGGTGGTGCAGACGGCCGAAGGGTCTGTGCGCCCGGCGGACGGCGCACTGGCCCGTGACCGGGCCAGCGGCGATCAGCAGCCGCCGGAGATCACGGTCGCGCAGGCCATGGCCGAGCTGGACAACATGATCGGCCTCTCGTCGGTCAAGGACCAGATCCGGCAGATCACCGCGTCCGTCGAAGCCGCGCGCCGCCGGGTGATGGCGGGTTACGGGGCGGAAAAGCCCATGCAGCATTTCGTCTTCCTGGGACCGCCCGGCACCGGGAAGACCTCGGTGGCCCGCGTCGTCGCGAAGATCTTCTACGCCTTCGGCCTGCTCGACACCCCGGTGGTGGTGGAAGCGCAGCGTGCTGACCTGGTGGGCGAGTACCTCGGGGCCACCGCGATCAAGACGAACGAGCTGGTCAACAGAGCGCTCGGCGGGGTCCTGTTCATCGACGAGGCGTACAGCCTGGTGAACGACAGCGAAGGGCAGGGCGACCGCTTCGGGCACGAGGCGATTCAGGCGCTGCTGAAACGGGCCGAGGACGACCGCACCGAGCTCATCATCATCCTGGCCGGGTACGAGAAGCAGATGGAGGGGTTCCTGGCCAGCAACCCCGGTCTCAACTCCCGGTTCGGGCTCCGGGTGAAGTTCCCCACCTACTCACCCGCCGAGCTGATGGCCCTCGCCGAGCTCTCCCTGGGGCAGCGCGGGGAGATCCTCGACGTCGACGCTCGCCCGGCGCTGTGGCGGATGATGGAGGACGTGGGGCGCCGCCGGCTCGCCGATGAGCTGGGCAACGGGCGGTTCGTACGCAGCCTGCTGGAGAAGGCCGGACGGGCCCGGGACGTCCGGATCATGACCGACGGCGCCGAGCCATCCTCCGCCGAGCTGGTCACCCTGGAAGCGTCCGACCTGGAGCAGGCCGGTGCCGAGCTCACCGCCCGGTTCCGCGGCTACAGCCAGGCCCCCACCCTGGAAAGTGCCCTCGCCGAGCTGGACGAGCTGGTCGGCCTGGAGCCGGTCAAGCGGCAGGTCCACGAGATCGCGGCCCAGCTGAGGGTGGCCCGGCTGCGGGAACGGCAGGGCCTGTCCAGCCAGCCTCCGGTCCGGCATTTCGTGTTCACCGGGCCGCCCGGCACGGGCAAGACCACGGTGGCCAGGATCCTCGGCCGCATCTTCACTGCCCTCGGTCTGCTGGTCCGTCCCGAGGTGATCGAGGCGCACCGGGCTGACCTGGTCGGGGAGCATCTGGGTTCCACGGCGATCAAGACCGGGAAGCTGATCGACTCCGCGCTGGGTGGCGTCCTGTTCATCGACGAGGCCTATTCGCTCTACAACGCCGGCTACTCGGGCGGTGACGCCTACGGCTCCGAGGCCGTGGCCACCCTGCTGAAACGGGCCGAGGACGACCGCGAGCGGCTGGTCATCGTGCTGGCCGGCTACCCGGCGGACATGGACCGGTTCCTGCGCAGCAACCCCGGGCTCGCGTCCCGGTTCAGCGTGCGGATCGGTTTCCCCAGCTATTCATCCGACGAGCTGTGCAAGATCGCCGGCGTGATCGCGGAGCAGCACGGAGACACGTTCGAGCCGGACGCGCTGCCGGTCCTCGGCGAGATCTTCAGCGCGGCGGCCGCGCGGGGGCAGATTGACGAGCTGGGCAACGGCCGGTTCGCGCGCAGCCTGTTCGAACGGGCCTGCGCGGCGCGGGATCTGCGGGTGGCGGAGCTCGGTGAGGACGCGAGCGCTGCCGACCTCACCACAGTGGCCGCGGCCGATCTGCGCGGCGCCTTCCGCGAGCTGGGTGGTCCCCAGGCCGGCTGAGCCGCGCTCAGCCGGTCAGTCCGCCGGGCCCGGCGGCAGGTCACGCAGCGCGGCGATCAGGCTGGCCTGGTCGCCGCCGCTGTCCCGGATGACGTACATCAGCGTGTGCAGCACCGCGTGCCGGTCCTCGCCGCGGTCCAGCAGCCGCTGTGCGGCCTCCCACAGCTCGGGCGGGTCACCCCGCCACAGCCGTTCGGCCAGCGCCAGGTGCCGGTCGATGTGCAGCGGGCCGCTCGGCCGCCCGTTCGCGTCGTTGTGGTCGGCGGCCAGCAGCGTGCGCCGGTCTGCCTCTGCGGCCGGATCCAGCCCGGCCAGGTCGATGCCGCCGAACATGCCGCGCAGCACCGGGAACGCGAACGCCCGGCGGGGCAGGGCCTCCAGGTCATCGTCTGGCAGCAGCCGGGACACCAGCGACGCGTCCAGGCCGAACGAGGTCGGGTCCCGGTAGACCTGGGCGAAGGTGCCCATCGAGTCGAAGACCGCATCCAGGCTCTCTGCGATCATCTCGGCGGCCAGCCCCTGGCGCCGCCCGGCCCAGCGCACCCAGGCGGCCAGCACGTGCGGCATCGCGTGCTGTTCGGCCGACAGCAGCAGTACCTTGCGCGGCAGCCAGTCGAGCAGGAACGTGGCGACCTTCGCCGGGCTCATCCGCAGCGGCCGCCCGAAGTCACGGTCGCAGCCGTAGTCGATGATGTGATCCGCGCAGCGGCTGGCCGCGCGGGTGTCGGACAGGTCCTCCGCCTCGTCTGAGGCCAGGAAGCCGGCCACCAGCATGGCCCGGCGATCCCGGGTCCAGGCGTGCCGCCGCGTGGTGGCTGCGCCCCAGCCTGACCCGTGCCCGGTGATCCAGGGGCCCGCGCCCGAAGACATCGCGCTCCACGGTGCAGGCCCTGCGGCGCTGCCGCTGCCGGTCAGGGGGCGGGCGGTCCCGTTGCGGGCGCCGTACCCTGGCCGGGCGGGCGGCAGCGTCCGGATCCGGGCCCGGATGAACGCGTGGTAGGACGCGAACGATTCGCTCGGCGGCGGTCCCTGCCCGGCTTCGGTCACGGTCAGCGCCGTCTCCAGCAGCCGCCGCGCCTGCGGGGCCTCCACCTGGCTGAACGTAGCCCGCGGGAGCTGGCCGCCGCCGCCGGCGGCGCTCGCCGCCCGGCAGCGCTCGAGCAGGCGGTCGACCTGGGAGGTCACCCAGCCGTCGCGGAGCATCCCGCCCGCGTTGTAGTCCACCGCCATGACCAGGGCGTGCGGGTCTTCCCCGGCGTAGCTGTACACGCAGACGACCTCGTCGCGGTCGCCGAACACGTCCGGGTTGACGTAGCACTCGCCCGCGGTCACCGCGCCCACGTGCTCGGCCCACGGCGGGCGGACCACGCCGTGCTCGATCAGTGCCAGCGCGGCCGTCTCCGCCTGCATGGCCTGCCGCGGCGTGCCCAGGCAGGCGATGCCGGACAGCAGAGCCAGAGAGGCCGGGCTGCGCTGCTTCGCCGCGTAGCTCACCAGTCCCTCGCCGACCAGCTCCTCGACGTCGCCGTGCGAGCTGCGCGGCGGCCGTTCTCCCCACCAGGTGCCGAGCAGTTCGCTCACCATCAGCTCAGCATCCAGCGGGCTGCGGACCGCCAGCAGCTCACGCGCAGCCCGGAGCATCTCGGCGAACAGCGCGTTCGGTGGGGCGGCACCGATGTTGGAAGCACTGGGGAGCACCGAGCGGGTCCCCTTCCCTCGACCAGGGTGGCCCGGCCCGCCGGGGGGCTCTCGTCGTCGGCTTTGCGGGCTCACATGGACAGCTTTCCAGATTCTCGCGGCGCAGTGCCACGTCCGCGCCGGATGGTGGCCATGTTTCCGCGTGTGGCAGATATTACGGGCATCCGGGGCCGCCGGCGCCGGACATTCGGGGCATCAGGCATCTCACGAGCAATGCAATTCCCGGGAGCCGCAGCCAGGTTACGGGGTACCCGGTAGGCGCGGTGGGCACGCTGTCACTTCTTTCCGGAAGAAACGAGGTCGGCATGATGCCCTCGGCGCGGCACGATATCGCCTAGGATGTGGGAAGCTCGCCTGCGTGGCCACTGTGGGTGTTCGGAACGGGACGGGGCCGTACCCATTTGGCGTGGCATCGTGCTTGTGCGTTCACCGGCCGTGGCGTTGCCGCAGCCTGCTTGTGTCCGCAGTGAGCGGGAAGGAGCCGTTGCATGGCTCGAGCAGCGGGACTGGAGTGCGGCGATGAGCACTGATACCTCCGTACCGCAGCCCCGGGTGTCCGGGTTGGACGTCTCTGACTCGGCCCTGCTCGCCACCCTGCTGCGTGAGGCTCCCATCGGCTTTGCCTTCTTCGGGGCCGATCTGCGCGTCCGCCGGATCAACCAGACGCTGGCCAGGCTCGACGGGCTCGACCTGGAAGGGCACCTGGGCCTGCTGCCCTCCCAGGTGTGGCCGGGCACGCTCGCCTCCCGGGTCGAATCGGCCGTGCGCCACGTGCTGGCGGACGGCCAGCCGCTGTTCGAGTCGAACCAGCCGGTCAGCGAGGCCGAGTCGGCCGCGCCCGAGTCGGCCAGCGGCGAGCAGCCGGGCGGCCAGGGTGACGGCGCGCCGGGCGGGGATGGGGGCCGGCAGTGGGCGTTCTCCTGGTTCCCCTCGCATGACCCGGACGGGAACATAGCCGGCGTGGCGCTGATCGCCGTGGACGTCACCGACCGGGCGAACTCGGCGGAGGCGGTCCGCCGCAGCGAGGAGCGGTACCGCTCGCTGGTGAAGGCCGGTGCCCAGGTCGTCTGGGTCACCACCCCGACCGGCCAGATCGCCGAGGATTCGCCCGAGTGGCGCTGGATAACGGGCCAGAGCCTGGAGGAGTACCTGGGCAATGGCTGGCTGGACGCGATTCACCCGGAGGACCGTGAGCGGGTGGAGCGGGAATGGCGGGAATGCGTCCGCGCCGGGAAGGTATTCGACAGCCGTTACCGGGTGCGCACCAAGACCGGGTCATACCGGCATTACGACGTGCGGGCCGTCCCGATTGAGCGGGACGGGAAGATCATCGAATGGGTCGGGGCCAGCACCGACGTCACCGGCCAGCGCGAGGCCGAGGAGATGCGCGGCCGGCTGACCGAGCAGTTGTCCGCCGCCGCGCTGCGTACCGCCCGGCTGCAGCAGGCCACGTCCATGCTGGCCGAGGCCCTGACCGTGCTCCAGGTCGTCGAGGTGATCACTGAGGTCGGGCGCTCGGCGATCGGCGCCGAGCGGTCGGCGGTGGCCCTGCTCGACCGGGAGCGGCTGCAGTTGCACACGATCAACCCGCTCGGGCTCCCGGACGTCCCCGGCGCCCCGGCCGGTGACATGCCGCTGGACGCGCCGAGCGTGATGACCCTGGCCATCACATCGCGGCGGCCGGTGCTGGTGGAGAACCCCGAGTCACTGCGGCGGCACTTCGACGGGATCGCCGACGTCGATGTGTTCCTCGCGCACAGCGATGAGCGGGCCTGGGTCGGGCTGCCCCTGCTGGCAGCGGGCGCGCCGCTCGGCGCGCTGCGGTTCTCGTTCACCAAGCCGCGGCAGATCACCGAGGAGGAACGGGTCTTCCTGGAGGCCCTGGCCGGGCAGTGCGCGCTGGCCCTGGAGCGGGCCTCGCTGTTCGAGCGCGAGCACACCACGGCGGAGACCCTGCAGCGCAGCCTGCTGCCAGACCGCCTGCCCAGCGTCCCGGGCATCGTCCTGGAGGCCCGCTACCTGCCGGTCACCCGGAACATGGAGATCGGCGGCGACTGGTACGACGCGTTCCGGCTGCCCGACGGCCGGCTTGCCGTCGCCGCCGGGGACGTCATGGGCAAGGGGCTGACCGCGGCGGCCGGGATGGGGCGGGTCCGGAACGCGCTGCGCGCCCTGGCCCTGACCGACCCGCGGCCCGCCGCGGTGCTGGCGGGCCTGGACCGGCTGTTCACCGCGACTGAGCTGGACGAGCAGGTCACGACCGTCGCGTACCTGGTCGTGGACCCGGTTACCGGGGAGGGCCTGGCCGGCAACGCCGGGCACCTGCCCCCGCTGCTGCTGTCCAGGGACGCCCCGCCGCGGCTGGACACCACCGAGGCGGGCACGCCGCTGGGCTGGGCCTGCCCGCGGCAGCAGTACGTGTTCCGGCTGCCTCCCGGGACCACCGCGGTGCTCTACTCCGACGGGCTGGTGGAGAACCGCCGGCGCGGCCTGGACTCGGGCCTGGACGAGCTGGTCTCCGTCGCGGCACAAGCCCGGCCGGGGATGGTCGAGGACCCGGCCCGGCTGCTGGAGTACCTGGTCGACCGGATGCTCACGGGTTACGAGCAGGACGACGACGTCACCGTCCTCGTGCTGCACGTCCCCCGGCGGGACGGCACATCGCCGCAGCGCCCGCCGGGAGGTGTCATTCCCGCCGCGCGGAGGGGTAAAGCATGAGAAAGGGCAGGGCTGACCTGGGCGTGCGCCCGAAAGCCGGGGCCCGCGCCGCGCCGTCGGCCGCGGCAGCGGTTCGAGCCACCCACAGAGTCCGCCTAAGGTGGTTGTCGGGAGCTGGTCCTCTCGGGACCGTGGGGTCACGCGGCCCGGATTTGGCTTCCGGGTTGGTCCCAGCAGCGGGTCGCACGAGGTAGGGTCCATTTTCCCGCTCATGAAAGCAGGAGAGGTGTCTGTGTCGCCTGCCAGTTCGTGCAGTCAGGTGTTGTTCGCGGCTGGGCAGGCCGCCGTCCAGCGAAGGAAGGGGTGACCGCGGTGGGAAGCGCGGCACGCTCGGCAGCGCGGAGGCAGCCAGGGCCGGAAGGCCAGGGCGGACGGGTGCAGGCTTCGCGGGGTCCCGGATCCGCGGATCCCGCCAGCCCGCGGGCGGACCGGACGGTCACGCTCGTGGAGGCGAACGGCGCGGACCCAGCGCAGGAGGCTCCGGCTGCGCCGGAGCGTGGCGACGCCGCCACGTCCCAGCGACGGCAGAAGAAGAACTCTGGTGGTCAAGGCGAGGCACGGAAGGCCGCCGGCCGGTCCGGCAACGGCTCGGCACCGGGCGGTCAGGGGGGTTCAGGCATAGTGAGCGAGAATCCGGACCTGGCCGCGACGGGTAAGGAAGCGGTTGGCCTGGCGGAGGTGACAGACCTGACGGACGTCGCGGATCTAGACGCCGACGTTGATCCCGGTGATGCCGATCTGGCCGAGGACGGCCTCGACACCGCCGAGCTCGACGACTTGGAAGTGGACCTCGAGGTCGAGGTCGACGTGGTCGAGGCGGACGAGGACGTAGCCGAGGACGTAGCCGAGGACGTAGTCGACGAGGAGCTCGACGACTCGCCCGCCGGTGCCGACCCCGTCGCCGGCGGCCCGGCCGCTGGCGCCGCGGGCGCCGTCCCGGATGCCGCGGCTGCGGTGGTGGCCGACCCGGCCGCCAAGCCCGCGGGTGCGGGTCCCGAGGAAGAGGCATTCGTCTACGGGGACGACGACGATGACCTGCCGGCCGCCCAGGTGGCGTCGGCGGGCGCGACCGCGGACCCCGTCAAGGACTACCTGAAGCAGATCGGCAAGGTACCGCTGCTCAACGCCGAGCAGGAAGTCGAGCTGGCCAAGCGCATCGAGGCCGGGCTGTTCGCCGAGGAGAAGCTCGCCGAGGGCATGGACGGCCTCCAGCCGGCCGGCCGGCTGGACATGGAGTGGATCGCCGAGGACGGCCGCCGGGCCAAGAACCATCTGCTCGAGGCCAACCTGCGCCTCGTCGTGTCGCTGGCCAAGCGGTACACCGGCCGCGGCATGCTGTTCCTGGACCTGATCCAGGAGGGCAACCTCGGCCTGATCCGCGCAGTCGAGAAGTTCGACTACACCAAGGGCTACAAGTTCTCCACGTACGCCACCTGGTGGATCAGGCAGGCCATCACCCGGGCCATGGCCGACCAGGCCCGCACCATCCGCATCCCGGTGCACATGGTCGAGGTCATCAACAAGCTGGCCCGGGTCCAGCGGCAGATGCTGCAGGACCTCGGCCGCGAGCCCACTCCTGAGGAGCTGGCCGCCGAGCTCGACATGACCCCCGAGAAGGTCATCGAGGTGCAGAAGTACGGCCGGGAGCCGATCTCGCTGCACACCCCGCTCGGCGAGGACGGCGACAGCGAGTTCGGCGACCTGATCGAGGACTCCGAGGCGATCCAGCCCGGTGAGGCGGTCAGCTTCACCCTGCTCCAGGAGCAGCTGCACTCGGTGCTGGACACCCTGTCCGAGCGGGAGGCCGGGGTAGTCTCCATGCGGTTCGGCCTGACCGATGGCCAGCCCAAGACCCTGGACGAGATCGGCAAGGTCTACGGCGTGACGCGCGAGCGCATCCGGCAGATCGAGTCGAAGACCATGTCCAAGCTGCGCCACCCGTCCCGGTCCCAGGTCCTTCGCGACTACCTCGACTGAAATAATCACTAACGAACGGCGGGCGCCGGCCAGGCTAGCCTGGCCGGCGCCCGCCGTTCGTTAGTGATTATTTCAGTCGAGGTAGTCGCGAAGGACCTGGGACCGGGACGGGTGGCGCAGCTTGGACATGGTCTTCGACTCGATCTGCCGGATGCGCTCGCGCGTCACGCCGTAGACCTTGCCGATCTCGTCCAGGGTCTTGGGCTGGCCATCGGTCAGGCCGAACCGCATGGAGACTACCCCGGCCTCCCGCTCGGACAGGGTGTCCAGCACCGAGTGCAGCTGCTCCTGGAGCAGGGTGAAGCTGACCGCCTCACCGGGCTGGATCGCCTCGGAGTCCTCGATCAGGTCGCCGAACTCGCTGTCGCCGTCCTCGCCGAGCGGGGTGTGCAGCGAGATCGGCTCCCGGCCGTACTTCTGCACCTCGATGACCTTCTCGGGGGTCATGTCGAGCTCGGCGGCCAGCTCCTCAGGAGTGGGCTCGCGGCCGAGGTCCTGCAGCATCTGCCGCTGGACCCGGGCCAGCTTGTTGATGACCTCGACCATGTGCACCGGGATGCGGATGGTGCGGGCCTGGTCGGCCATGGCCCGGGTGATGGCCTGCCTGATCCACCAGGTGGCGTACGTGGAGAACTTGTAGCCCTTGGTGTAGTCGAACTTCTCGACTGCGCGGATCAGGCCGAGGTTGCCCTCCTGGATCAGGTCCAGGAACAGCATGCCGCGGCCGGTGTACCGCTTGGCCAGCGACACGACGAGGCGCAGGTTGGCCTCGAGCAGATGGTTCTTGGCCCGGCGGCCGTCCTCGGCGATCCACTCCATGTCCAGCCGGCCGGCCGGCTGGAGGCCGTCCATGCCCTCGGCGAGCTTCTCCTCGGCGAACAGCCCGGCCTCGATGCGCTTGGCCAGCTCGACTTCCTGCTCGGCGTTGAGCAGCGGTACCTTGCCGATCTGCTTCAGGTAGTCCTTGACGGGGTCCGCGGTCGCGCCCGCCGACGCCACCTGGGCGGCCGGCAGGTCATCGTCGTCGTCCCCGTAGACGAATGCCTCTTCCTCGGGACCCGCACCCGCGGGCTTGGCGGCCGGGTCGGCCACCACCGCAGCCGCGGCATCCGGGACGGCGCCCGCGGCGCCAGCGGCCGGGCCGCCGGCGACGGGGTCGGCACCGGCGGGCGAGTCGTCGAGCTCCTCGTCGACTACGTCCTCGGCTACGTCCTCGGCTACGTCCTCGTCCGCCTCGACCACGTCGACCTCGACCTCGAGGTCCACTTCCAAGTCGTCGAGCTCGGCGGTGTCGAGGCCGTCCTCGGCCAGATCGGCATCACCGGGATCAACGTCGGCGTCTAGATCCGCGACGTCCGTCAGGTCTGTCACCTCCGCCAGGCCAACCGCTTCCTTACCCGTCGCGGCCAGGTCCGGATTCTCGCTCACTATGCCTGAACCCCCCTGACCGCCCGGTGCCGAGCCGTTGCCGGACCGGCCGGCGGCCTTCCGTGCCTCGCCTTGACCACCAGAGTTCTTCTTCTGCCGTCGCTGGGACGTGGCGGCGTCGCCACGCTCCGGCGCAGCCGGAGCCTCCTGCGCTGGGTCCGCGCCGTTCGCCTCCACGAGCGTGACCGTCCGGTCCGCCCGCGGGCTGGCGGGATCCGCGGATCCGGGACCCCGCGAAGCCTGCACCCGTCCGCCCTGGCCTTCCGGCCCTGGCTGCCTCCGCGCTGCCGAGCGTGCCGCGCTTCCCACCGCGGTCACCCCTTCCTTCGCTGGACGGCGGCCTGCCCAGCCGCGAACAACACCTGACTGCACGAACTGGCAGGCGACACAGACACCTCTCCTGCTTTCATGAGCGGGAAAATGGACCCTACCTCGTGCGACCCGCTGCTGGGACCAACCCGGAAGCCAAATCCGGGCCGCGTGACCCCACGGTCCCGAGAGGACCAGCTCCCGACAACCACCTTAGGCGGACTCTGTGGGTGGCTCGAACCGCTGCCGCGGCCGACGGCGCGGCGCGGGCCCCGGCTTTCGGGCGCACGCCCAGGTCAGCCCTGCCCTTTCTCATGCTTTACCCCTCCGCGCGGCGGGAATGACACCTCCCGGCGGGCGCTGCGGCGATGTGCCGTCCCGCCGGGGGACGTGCAGCACGAGGACGGTGACGTCGTCGTCCTGCTCGTAACCCGTGAGCATCCGGTCGACCAGGTACTCCAGCAGCCGGGCCGGGTCCTCGACCATCCCCGGCCGGGCTTGTGCCGCGACGGAGACCAGCTCGTCCAGGCCCGAGTCCAGGCCGCGCCGGCGGTTCTCCACCAGCCCGTCGGAGTAGAGCACCGCGGTGGTCCCGGGAGGCAGCCGGAACACGTACTGCTGCCGCGGGCAGGCCCAGCCCAGCGGCGTGCCCGCCTCGGTGGTGTCCAGCCGCGGCGGGGCGTCCCTGGACAGCAGCAGCGGGGGCAGGTGCCCGGCGTTGCCGGCCAGGCCCTCCCCGGTAACCGGGTCCACGACCAGGTACGCGACGGTCGTGACCTGCTCGTCCAGCTCAGTCGCGGTGAACAGCCGGTCCAGGCCCGCCAGCACCGCGGCGGGCCGCGGGTCGGTCAGGGCCAGGGCGCGCAGCGCGTTCCGGACCCGCCCCATCCCGGCCGCCGCGGTCAGCCCCTTGCCCATGACGTCCCCGGCGGCGACGGCAAGCCGGCCGTCGGGCAGCCGGAACGCGTCGTACCAGTCGCCGCCGATCTCCATGTTCCGGGTGACCGGCAGGTAGCGGGCCTCCAGGACGATGCCCGGGACGCTGGGCAGGCGGTCTGGCAGCAGGCTGCGCTGCAGGGTCTCCGCCGTGGTGTGCTCGCGCTCGAACAGCGAGGCCCGCTCCAGGGCCAGCGCGCACTGCCCGGCCAGGGCCTCCAGGAAGACCCGTTCCTCCTCGGTGATCTGCCGCGGCTTGGTGAACGAGAACCGCAGCGCGCCGAGCGGCGCGCCCGCTGCCAGCAGGGGCAGCCCGACCCAGGCCCGCTCATCGCTGTGCGCGAGGAACACATCGACGTCGGCGATCCCGTCGAAGTGCCGCCGCAGTGACTCGGGGTTCTCCACCAGCACCGGCCGCCGCGATGTGATGGCCAGGGTCATCACGCTCGGCGCGTCCAGCGGCATGTCACCGGCCGGGGCGCCGGGGACGTCCGGGAGCCCGAGCGGGTTGATCGTGTGCAACTGCAGCCGCTCCCGGTCGAGCAGGGCCACCGCCGACCGCTCGGCGCCGATCGCCGAGCGCCCGACCTCAGTGATCACCTCGACGACCTGGAGCACGGTCAGGGCCTCGGCCAGCATGGACGTGGCCTGCTGCAGCCGGGCGGTACGCAGCGCGGCGGCGGACAACTGCTCGGTCAGCCGGCCGCGCATCTCCTCGGCCTCGCGCTGGCCGGTGACGTCGGTGCTGGCCCCGACCCATTCGATGATCTTCCCGTCCCGCTCAATCGGGACGGCCCGCACGTCGTAATGCCGGTATGACCCGGTCTTGGTGCGCACCCGGTAACGGCTGTCGAATACCTTCCCGGCGCGGACGCATTCCCGCCATTCCCGCTCCACCCGCTCACGGTCCTCCGGGTGAATCGCGTCCAGCCAGCCATTGCCCAGGTACTCCTCCAGGCTCTGGCCCGTTATCCAGCGCCACTCGGGCGAATCCTCGGCGATCTGGCCGGTCGGGGTGGTGACCCAGACGACCTGGGCACCGGCCTTCACCAGCGAGCGGTACCGCTCCTCGCTGCGGCGGACCGCCTCCGCCGAGTTCGCCCGGTCGGTGACGTCCACGGCGATCAGCGCCACGCCGGCTATGTTCCCGTCCGGGTCATGCGAGGGGAACCAGGAGAACGCCCACTGCCGGCCCCCATCCCCGCCCGGCGCGCCGTCACCCTGGCCGCCCGGCTGCTCGCCGCTGGCCGACTCGGGCGCGGCCGACTCGGCCTCGCTGACCGGCTGGTTCGACTCGAACAGCGGCTGGCCGTCCGCCAGCACGTGGCGCACGGCCGATTCGACCCGGGAGGCGAGCGTGCCCGGCCACACCTGGGAGGGCAGCAGGCCCAGGTGCCCTTCCAGGTCGAGCCCGTCGAGCCTGGCCAGCGTCTGGTTGATCCGGCGGACGCGCAGATCGGCCCCGAAGAAGGCAAAGCCGATGGGAGCCTCACGCAGCAGGGTGGCGAGCAGGGCCGAGTCAGAGACGTCCAACCCGGACACCCGGGGCTGCGGTACGGAGGTATCAGTGCTCATCGCCGCACTCCAGTCCCGCTGCTCGAGCCATGCAACGGCTCCTTCCCGCTCACTGCGGACACAAGCAGGCTGCGGCAACGCCACGGCCGGTGAACGCACAAGCACGATGCCACGCCAAATGGGTACGGCCCCGTCCCGTTCCGAACACCCACAGTGGCCACGCAGGCGAGCTTCCCACATCCTAGGCGATATCGTGCCGCGCCGAGGGCATCATGCCGACCTCGTTTCTTCCGGAAAGAAGTGACAGCGTGCCCACCGCGCCTACCGGGTACCCCGTAACCTGGCTGCGGCTCCCGGGAATTGCATTGCTCGTGAGATGCCTGATGCCCCGAATGTCCGGCGCCGGCGGCCCCGGATGCCCGTAATATCTGCCACACGCGGAAACATGGCCACCATCCGGCGCGGACGTGGCACTGCGCCGCGAGAATCTGGAAAGCTGTCCATGTGAGCCCGCAAAGCCGACGACGAGAGCCCCCCGGCGGGCCGGGCCACCCTGGTCGAGGGAAGGGGACCCGCTCGGTGCTCCCCAGTGCTTCCAACATCGGTGCCGCCCCACCGAACGCGCTGTTCGCCGAGATGCTCCGGGCTGCGCGTGAGCTGCTGGCGGTCCGCAGCCCGCTGGATGCTGAGCTGATGGTGAGCGAACTGCTCGGCACCTGGTGGGGAGAACGGCCGCCGCGCAGCTCGCACGGCGACGTCGAGGAGCTGGTCGGCGAGGGACTGGTGAGCTACGCGGCGAAGCAGCGCAGCCCGGCCTCTCTGGCTCTGCTGTCCGGCATCGCCTGCCTGGGCACGCCGCGGCAGGCCATGCAGGCGGAGACGGCCGCGCTGGCACTGATCGAGCACGGCGTGGTCCGCCCGCCGTGGGCCGAGCACGTGGGCGCGGTGACCGCGGGCGAGTGCTACGTCAACCCGGACGTGTTCGGCGACCGCGACGAGGTCGTCTGCGTGTACAGCTACGCCGGGGAAGACCCGCACGCCCTGGTCATGGCGGTGGACTACAACGCGGGCGGGATGCTCCGCGACGGCTGGGTGACCTCCCAGGTCGACCGCCTGCTCGAGCGCTGCCGGGCGGCGAGCGCCGCCGGCGGCGGCGGCCAGCTCCCGCGGGCTACGTTCAGCCAGGTGGAGGCCCCGCAGGCGCGGCGGCTGCTGGAGACGGCGCTGACCGTGACCGAAGCCGGGCAGGGACCGCCGCCGAGCGAATCGTTCGCGTCCTACCACGCGTTCATCCGGGCCCGGATCCGGACGCTGCCGCCCGCCCGGCCAGGGTACGGCGCCCGCAACGGGACCGCCCGCCCCCTGACCGGCAGCGGCAGCGCCGCAGGGCCTGCACCGTGGAGCGCGATGTCTTCGGGCGCGGGCCCCTGGATCACCGGGCACGGGTCAGGCTGGGGCGCAGCCACCACGCGGCGGCACGCCTGGACCCGGGATCGCCGGGCCATGCTGGTGGCCGGCTTCCTGGCCTCAGACGAGGCGGAGGACCTGTCCGACACCCGCGCGGCCAGCCGCTGCGCGGATCACATCATCGACTACGGCTGCGACCGTGACTTCGGGCGGCCGCTGCGGATGAGCCCGGCGAAGGTCGCCACGTTCCTGCTCGACTGGCTGCCGCGCAAGGTACTGCTGCTGTCGGCCGAACAGCACGCGATGCCGCACGTGCTGGCCGCCTGGGTGCGCTGGGCCGGGCGGCGCCAGGGGCTGGCCGCCGAGATGATCGCAGAGAGCCTGGATGCGGTCTTCGACTCGATGGGCACCTTCGCCCAGGTCTACCGGGACCCGACCTCGTTCGGCCTGGACGCGTCGCTGGTGTCCCGGCTGCTGCCAGACGATGACCTGGAGGCCCTGCCCCGCCGGGCGTTCGCGTTCCCGGTGCTGCGCGGCATGTTCGGCGGCATCGACCTGGCCGGGCTGGATCCGGCCGCAGAGGCAGACCGGCGCACGCTGCTGGCCGCCGACCACAACGACGCGAACGGGCGGCCGAGCGGCCCGCTGCACATCGACCGGCACCTGGCGCTGGCCGAACGGCTGTGGCGGGGTGACCCGCCCGAGCTGTGGGAGGCCGCACAGCGGCTGCTGGACCGCGGCGAGGACCGGCACGCGGTGCTGCACACGCTGATGTACGTCATCCGGGACAGCGGCGGCGACCAGGCCAGCCTGATCGCCGCGCTGCGTGACCTGCCGCCGGGCCCGGCGGACTGACCGGCTGAGCGCGGCTCAGCCGGCCTGGGGACCACCCAGCTCGCGGAAGGCGCCGCGCAGATCGGCCGCGGCCACTGTGGTGAGGTCGGCAGCGCTCGCGTCCTCACCGAGCTCCGCCACCCGCAGATCCCGCGCCGCGCAGGCCCGTTCGAACAGGCTGCGCGCGAACCGGCCGTTGCCCAGCTCGTCAATCTGCCCCCGCGCGGCCGCCGCGCTGAAGATCTCGCCGAGGACCGGCAGCGCGTCCGGCTCGAACGTGTCTCCGTGCTGCTCCGCGATCACGCCGGCGATCTTGCACAGCTCGTCGGATGAATAGCTGGGGAAACCGATCCGCACGCTGAACCGGGACGCGAGCCCGGGGTTGCTGCGCAGGAACCGGTCCATGTCCGCCGGGTAGCCGGCCAGCACGATGACCAGCCGCTCGCGGTCGTCCTCGGCCCGTTTCAGCAGGGTGGCCACGGCCTCGGAGCCGTAGGCGTCACCGCCCGAGTAGCCGGCGTTGTAGAGCGAATAGGCCTCGTCGATGAACAGGACGCCACCCAGCGCGGAGTCGATCAGCTTCCCGGTCTTGATCGCCGTGGAACCCAGATGCTCCCCGACCAGGTCAGCCCGGTGCGCCTCGATCACCTCGGGACGGACCAGCAGACCGAGGGCAGTGAAGATGCGGCCGAGGATCCTGGCCACCGTGGTCTTGCCCGTGCCGGGCGGCCCGGTGAACACGAAATGCCGGACCGGAGGCTGGCTGGACAGGCCCTGCCGTTCCCGCAGCCGGGCCACCCTCAGCTGGGCCGCGATCTCGTGGACCTGCCGCTTGACCGGCTCCAGGCCGACCAGCTCGTCCAGCTCGGCGAGGGCACTTTCCAGGGTGGGGGCCTGGCTGTAGCCGCGGAACCGGGCGGTGAGCTCGGCACCGGCCTGCTCCAGGTCGGACGCTTCCAGGGTGACCAGCTCGGCGGAGGATGGCTCGGCGCCGTCGGTCATGATCCGGACGTCCCGGGCCCGTCCGGCCTTCTCCAGCAGGCTGCGTACGAACCGCCCGTTGCCCAGCTCATCGGCGAGCCGGCGGCGCCCCACGTCCTCCATCATCCGCCACAGCGCCGGGCGAGCGTCGACGTCGAGGATCTCCCCGCGCTGCCCCAGGGAGAGCTCGGCGAGGGCCATCAGCTCGGCGGGTGAGTAGGTGGGGAACTTCACCCGGAGCCCGAACCGGGAGTTGAGACCGGGGTTGCTGGCCAGGAACCCCTCCATCTGCTTCTCGTACCCGGCCAGGATGATGATGAGCTCGGTGCGGTCGTCCTCGGCCCGTTTCAGCAGCGCCTGAATCGCCTCGTGCCCGAAGCGGTCGCCCTGCCCTTCGCTGTCGTTCACCAGGCTGTACGCCTCGTCGATGAACAGGACCCCGCCGAGCGCTCTGTTGACCAGCTCGTTCGTCTTGATCGCGGTGGCCCCGAGGTACTCGCCCACCAGGTCAGCACGCTGCGCTTCCACCACCACCGGGGTGTCGAGCAGGCCGAAGGCGTAGAAGATCTTCGCGACGACGCGGGCCACCGAGGTCTTCCCGGTGCCGGGCGGTCCCAGGAAGACGAAATGCTGCATGGGCTTTTCCGCCCCGTAACCCGCCATCACCCGGCGGCGCGCGGCTTCGACGGACGCGGTGATCTGCCGGATCTGGTCCTTGACCGACGAGAGGCCGATCATGTTGTCCAGCTCGGCCATGGCCTGCGCGACCGTGATCTCCGGCGGCTGCTGATCGCCGCTGGCCCGGTCACGGGCCAGTGCGCCGTCCGCCGGGCGCACAGACCCTTCGGCCGTCTGCACCACCCGCGACACGTCGGCGGGCCGCGGCGGGCGGGCACTCGACGGCCGGCCGGCGGGCCGGGCCGCCGGCGCACCGCCCCCGGACCGGCGGGGGGCGGCGAGTGCGCCCCAACGGCCCTGCTGGCGGCTGAGCGCCCGGGCCTCCTGCTGAGACTTGCCTATCCTCCAGCCGATCACGATGAGGGCCAGCGCCCAGGCGATCGCATAGCTGATCACCAGCCGGCCGGGCGCCAGCCACCAGGCCAGCAACCCCGGGGGCAGGGCCCAGAGCTGGGTCCAGGCCACTGTCCGGCAGGGCACATAACGGCGGGACAGCACCCGGAGGTGCGAAACGGCCACCGCCGCGCACGGCAGCAGCAGCAGCGGCACGATGCCGGAGCTGAACCGGCCGGCCACCGCCGCGATAGCCAGGATCGCCACCAGGCCCCAGGCCCCGACGAACATCGACGCCAGCCACGACCGGTGCCCCCGCCAGACCGCGACGGGACCGTACGCGAGAGCGGCGACCACGAGCAGATCCCAGAACCGGGCACCCAGGCCCAGGGCCAGCACGATGATGATCAACACGGCCAGGACCAGCAGGATCTTCACCGCCGGCGAGGCCGAGCGGACCGCTTGGCGCACCCGCGCCAGCCCTTCCCGGGCCATTCGCCTGCCAGGCAGGGATCCGTCCTCCGGCCGCATCTTGCTCCCTCGTGCCGTTCCTTGTATAGCGCATTACCACGCGCTTACAGCGACACACAACCAGATACCGGCAGAGAATGGCCAGGCCAGGTTCTGCCGCCCCGGCGCCAGCCGCCGCCCTCGTGGGCTAGCGCTCTGGCCGGGCGCCGACCTTGCCAGGGTAATGGCCAGTTCGCGGGTAACGGCTTTACGGCACTCCCGGGGCAGCCAGAAAAAACGTTCTGACCTGGTCTTCCAAGAAATCCAGAAGCTGCTGAGCAGGACATCCAGGCCGACCGTCAGACCTCTGCGGAAGGGCTGCGCCGCCAGGCACTTCCCACCGGCGGGCCCCTGTTTCCTGCCTGCGACCCGTTCAGGCGTCGAGCTGGTCCACGAACGAGTACGGCGGCCACGGGCCGTTCAGGTCCACCCGTACCCCGGCGCGGGCCCCGGCCAGCGCGTGCGCGGCCGCCACGAACTCGGCAGTGCGGTCACCGCACAGAAGATAGGCGGCATTGAGGAGCATGTGCTCGGGCCCACGGACGTAGCGCGGGTCCTCGGCCGGCTGGCGGTGGGAGGCGCCGGCGATGTCCGCGAGCACCCAGTCGATCGTGTCCGCGAGCGTGTCGGCTCCGTCCTGCTGATCCACCGGGCCGTAAACCTGGACGCCCCATTCCACCGTGTCGCGGAAGCGGGCCAGCAGGCCGGCGAACTCGCCGCGGCGCCGGGCCAGCAGCGCTCGGACCGTGTCGTCATCGGGGTAGACGGTGGCCAGCCGGAGCGGCAGGACGGGGCCGCCACCCGCCGCGGCCCGGGCGATGACCTGATGGTGCGCACGGCCGACCCGCTCGATGTTGTCCAGGCCGCCCAGCAGGCTGGCCAGGGCTTCCTCGCCGAAAGCCCGGGCTTCGACCGACCCCACGACCGCGGTCAGGCACGCCTCGGCCACGGAGCGCACTCGCTCACCGCCGACCCCCGCCAGCCCGGCGAACTGACCCGCGCCGAGGTCGTCGGTGATCGCGTACACCCAGACCACCCGCTTCCCCGCCGGGGCGGCCAGCCGGAGCGGTTGCCAGCGGGATCGCGCCGCCAGGCCGGTGCCGGACATCGTCCTCACAGTCATCGCACTCCTCCTCGGGCCGGCCCCCTGGCCGGGTGGCATAGGTACCCGGTGCGGGATGCGATGCCCAGGCCCCCTGAAAGTTCATGGGCCCCCTGGCCCATGCGTGTAACGGATTTCGGGCTCATAAAGTTCACAACTCTGGTTACCGGGTGAAAGACGAGCACCGCGTGCCACGTCGCAGGGGCCATGCTCTCCCAGCCGGGCACCACGCCCGCCTCTCGCCGTTCCCAGGCTGGCCTGCCCGGGCGGGTACCGCCCGCCGAAGCCACGGCAGATCATCGATCCGTAATCTGCTGCCGCCGGGCCGGAGGAGAAGACGTGGTCGGCATCAGGCACCATGATCAGCTCGTTCCGCTCCCGGACCAGGACCCGGAGATCGGCGACGTCCTGACCGGCGTGGACCTACACACCCGTATCCTCCGCCAGATAGCGTCGGCCAGGCAGTTCCGGCAACCCGCTGCCTCACACGTGAACGACAGTGATGCGCTGCGCCTTCGGCCGCGATAGGCAAATGCGCAAGGTTTGCTGGCGCAGGGCAGTTATTCGGAGCGTGCGGTATTCGTCCGTGTCCACGTGGCGGAGCGGCCTGTACCGTCGGCCCGGACCTTGCCTTCGTTCCTCAGCTGTTCCAGGACGAGCCGGATGGTCTGGTCGCTGACACCGGGCACTGCCGTTTTGGCTGGGCTGGCCCAAGCCGTATGCCCGGGCCAGCCCACACCGTCCGCGCACAGAGCCAATCCAGCTGCTGCTGCATCAGGTGCAATACGGCTCAGTTCTAACTGCAGCCGCTGGTAGCGCCGCACCCTTCGCAGACGTAGCAGCTGCCGGCCGGGCGCATCTTGGTGCCGCAGGTCAGGCACAGCGGGGCGTCCGCGGTGCGGCCTTGCTGCGCCTCGATCAACTCGGTGGAGCTGTGCGGCTGATAGGGAGCGGGGCTGGCGGGCTCCGGCCGCTCCTCGGACCGGCCCTGGGGCCGCTCGACCGGCGCGGACTGGGCCATCTCCCCCGGGTCCTGCTCTTCGGCCATCGCGTCCGGGTCCTCACCGGCCAGCTGGGCAGTGCGCTCGCTGGCGGACAGGATGCCCATCTCGGCGCGGGTCTCATAGGGCAGGTGGTCCAGGGCCAGCCGGCGGAATACGTAGTCCAGGACCGAGCTGGCGATCCGGATGTCCGGGTCGTCGGTGATGCCGGCCGGCTCGAAGCGCATGTTGGTGAACTTCTCCACCCACTTCTCCAGCGGCACCCCGTACTGGAGGCTGATGGAGATCGCCATCGAGAACGCGTCCATCACGCCCGCCAGGGTGGACCCTTGCTTGCCGAGCTTGAGGAAGAGCTCACCCACGCCGTCGTCCGGGTACTTGGACGCCGTCATGTAACCTTCGGCGCCGGCGACGGAGAAGCTGGTCACGGAGGCGGTGCGGTTCTTCGGCAGCCGCTTGCGCACCGGCCGGACCTCGTGCGGCGCGGCGGCGTGCTCCGCGGTCGCGGCGGCCGGCTTCTTCCTGGCGTCGGACAGCGGCTGGCCGACCTTACAGTTGTCCCGGTAGACGGCCAGGGCCTTGAGCCCGAGCTTCCAGCCCTCCAGGTAGATGGACTCGATGTCCTCGACCGTGGCCGATTCCGGCAGGTTGACCGTGTTGTGGTTGACGATCCCGTTCGCGACAAACGCATGCTTGTCCGGAACGGAGAGGTCGTACACTTCGGCCGCTCCCTGGTCCGCCACCGAGACCACTGGCGAGAAGTGCAGGTTGCCATCGATGATCTGGCGCAGCCATGCGGGCAGCTGCACTCCAGGCACGGCGGACACGCGCTCAAGCGTCCTGCGGGTAACGTGCTGCGTGCGCGGATCGAGCAGGAATCCGAACGCTGGCCGCCAGCCGGGGCCAGTCAGGCTGCCGTGCCCTCCCGCCGGGATCAGCTCGTACAGGTCCCGGCCGCTTATCCCAGGCACGACATCTGAAGTGCCGGCGGAGCAGCGCCGGGCCAGGTAGCGCGCTGCCCTCTCTGCCTTGTCGGGCTCGGGGAAGGGAACAAGGCTGCACATGAGCTGCCCCTGTAGGCCCGCTGCGTACACCTCGTCATAGCTCTTGTCGTATTCCTTATTGTGCTTGGTGATCCGGCTGTGCATGACGCCGAGGTTGGTCATGACGGCCTGAAGGTCATCCAGCAACGATGCGCTGTCCAGGCAGATTGCCCATTTGGCCGCGTTCCCGGTGGCCACGTACGCGTCGAGAGCGAGGCCCTGCAGGAAAGCCAGCACCATCTCGCGCGGCGAGCGGAGCACCGCATCGGGGATGCGCTTGTCCAAGGCACGGGACCCGCAGCCGAGCGCCGCCATGAACTCCACGACGGTCTTGGACGAAACGACCACTCCCGGGCACTGACCCGGCTCCTCGGTGATCCGGGCAGCCAGTCCGAACACGTTCTGCCAGGCATCCCGGACCTGCTCCAGGACCTCCGGCACGGAATTCGTGATCGTGACGGTCCAGTTGCCGCGGGTCGTGTGCCCTTCGGCGGCGTACGCTCCCAGAAGGAAGGCAAGTTCGGCGGTCATCTCCTCCGGGAGTTGCACCGGCTTCTGGCTGCCGTACGGCCTCGATGTACCGATGTCGCGCAGGCTTGCCGGGGTGGCAGCCCAGAGCTCGGCACCGTACTGAATGGCGACGTGATCACCCGGCCGGATCTCCGCCAGGGTCTTCCACTCCACCGTGCCCTGGCCAGCGACGAGCAGCCGATGCGGAAGCGTCCCCGTGACCGAGTGCCCCGACCGGAGAGCGACTCGCCGCACCGGGCGAACGCCGCCGTAGTAGAAGGCGTCAGTCTTCCGGTCTCCGTCCAACGAAGAGATAACCAGGTGTTCCGGCCGGAAGGTGTCCTCCGCCTCGTTCTGGCGCAGGCTTGCCATCCGGACGAGGCCTTCGGACGAGGGAACGAGCGTCTCCCCCGTCACGCACTTCGAAATTGCCCCACTTAGCGCGGGCTGGACGGCGGCCATCATCCGCACATGACCCATAGGGCCAATAGAGCGCTCGCCCATAGCGCAGTCGAAGACGTCGTAGTGCTCGGGCCTGAGGCCGGGTGCATCGACGACATGGCCGTGCTCGGCGATGTACTCGACGATCGCCTCCGCCTGCTCCGGCTGGTAGCCCAGGTTCTTCAGGGCGCGCGGCACGGTCTGGTTGACGATCTGCATTGAACCGCCACCGACCAATTTCTTGAATTTGACCAAAGCTAGATCCGGCTCGACTCCGGTGGTGTCGCAATCCATCATCAAGCCTATGGTACCGGTAGGGGCGAGTAGGCTCCCTTGAGCATTTCTATAGCCATTTTTCTCACCCAGCGTGAGGCATTTATCCCACGCGCTATTCGCCGCTGCGAGGATCTCTTCGTCCATCCCGCCCAGCGCCCTGATCTGGTGGCTGGCGTCAGCGTGCTTGCGCATGACCCGCTTGTGCGCGGTCGCGTTCCGCTGGTAGCCGTCGTACGGCCCGACCACTGCCGCGAGCTCCGCGGACCGGCGGTAGGCGGTGCCCGTCATCAGCGAGGTGATGGCGGCCGCGACGGCCCGCCCGCCGTCGGAGTCGTAGGCGTGCCCGGTCGCCATGAGCAGCGCACCCAGGTTGGCGTACCCGATCCCGAGCTGCCGGTACGCCCGGGTGGTCTCGGTGATCTTCTCGGTCGGGAAGTCCGCGAAGCAGATGGAGATGTCCATCGCCGTGATGATCAGTTCGGTGATCTGCCGGAACCGCTCCACCGCGAAGGTGTCGTCATCCCGCAGGAACTTCAGCAGGTTGATGCTGGCCAGGTTGCATGAAGAGTTGTCCAGGTGGACGTATTCGCTGCACGGGTTGCTGGCGGTGATCCGGCCCGACTCGGGGCAGGTGTGCCAGTCGTTGATGGTGCCGTCGTACTGGATCCCGGGGTCGGCACAAGCCCAGGCCGCCTGGGCCATCGTTCGGAACAAGCGCCGGGCATCCACCGTCTCGACAGTCTCCCCGGTCAGCCGCGCGGCCAGGTCGAACTTGGCATCCCGCTCGACCGCGCGCATGAACTCGTCGGAGACCCGGACCGAGTTGTTGGCGTTCTGGTACTGGACGCTCGCGATGTCCTTGCCGCCCAGGTCCATGTCGAACCCGGCGTCGCGCAGAACCCGGACCTTCTCCTCTTCGCGCATCTTGGTCTCGATGAACTCCTCCACGTCGGGGTGATCGACGTCGAGGACGACCATCTTCGCCGCCCGGCGGGTCGCCCCGCCGGACTTGATCGTGCCAGCGGACGCGTCCGCGCCGCGCATGAAGGAGACGGGCCCGCTGGCCGTGCCCCCGGAGGAGAGCAATTCCTTGGAGGACCGGATCCTGGACAGGTTGACCCCGGCCCCGGAACCGCCCTTGAAGATCAGCCCTTCTTCCTTGTACCAGTCCAGGATCGAGTCCATCGTGTCGTCAACCGCCAGGATGAAACAGTTATGCACCCGGAGGTTGCCGGAGAGGTATTCGCCACTCTCGGTCTGGATGTCGAAGACTTCCATGGCGCCCAGCGACTCGATCTCCGCGATCTCCAACACCTGGCGATCCGAACCCCCAACCTCGGGTTCCACCTGCAAGAGAGCGTCGCCCACACGGAGGGTGCCAGCGGTTACGAAGGCGCCGTTAACGAGATCCGTGGCGAGCCAGACAAGGTGATCGCCGGTGACGTCGAGCGTGTAGCCGGCCTTGGCGTGCAGGCGCAGCACTTCTTTCACGCCGTTGGCCTTGGTCGCAACGATCCTGGTGAGACCGTGGGCGTCGTACACCTTGGTGCCGACGGCGTCATCAGCCACCAGCTTGCCGATGGGAATGAGTCCCGCGGGCGTACTCACCAGGGCGTCGTAGGGTTGGCACGCCGATACCTGCTGCGGTGAGCTGGTCCCGACGTTGAACCAGACCGGGGAGTTGAAGGCGAAGATCTGGTGGATGAGCGCGTAGGCGAGCTCGTGCTCGAAGATCTCAGCGTCCTGGGCGCTGGCGAAATACCCGTTCTCCCGGCCGGCTTCTACATACTTCCCGACCACGCGGTCGACCAGCTGCTTGAGGCTCCACTCCCGCTGCGAAGTACCGACCGCGCCGCGGAAATACTTGGTCGTGACGATGTTGGCGGCGTTGACGGACCAGAAGTCGGGGAATTCGACACCACGCTGCTCGAAGTTGATGGTGCCGTCCCGCCAGTTGGTCATGACGACGTCGCGGCGCTCCCAGGTGACCTCGTCGTACGGATGCACGCCCTCCCGGGTGTGAATCCGCCCGATCGTGAGACCCTTGCGCGCACCCTTGCCCCCGCGAGGCGCAGACCCGCTTGCCGTCTCCGTCATGTCCATCCCCCTTCCGGGATCCCCGCGGATCCCATGCGGGCCCGGCCAGGCCCATCCGTCGATGTAATAGTGCGAACCCGAAATCCGAACTCCGAACCCAACCTGCTGCTCAGGAAAGGGGCGTCAGCGCGCCCGCGTCCTGCCGCGCTGTGCGCAGCGCGGAAATCTCATCCTCGAAATCAGTGAGCGACTCGAACCCCCGGTAGACCGAGGCGAACCGCAGATAGGCCACCTCGTCCAGGTCACGGAGCGGTCCGAGAATTGCCAGGCCCACCTCGTGCGAGGCGACCTCGCCCGCGCCCCGGGCCCGGATCGTGTCCTCGACTTGCTGAGCCAGGATCGCCAGCTGGTCTTCAGTGACCGGCCTGCCCTGGCAGGCCCGGCGGACCCCGCGCACGATCTTCTCGCGGGTGAACGGCTCGGTCGCGCCACTGCGCTTGCCCACCATCAAGATCACTGTCTCCTGCGTGGTGAAGCGGCGCCCGCAGGCTGGGCAGGACCTGCGACGGCGGATCGCAGCGCCGTCGTCGGCGGTTCTGCTGTCGATGACGCGACTTTCCGCGTTCTTGCAGTACGGGCAGAACACACGATCACCTCCCCAGGGCGACCAGAGCCAGCGCAGGCTCCTAACACCACAACTTGTACGTGAACTACAGCGCTGTAACTACTATATCTTGTGGTCACGCTAGAACAGACACACTGGACTGCGCAAGCGGCAACGCGCCGGTTCGGAGATTTTCCGGTAAACCCTGCGTGGCCCGCCCCCAGGGGAAGCGCGGGAATCCGCCTCCGGGGAAGTAGGCCGGACGCGCTCAGCCGGGGACAGGAGCGGGCACGAGGCGGCACCCCCAGGTTCTGTCCGCGCCGCGGGGCACCTGGAGCCAGTCGCGTCAGCTTTGGATCAGCGCAGCTAAGGGATGTGCCGCCCGCCGACCGCCGCGGGCAAACCCCGCCCGGAAGAGCCGCCGGGCTGAACGGCCGGGCGGTGGCGAACGGGGCCCTGGACAACCAGGCCCGCAGGAAGGGGGTCACGGGTAGCTCAGCCCCTGGGGACCCACAGGCTCTCGCCGGGCACCACGACCTGGCTGCCCAGCGCGTTCAAGTCCATGATCTGCTGGATGACTACCCGCGGGTCGGCCTGAGGCTCCGCGTTCAGCGCGATCGACCAGAGGGACTGGCCGGGCTTCACCACTACCTGCCGCATGGCCGCCCGGACCATGGACGGCGGAACGCCGTGGTTGCCGGCCTGCGCCCCGGAAGCGACGGCGAGCAGGACCGGGGTGATCACCGCCATGAGGAGGAGGACCGCGAAAGCCCAGACCAGCCGGCGCCCTCGCCGGGTGAGCCTGGTCCGCCGCACCTGTCCGGCCGGAACCCGAGACGCCGCGGATGCGGGGCGGGCCACGCGCGTCCCGTCCGGCGCGACGGCCCGCCCGGCGCGCCGCGGCTGGGCAAGGACCGGGGGGATCCCGGGGCGGGATTGGATCTGATCGTCGAGTGCCACCCGGGGCCGGGGCATCAATGGGCTACCCCCGGCACCCACGACCGGGCGCGCGGCCCCGTCACCGGGCACCCGCGACCCCGGGGCGGCCGGCCGGAAGGTCCCCGGCCCAGCGGCCGGCCGGAAGGTCCCCGGCCCAGCGGTGCCTGGATCAGAGGTGCCCGGTCCAGAGGTGCCAGGTCCACAGGTGGCCGGGCCGGCCGCCACTGGCGCGTCGGGGACAACCCAGAGCCGGGGGCGCGCCGGCGTTTTCCTGGCGCTGCGCGGCCGGGGCGCCACCGCGCTATCGGGCTGCCCCAGCACCGACAGGCCGGGTAGGTTTCGCTTTTCTGGCCGGGATGCCGCCGTGCCGGGCTCACCGGCACGCAACTGACCCGGCCGTGCGCCGGCCCGAGAATTCCCAGCGCGGAGCGGGCGGACCAGGGCCTTGGGCTTCGGCTTCCTGCCCACGCTCGTCACGCTCATGCCAGCCTCCTCTATCGAATGACCGTTCTATCGTACAGCCGTTCGATCGATCGCGCTTTCGATCGAATGACTGTACGGTTCAGGTGTAGCGCGGGGGTCTGACAGTACGGCCCCTGGGCATGCATCAGCGCAGGTGAGACCAGGTTTCCGCGTCCGAGGTGTAGGCCAGTGTCCGGGGTGTCCGGCGCATCGGCTCCCGCGATTGGCTCCCCGACTCAGGCGAACGAACGTTCGAGCCAGGTAGCCAGGCCACTCCCCAGCCTCGCGTTCAGCGCTGGGTCGACACTGCGGCACCGGACCAGCGGACGCGCAGTGAGGCACTGTTTCCTTGTCCCGTAGGAGAGAAACGCCGTCTCCGGCGGGGCGCTGGGTGCGTGCCTACTGTGCTTGTAGCAGCCCTGCCGCCGGCGTGCCGGCGGCGAGCCGGCCAGGGATGGCGGCGGCGATGTTGGCGAGAACCAGCGCGCCGAGCGCAACGAGGATCACCGGCAAGACCGGAACGGTGGGCTCGGGAACGGCGTATATCGCCTGGGCGAACAGGACCCACAGCCGACGGCCTAGGGCGACTCCGGCCGGGACACCCACGGCGATCCCGATAATGGCAGCGACTGAGGCATGCCAGGCCACGGCGCCCGCGAGTTGTCCGCGGGTGAAGCCGAGCGCCTTCAGCAAGGCGAGATCACGTCTGCGGCGCCGGACTGATGCGGCCAGCGTGAGGGCGAGAGCGGCGAGCGCACCGGCGGCGAGCCCGGAGGCGAGGATGACCGGGGCAGCGCCCATGGTGCGGTAATTCACGATCTCCGCCGGGCGCTGTACCCCCAGGACGGCAACGTTGTAACCCCCGCCGGCGCCGTCGGGGACGGCCGCGAACGCACGGTTGGCATCATCCGCGATGCGTTGCAGGCCGGCCAGCCCGGCCGTGCGGCTGACCCCGTTGCGCAGTTTCACGAAGACCATGCTGGGGCCGTTGAGTGTGGGGTCGTGGTTGAGCTGCGCTTGCTGGTAGGCGGCGGGTTCGATGCCATCAGAGACCAGTGCCCCGGTGCCCATCGAGGTGTGGTCGGCGAAGATGCCGCTAGAGCCGACTGCGGGCATGGTGGCGGTTCCCACGATGGCTAGACGAGTTGGCGGGATGTAGAGGGGGGCATCTCGCGGTTGCCCGTAGCTGACAACGACGGTGTCACCAATGCGCTTATGCAACTGCGCGAGCGTGGCCGCGCCGAGAACTATCTGGTCTTTCTGCGTGACGGCATGACCGGCCAGGATCGGCGGGGTAAGCGTGGCGTTGGTGTCTCCGTACAAGACGGCGACGTTCTGCCCATCGATTACGGCGTCGTTATGGTCGGCTCCGGTCCAGGCGGCGACGTCGGGGTCGCGGTTGAGGAGCGCGAGGGCCTGCGGGGGGACGTTGTTGGTGGCGTTGAGCAGGTAGGTCCAGTTCCACCCGTAGAACGCGGGATGGGAGATGAGGGTTTGCAGGCCGCTGCCGAAGGTAAGAGCTGCCACCACCGTCGCCACGGCGAGGACGGCCCCCAGCAGCGCTGAACGCACCGGCACCGCGGTCCGGCGCTCGCCCGGCTCCAGCGCCAGGCGCACCCCTACGGCGCCTGGCGCCGGCAGTCCCATCGAAATGATCACCCGCGCGACCTTCGAGGTGCGGGCCGGGACAAGCCGGGATCTGAGGGCGACGCGATACGGCGCTTCCCGGTAGGCGAGGACTACCGCTATCGAGCTGATTCCGCCGATCAGCACCGCCGATCCGATGCCGAGGACCAGCCAGTCGAAGGCCGGGCCGGGCGACGGATAGACCGAGCGGACCGGGCCAAAGGGTGCCAGCGGCGAGAGCGCGACGGCAACGGCGACCGCGAGCAGCGCCCCGAGCACTACTGCGCAGATGACGCCGAATAGCCCGTCAGCTGCAACCACCGTCGGGTCGGCGCCGAGGGCGCGCAGGACCGTCAGATCCTCGCTGGCGGTACGCAGCTGGCGGGAGACTACCTGGCCGGCGATGAGCAAGGCCGCGAGGGCCGCGATTGCTCCGAACGCGCCGAGGGCAATGGCCACTGGCCGGACGACCTGGCCGACCTTGGCCTCGATAGGCGCGGTCGTGTGGAAGTCGTACTCTGTGCCCCGCGGCAGCAGGCGTGCGAGTGCCCGCTCTACCCCGGCGACGTCGCGGCTGCCGTGGTCGAGCTGGAGCCCGTAGTAAATCACGCCACCCGCGCCACGCCCGGAGTCCGCCAGCATCTCTTTGGCGAATGCGGGGGTGAAGAGCACCAGGGCCGGAAGACGGTCGACCTGATCCTGGACGATCCCGCTGCTGAGCTCAACCAGCCCGACCAGTTGGGCGTTGATGCGGCGGTATGGCTGCACGCTCGGCGTGCCGATGCCCGGCAAGCTGGCCTGCTCGTTGGTGAAGAAGCCGTAGGGAACGGTCTCGCCGACGTGCAGCCCGAGCAGCCGGGCTGCTTCCGCGGTCATCACGAACTCATCGGTCCGGCGGGGGTCAGCCATCCGGCCCTGTGTTACCGCCACGCGATCCTGGTTGAAGTAAAGGCCGTCGACGCTGGCGGCAGCGTAGATCTGGGCGAGGTGGCCAAGGATGGGGGCTCCGTCCGGGCGCAGCGGAGCGGCGTTGACGTTGATCCAGGCCTCGGCGTGTCTCACCCCGGGCAGGTGAGCGATCTTCTTCGTCAAGGCCGCCGAATAGTTCACGCCGGCGGAACCGTTCGCCGCGGCGCCAAAGGTCGGCACGCTCAGGTCCGAAGGGTTGGTGCTGGCCAGGAACACTGAGAAGGATGACTGCGTGCGCCGGGCGGCGGCGATCGAGCCCATAGCCACCCCGCCCACCAGCCCGACCAGGAGGATCAATGACAGGTAGCCGCCCCAGCGATGCCGGAGGGTGGCCCGGAAACGGTATCGGGCGACCCGGAGAACAGGACCGATCATTGGCTCGCCCCTGCCAATCGCTGTTTCACGTCCCTCTCGTCTCCGAACGCCTTAGCCTCGCTGGCCCGGTCCCAGGGTCGTTCGCGGACACGGCATAGGCAAGGTGGCCAGCCGCTGCGGCGGCCTCGTGCTAGCACCACCTCAGTTCGGGTTCCCCGCTCGGTGCTCTTGCGGACAAGCTGACCGCTCTATTGGCGGGGAGCGACGCCGCTGAAGCCCTGCGGGTGCGATGGGGCGCCGGTGTCTTGTGTCGTCTCCCCGTCCCGACCAGTCTCGTTAGCAAATTCGTAGTTAGCAGCCGTCCAGGCGACACGCCACGCCGGAAGGGTCATAGGCTCCGGAAAGTTTTTCGGCCTCCCGTAGGCTCCTGCAGGCTCCCTAGGACCCGGGAACCGCCTCTGACCTGCAGCGGAGCCACTGCGGAGCCACAGCTTTGTGGTAGCGGGGGGTACGACATTTCTCGACTCCTCGAACAGATGTTTGAGATCCTCAAGCGAAAGCGCTACCGTCTGCTACGGGGTCAGCCACCAGATCCGGAGGTCAGTGTTGATGGACAGCAGCTCGGACGACGACGGCGCGCCGGGCGCGCCGGGCGGGAGCGCGGATACGGCCGCGAGACCGAAAGGCCGGCCGGGGAGAAAGCCGAAAGGCAGCGTCCCGACGGTAGTCACTGAGATGCCGGACCGGCCCGATCCTGACCATGTACTCACCTGGCGGCAGCGCAAGGTGCTGCAAGTCATCCGGGAGTCGGTACAGCGGCGCGGATACCCGCCGTCGATGCGGGAAATCGGCGAGGCGGTTGGGCTGACCAGCACCTCGAGCGTCTCTTACCAGCTCTCCACTCTGCAGAGCAAGGGATACCTGCGGCGTGACGCGGGCCGCCCCCGGACGGTGGAGGTCCGGCTGCCCGGCCACCCCGCGGTCCGGCCCGGGACCGAGGCGGACGACGAGGCCCCGCTGGACATCGCCTCACAGGAAGCTGCTTATGTGCCGCTGGTCGGCCGGATCGCGGCTGGTGGCCCGATCCTCGCCGAGGAGGCCATCGAGGACATCTTCCCGCTGCCCAAGCAGATCGTCGGCGACGGGACGCTGTTCCTGCTCAAGGTGGTCGGCGATTCCATGATCAACGCGGCAATCGCCGATGGCGACTGGGTGGTCGTCCGGCAGCAGCCGGTGGCGGAGAACGGTGACATCGTGGCGGCCATGATCGACGGCGAGGCGACAGTCAAGACCTTCAAGCGCTCCGGCGAGCACGTCTGGCTGATGCCGCATAACCCCCTGTACACGCCAATACCGGGAGACGAGGCCGCAATCCTGGGCCGCGTGGTGGCAGTGCTCCGCCGGGTCTGACGCGGGTGACAGAGCGTCGAGGGCGGGTCCTGGGATGAGCGCCGCCAACTGGAGGCCCGCAGGGCGGAACTCCCGCGGGCACAACCCGGCTGGTCTAGCCAGGCACGACGTTGACCAGCCGGGGCGCGCGGACGATCAGCTTCTGGACCGGCCGGCCCTCCAGCGCCCGGGCCACCCCCGGAGTGGCCAGGGCCAGCTCGCGCAGTTCATCCTCGCCGATACCGGGTGAGACCTCCAGACGGTCACGCACCTTGCCTGCCACCTGGACCACGCAGGTCACCAGGTCCTCGACCAGCAGCGCGGGATCTGCGGACGGCCACCCGGCCAGCGCCACCGAGGGCTCGTGGCCCAGCAGCTCCCAGCACTCCTCGGCCGTGTAGGGCGCGAACAGGGACAGCAGCACGGTCAGGGTCTCTGCCGCTTCCCGGACCGCCGGGTCGGCGGCACCCGGGCCGGAATCGATCGCCTTCCGGGTCGCGCTGGCCAGTTCCATCAGCCGGGCCACGGTGACGTTCAGCCGGTAGGCCTCCACCAGACGGGTCACCTCGTCGATGGTGCGATGCGTGACTTTCCGCAGAGCCAGGTCGCCCTCGGCGGCCCGGCCGTCACCCCCGGTCCGGCCGTCACCCCCGGTCCGGCCGTTTCCCGAAGCCCGGCCGGCACCCGCAGCCGCAGAAGCCGCGGCGATATCGTCCGCGATCCGCCACACCCGCCCCAGGAACTTCACGGACGCTTCCGGGTTCATGTCGGCCCAGTCGATGTCGTCCTCAGGCGGGCTGGCGAAGACCATCGTCAGCCGGACCGCGTCGACCCCGTGTGCGGCCAGCTGCTGGCCCAGGTCAACCCCGTTGCCCAGGGACTTCGACATGGCCCGGCCGCGGTTGATGACCTGGCCCTGATTCAGCAGCCTGGTGAACGGCTCACCGAAGTCCACCATGCCCATGTCCTGCAGCACCTTGACGAAGAACCGGCTGTACAGCAGGTGCAGGATGGCGTGCTCGACGCCGCCCACGTACAGGTCGGTCGGGGCCCAGCGGCGCACCGCGGCCACATCGAACGGCCCGTGCGCGTAGTGCGGTGAGCAGTAGCGCAGGAAATACCAGGAGGAGTCGACGAACGTGTCCATCGTGTCGGTGTCGCGCCGGGCGGGGCCACCGCACTTGGGGCACTCGGTGTTAACCCAGTCCTCGGCCGCCGCCAGCGGGGAGACCCCCTTGGGGACCAGGTCCTGGCCGCGCAGGTCGGGCAGGACCACCGGCAGCTGGTCGTCCGCCACCGGCACTTCGCCGCATGACGCGCAATACACGATGGGGATGGGCGTGCCCCAGAACCGCTGCCGGGAGAGCAGCCAGTCGCGCAGCCGGTAGTTGACCGCCGCCCGTCCCTGGCCCTCCGCCTCCATGATCGCGGTGATCCGGGCGATGGCGTCGGCTTTGCGCAGCCCGTCCAGCGGGCCGGAGTTGATCAGTGACCCGTCGCCGTGCGTGGCGATCCCAGTCTCCGCGGGGTCGGGTTCGCCAGTGTCCACGACCACCTGGACGGGCAGGCCGAAGGTCCGCGCGAAGTCCAGGTCGCGCTGGTCATGCGCGGGAACAGCCATGATCGCGCCGGTGCCGTAGTCGGGCAGCACGTAGTCGGCCGCCCAGACCGGCAGCCGCTCGCGGTTCACCGGGTTGATCGCGTAGCGGCCCAGGAAGACGCCGGTCTTCGTGCGGTCTGTGGCCTGCCGCTCGATGTCGGTCAGCTTGCGCACCTGGGCGACATAGTTCCGCAGGGCCTCGAGGTGCTCCGGGGCGCAGATCTCCTCGGCCAGCGGCGCGTCCGCCGCCACCACGAAGAACGTCGCCCCGTACAGCGTGTCCGGGCGGGTGGTGAAGACGGTGACCGGCTCGTCACGGCCCTCGATCACGAAGCGGATGTCGGCCCCTTCGGAACGGCCGATCCAGTTCCGCTGCATCAGCAGGACCCGGTCCGGCCACTGGCCTTCCAGCTGGGCCATGTCGGCCAGCAGGCGCTCCGCGTACTCGGTGATCTTGAAGTACCACTGGGTCAGCACGCGGCGGACGACCTCGGTCCCGCACCGCTCACACCGGCCCGCGATCACCTGCTCGTTGGCCAGCACGGTCTGGTCGTGCGGGCACCAGTTGACGTAGCCGTCCTTCCGGTACGCCAGGCCTCGCTCGTAGAAGCGCAGGAACAGCCACTGGTTCCAGCGGTAGTAAGTCGGGTCGCAGGTCTGCAGCCGCCGCGACCAGTCAAAGGACACGGCGTACCGGCGGAACGACGCGGCCTGCGTCTCGATGTTGGCGTAGGTCCAGTCGGCGGGGTGCGTGTTGTTCCTGATCGCCGCGTTCTCGGCAGGCAGCCCGAACGCATCCCAGCCGATGGGATGCAGCACGTTGTGGTGGCGCTGGAAGTAGTACCTGGCCACCGCGTCGGCGATGGCGTACGCCTCGGCGTGGCCCATGTGCAGATCGCCGGAGGGGTAAGGGAACATGTCCAGCAGGTAGGTGCGCGGGCGGGGATCGTCCGGGTCGTCGCTGGCCCGGAACAGGTCGCTCTCAGCCCAGCGGGCCTGCCACTTTTCCTGGATCTCGCGGGGGTCGTAGTGTTGCGCCCGCTCAGCACTCTCGGCGGCTGTCATGGTGTTTCCTCAGCACTTGGTCGGTCCGGTTCCGGCAACAGAAAAGCCCCCCGGTCACGAGGGGCAGCCGCGCCAACGACGGGGTCAGTCAGCGCGGCTATGTAAGGAGCAGCCGGTCGGAACGCATACCCCAAGCGTAGCGCACGGCGGCCGGCCACGACGCCGGTGTGGTCTGGCCTCCTCAGCCGCCCGTGGCGGCATGGGCCAGCTTGGCGATGGCCGCGCGCAGCGTCCGCACCGCGGCCGCGCTCGACTCGCCCAGCGCATGGCGCTCGGCGATCCAGGCCGGAGCGTTATAACTGAGCCAGGTCTGCCCGCTCTCATCCGTCCAGGCGAGCATCTTCAGCGGCAGGTCGATCCCGGCCGTCTGCTTGTCCTGCATAAGCGGCGTGCCGCCCCGGGCGTTCCCGAACATCAGCAGCTCGGTCGGACGCAGCTCCAGACCCACCTCCCGTGCGCCTGCCGCGTGGTCCACCCGCGCGAAGACCTGCAGCCCGGCCGCGGTGACGGCCTCCCTGAGCCGGTCGATCGTGTCGGGGACCGGGTAGTTGCTCGGCAGCGTCACCAGTCCGTCAGTCATTGACTCACCCCAGTCGCGCACCAACTCGCGGACGATCCGGCCGCGAGCCTTTCCCTGGCTCGCCCCCGAGTATGCCCCTCCTGGGCACGGCCCAGGCCAGGCCAGCACCCGGCGGCGCACGGAATCCCGGCAACACAGCCTTCGCCGCACGGAGCGGTAAATACCATTATGAAATTCGCCTGGCCGCACAAAATCGCATGTCCCGCATTCGTGTTGACCGGCGGAAGCGAATGTTAATAAGGTCGTCCAGGTCATGACGGCGTGCACGTCCACGGATGGCGCCTTCGCCGGTATGACTCGCCCCCGCCCGGGGCAGCCAGGGGGCATGGCCTCCTGGCGGGGGTAGCGGCTGCTGGTAATCCTGTGTCAGCGCTGGTGCTGGCCAGCGCCTGCACGGGCAATCCTGCGCGCAGGCAATTGCAGCAAGATCGGTCTTTTCGGGGAAACAATGAAAGTTGCGGGACGATCCGGGGTTCCCGCGACCAGGAAAGAGATAATGGCTGGTGCATACGATCGCCGACCCGATTGCGCCCATGCCTGAGTGCATCGCACCGGGCAGCAACGCGACACCGATTGCCATCGTCGGCCTAGCCTGCAGGTTCCCGGACGCTGACGATCCGCTGGCCCTCTTCGAGAGCGCCCTGGCAGGACGGCGCGCGTTCCGGCGGCTTCCGCCGGGGCGGGTCGGCGCGATCGCGGCCCCGGACGCTGGCCACGATGCCGGCCTGCGGGGGCCAGCCGGCGGAGCCGCCCCCCGGGCGGCCCTGCTCGAGGGCTGGCAGTTCGACCGTTCCGGCTTCGGCATTGCCGAGCGCACCTTCCTGGCCGCTGACCCGGCCCACTGGCTGGCGCTGGAAACCGCGGGCCGGGCGCTCGCCGACGCCGGCTTCCCCGGCGGGCATGGACTCGCCCGGGACCGGGCCGGGGTGATCGTCGGGAACACGCTGACAGGTGAGGTCTCCCGCGCGGCGGCGCTGCGCACCCGCTGGCCGTTCGTCCGCGCCGTGCTCACCACCGCGCTGGCCGCCGGGGATGTCCCGCCCGCGGCGCGGGCCCGGGCACTGGGCCAGGCCACCGCAGCCTTCGCCGCGGGACCCGAGGCCAGCGGCGAGACCCTGGCCGGCAGTCAGTCCGGGGCGATCGCCGACCGGATCTGCCGTCATTTCGGATTCCGCGGCGGCGGCCAGGCCGTGGACACCGCCCATTCCTCATCCCTGCTGGCCGTGGCCAGCGCGGCTGCCCTGCTCGCCGCCGGCGAGCTGGACTTCGTCCTGGCTGGCGGGGTGGATATCAGCCTGGACCCCTTCGAGCTCGGTGCCCTGGCCCAGGCGGGCGTCCTGGCCAGCGGTCCGATGCGGATCTATGACGCCAGCCCGACCGGGTTCCTGCCCGGCGAGGGTTGCGGGATGCTGGCCCTGATGCGGTCGGCCGATGCCCGGGCCGCGGACATGCCTGTCTACGCCGAGATCGTCGGCTGGGGCGTCGCCTCCCCCGGCCAGCTCGATGTGGTGAACGCCGACCCGGACAGCCAGCTGCTGGCCCTCCACCGTGCCTACCAACGCGCAGGCGTCGACCCTGCCGATATCCAGTTCATCGAGGGTGACGGGCGGGGCACCGCGGACGGAGACCTGGCCGAGCTCACCGCGCTGACTGCCATCCGGGCCGGCGCGACGGCGGCCGCCGTCCTCGGTTCGGTCAAGGCCAATATCGGGCACACCAAGGCCGCCGCGGGCGCGGCGGGACTGATCAAGGCGGCCCTGGCGGTGAACGCCGGGGTTCTGCCGCCTGTCACGGGATGTGCCCGCCCGCACCCCCTGCTCGCGGGCGAGGACGCGGTGCTCCGCGTGCCCAGGACGGCCGAAGCCTGGCCGCCCGGTACGAGGCTGGCGGCGGTCACCTCGCTGGACCCGGCGGGCAGCCATGTGCACGTGGTGCTGCGCCGCGAGCCGAATCAGGCAGCTTCTCCGCAACACGCCAGTACCGGCCCATACCCCGGCCAGGCCCCGTCGGCCGGCCAGGCCCCGGCTGCCGGCCAAGGCCCGCCTGCCGGCCAAGGCCCGCCTGCCGGCCAGGCCCATCCCGCTGGCCAGGCCCCGGCCCCCGGCGACGCCCAGCGCGCCGGGCAGCCCCTGCGTGCCGTTTCCGGCACCCGCACGCTCGGATCGTGGTCGGTGCCTGGCGCGCCGCGGCCGGAGATCTTCGCGTTCAGCGGCCCGGACCGGCAGTCGGTGGCGGCGCAACTGGCCCAGGTGGCCCAGGTGGCCGGGAAACTGTCCGACAGCGAGCTAGGGGACCTCGCCTGCCATCTGGGCCGCCAGGCCGCCCGCGGCCCGGTCCGGGTCGCGGCCGTGACGGCCAGCCAGGAGGAGCTGTCCCGGCTGACCCGGGAGGCCGCCGGACTGCTGCCCAGCCTGGCCGCCGGCCGCCTGACCACGCGTCCCGGGCTGTTCGCCGCAGACGGCGCCGCCGGGCGAGTCGTCCTGCTGTTCCCCGGGGAGGCGTCCACGACCGCCGCCGGGCAGGACTGGCCGGGCCTGGGGTCCCAGCCCGCGATCGTCCAGGCGTCGCTGTCCGGGTTGCGCTGGCTGGACAGCCTGGGGGTGCGGGCCATCGCCGCCCTCGGGCATGGCGTCGGCGAGATCACCGGCCTCGTCTGGGCGGGCAGCATGGCCGAGTCCGACGCCGCCGCGCTCGTGGCGCAGCGTGCCGCCGTGCTCGCCGCGCCGGGCGCCCGCCGCACCGCGATGATCTGCCTGGCCGCCGATGCGGACACCGCTCTCGCCCTGCAACCGGGCGGTGAGCTGGTCATCGCGGCGTATCACGGGCCCCGCTGCCATGTCCTGGCCGGCCCGGCGGACCCTGTACACGACGTGGCCCGGCAGGCAGCGGAAGCGGGCATCCAGGCCTATGTCCTGGACGTCCGGCACGCGCTGCACTCCCCGGAGATGGCAGACCGTGTGACGCCGATGCGTGGCGTGCTCGCCGGGTTCACGTTCGCGGCGCCCGCGCGGCGGCTCATCTCCACCGTCACCGGCGGTGACGTGACGTCCGCGGCCTGCCTCCCGGATCTGCTGTGCGATCAGCTGGTCTCGCCGGTCCGCTTCGCCGAGGCCCTGGCCGAGGCCGACGAGGCGGCTGACCTTCTCGTGGACACCGGCCCCGGGCAGGCGATGGCCGCCCTCGCGGCCGGCTGCAGCGAGGTGCCCGCGGTCAGCCTCGCCGCCGGGCCGGGCAGCCCGGCCGCGCAGGATGCGGCGGCTGCGCTGTTCGCTGTGGGGACCATCGCCAGTCTCAGCCCACTGCTCGCCGGGCGGCCCTCGCGGCCGATCGACATCGGCCGGGAACGCGTCTTCATCACCAACCCGTATGCGCTGGCCACGGCCGAGCTGGCCGGGCTGGCGGAGCCGGAGGAGCCGACAGGCGAGGCCAGCCCGGCCGGTGCGGCCGGCCTGGCCGGCGCTCGCGATGCTGGCGAGGCGGCACGGGATCTCGCCGACGGCCCGGACGACCCGGGCGGCCCCCGGCTCCAGCCCCGAACGCAGCCCAGTCCACGGGACACGGAGGCGATCCCGGGAGTCGCCCCCTGGGTCCGCTGCTTCACCGAGGAGCTGCGGGCCCCCCGGTCCCCCGTGCTGCCGGTAGACGAGGAGCCCTGGCAGCTGCACCCGACCACCCGGCAGCCCTTCGGCCGGATGGCCGCGGAGGTGTTCGAGGACGATCCCGCGGCCACGGGGGTGCTGGCCGTCATCGGCGATCTGGCCGATCCCGACGCCGCCGCCACCCTGGTGACCGCGGCCCAGGAAGCGGTGACCGCCGGGGGACTTGTCGTGATCACCCCCGCCGCGGGCCTGGCCGGATTCTGCGCGAGCCTGCACGCGGAGCACCCGTCGCTGGGCATCACCCTGATCCGGACCGCGAACAGCATGGCCGGGCTGCTCAGCGCGCAGCGCTACGCCGCCGCCGAGCCGGCCCAGTTCCGGGAACTGGTGCTGGACACCAGGGGTGAGCCGCGCGAACCAGTCATGGTGGCCAGCCTGGAGCGCCCGCCTGCTGAGGGGACCGGAGAGTCTGACCCCGCCGCGGAGGCCGCACCCGAAGAGACCCGGCCCGAAGAGACCCGGCCCGAGGGAGCCGGATCCGACGTGACCGCCGCCGCGCTCGGCCCAGCCGACGTCGTCCTTATCAGCGGCGGGGTGTCCCGGGACCTGCTCGCCGCGGCCCGGGTGCTGGCCTGCTGCGGCGCCCGGCTCGTCCTGGCCGGGACCGCGGAGCCCGGCGAGGCAGCCGCGATCGACCTAGGCCTGGCCGCCCTGCGAGGCGCGGGTGCGGGCGTGAGCTACGTGGCGGCCGACCTCTCCGATCCCGACGAGGCTGAGGCAGCCATCGCCCGCGTAGAGCAGCGTGTGGGGCCCGTCACGGCTATCGTGCACGCGGCCAGCAGCGGCCCGCTGCACGAGTGCACCGGCCTGTCCGGGGATGACGTGGGCGCGCACATCGCCAGCCAGTCGGACGGGCTCAGCAACGTGCTCGGCGCGGTCAGCGCAGCCGGGCTGCGGGTACTGATCACCTTGGGCACCGTTCCGGCCCGCTACGGCGCGGCGCGTAACTGCGCACCCGCCCTGGCCGCCTCCGCGCTGGCCGAGCAGGCCCGGCGGCTGCGGCCCAGCCTGCCCGGCTGCCGGATCCTGCATGCGGACTGGCTACAGCCGGGTAGCGGCGGCGAGATCCAGATGGCTGAGCTGGCCCGGTCCCGGCCGCTGGGCGTCGACGACGCCACCGCGGCCGAGCTGAGCGGGCTGCTGCTGGGGCTGCTGGCCGACGGCGACGCGCCAGGGCGGGTCGCGATACACGGCCGCTTCGGCCCGCCGGCCCCCGA